>RRZU010408895.1_pt1 | contig 12520 bp, 6 predicted proteins | sample 2165561 | NCBI WGS metagenome assembly RRZU01 (sample SAMN10456909, study PRJNA506462) | wastewater metagenome | isolation source: wastewater sludge | place: USA: Moscow, Idaho | reverse complement strand
GCAGGCCCTCGCCAGCCTGCTCCACCGCATCGCCCTGGCCCAGCTCGCGCCGGCGGCCATCGCCGACGAGTTCGAGGCCGCACGGCTGGCGCCCTATGTCGAGGCCTTCGACGCCGAGTTTCTGCAGCTGGCCTACCAGATCGCCATCCACGGCCGCGACGAGCTGCCCCTGGCCCCCGACGAGGCCACCGGCTTCTCGATGACCCTGCTGCGCCTGTTCGCCTTCCGCCCGACCCAGCCGGCCGCCCTCGGTGGCGTGCTGGCCGGTGGGGGCGGCGACGGCCAGGCCCGGCCGCTGCCGGCCGCTGCGCCCCGCCCGGTTGCGCCGGCGCCCGCTGCCGCGCCTCGCCCGGCTCCGGTTGCTGGTCCGGTGAATGCCGCTCCGGTCGCCAAGCCCCAACCCAAGCCCGAACCGGAGGCCCCGCGCCCTGCGCCGATGGAGGCGCGGGCGCCTGAGCCGGTTCCGGCCCCGGTCGCCGCAGCGCCCACTCAAGCAGCGCCGCCAGCGCCGGTGCATGTACCGCCGCCTGCGCCGGCCAAGGCCAGCGAGCCCGACTACGGCAGCAGCGTGCCGCCCTGGGAAGACCTGCCGCCGGAGGCCCACGAGAGCCTGGACGCGCCGGTGCGTCGTTCGCCCGAGCCGCCTTCTGTAGCAGCGACCATCCCCGAATCGTTCGCGTCTGAGCCCGCCGCGGCACCGCCTGCGCCTGCTCCCGTCAGCGTGGCGCCGGTCCTTGCCGCAGCGGCTTCCGAAGCGCCCGTGCCGGCTGCCGCCGATTCCGGCGAGCCCTTGCCCGCCGACATCGACTGGCACGCCCTGCAGGAGCAGATCGGCCTCGGCGGTTTCAACCTCCAGCTCGCCCAGCATAGCGAACTGGTGAGTGTCGAAGGCCGGCTCTTCAAGCTGCGTCTCGCCAATGACCAGCGCCACCTGCTGCAGATCAACCGCAGCGGCCCCGAGAAGCTCCAGGAGGCCTTGTCGGCCCATTTCGGCTTCCCGGTGCGGGTCGCCATCGAGGTGGGCGAGATCGCCACCGTCACGCCGGCCCAGCGCAACCAGGCCGAAAAAACCGAGCGCCACGCCGCCGCGGTCGTCGCCCTCGAGCAGGACCCCTTCGTGCGCGAGCTCATCGCGCGCTTCGATGCGACGCTGGAAGTGGCGTCGGTCAAACCCCTCTGATTCCCTTTGAATCTCACCCAACCCATCCGGAGAACAGCACCATGATGAAAGGCGGCATCGCCGGCCTGATGAAACAGGCCCAGCAAATGCAGGACAACATGAAGAAGATGCAGGACAGCCTCGGCAGCATCGAGGTTGAAGGGCAGTCCGGCGCTGGCATGGTCAAGGTCACCATGACCTGCAAGCACGACGTGCGCCGCATCGCCATCGACCCGTCGGTGATGGACGACAAGGAAATGCTCGAAGACCTGGTCGCCGCCGCCGTGAACGACGCCGTGCGCCGCGTCGAATCCACCACCCAGGAAAAGATGTCCGGCTTCACCGCCGGCCTCAACCTGCCCCCCGGCTTCAAGATGCCCTTCTGAGGCCCTGACGGCAGCCCCGCGTGAGCACCCCTTCCAGCCTCGACGTCCTCATCGAGGCCCTGCGCTGCCTGCCCGGCGTCGGGCCCAAGTCGGCCCAGCGCATGGCCTTCCATCTGCTGCAGCGGGACCAGCGGGGCGCCGCGCGGCTGGCCACGGCCCTCGGCCACGCGCTCGAAGTGCTGCGCCACTGCTCGCGCTGCAATACCTTTTGTGAAGACGATGTCTGCGCCCGCTGTGCCAGCCCGCAGCGCGACGCGACCCAGCTGTGCGTCGTCGAGATGCCCTCCGACCTGGCGATGCTCGAGCAGACCCACAGCTACCACGGCCTCTATTACGTGCTGATGGGGCGCCTGTCGCCCCTCGACGGCATCGGCCCGCGGGAACTCGGGCTCGAGAAGTTCCTCGGTCGGGCCTCTGACGGGGTGGTGCAGGAGGTCATCCTCGCCACCAACTTCACCAACGAGGGCGAGGCCACCGCCCACATGATCTCCGAACTCCTCAAGACCCGCGGCATCCGCGTGAGCCGCATCGCGCGGGGCATCCCGGTGGGCGGCGAGCTCGAACACACCGATTCGGGCACGATCGCCCAGGCGCTGGTCGAGCGCCGGGCGCTGTGATCAGAAGCCCATCTCCCTGACGCCGACGGCCAGGATCCGATTGACTGCCGTTGGCAGCCAGGCGCGGCCCTCGCCGGCCATCCGGGTCTCGCCGATGGCGACCTGCGCAGCTGCAGGTTGCTCCTCCAACTGGATGCGTACCCGGTAAAGCGCCTCTCGCGGGCTGCGGCTGGAAGGGCTGCCGGACTGGCCGGGGTGTGTCGGGATCTGTCCGCCGGTGCTTGCATCCAGACCAGGGTGCGGCAGGGTGGTGCTGCGCGTGGAGTCCACTTCCATGACCCTGCCACGGAGTACGCCGAGCGGCTGCCCGGCGGGGTAGAAGCGCGCGGCGTCACCTGGCCGGATCCGGTCGACGTCCGCTTCGGGGATGAAAGCCTCGACGATCCAGCTGCCGGGGTCGATCACCGTGGCGAGGGTCTGCCGCGGGGCGACCCACACACCTGCCGCGAGGCCGGGATCGACATCCACCAGCAGCCCTGAAAAGGGCGCGGTGAGCTGCAGCCGGGCAAGTTCATCGCGGAAGGCTCCCGCCTCCGCGGCGTACTTGTCGTACTGCCCTTGAAGCTGGGCGCGTCGTTGTTCGCCATCGGGCAATCCAGCCAGTCCGGCCAGTTCCCGCTTGCGGCTCTCCCGCTGGCCGTCGGCTCGGTGCATGGACAGCTGCAGCTCCGGAGATTCCACCTCGAAGAGGCGTTGGCCGGCATGTACCGGGCCTGGCTCGGTCAGGCCAAGCAAGCGGCCAGCCAGCGGGGCGTGGATCAGGTGCTGGCGTTCGGCGTGGAGCCAGCCCGCGCCCGACAGGCTGCCGGGCCAGGGGATCAGGCCCGCCACGAGCAGCATGAGGGGAAGGGCCACCATTGCCCGTTTGCGCAGGGGCGGGATGGCGTCCTGTCGTGCCCGCCATTCGCGCAGCTCGGTCACCACGGGACGGACGATGAACCAGCCGATTTCCACGATGAAAAGCAGGATGCCAAGGGCCTTGAAGAACATGTAGTACACCGCCACCGCAATCCCGATGAACACCCCGAGCCGGTAGAGCCAGGTGAGCAGGGCAAAGCCGATCAGGGCTGTACGTACCCGCGCGGGGAGCGGCTCGGGCCAGGCCTCGTCCAGACCGGCAAGCTGCCGCCTGATCCAGGTCCGCGCGAGATTGCCCGAGCGTTCGTGGAGGTTGGGCATGTCGACGAGGTCGGCCAGGATGAAGTAACCGTCGAAACGCATGAACGGACTGGCATTGACGGCGAGGGTCAGGACCCAGCTGGTGGTGGCCAGAAAGAACAGGGCGCTGCGCAGGGGGCCGTCGGCGACGAGGCTCCAGGCCAGGGTGGCCAGCCCGGCCAGGGCTAACTCGGCGATCATGCCTGCGCTGGCGATGGCCAGCCGCTGGCGGGGATTGGCCAGCTTCCAGCTTTCGCTGGTGTCGGTGTAGAGCATCGGCCACAGGACCACCATGGCCACACCCATGTGTGCCACCCTGACGCCATGGCGTGTGGCGGTGAGGGCGTGACCGAGCTCATGCAGGGCCTTGGCGCAGGCCAGGGCCAGCGCAAAGCCGATCAGCCCGCCAGCACTCAGGTTGTCGACGAAACTGGTCTGAAAGACATCCCACTGGCGGGCCGCCAGGAACAGGCCGCTCAGGCTGAGGAGGAGCAGTACCAGCGCGGTGCTGGGGTGATACAGCCACGCCAGGCGGGGGGCGATGCGCGCGAGCCATTCCTGGGGGCGGGCGAGGGGAAGGCGGAAGAAGAGGTAGTGGTGGAGCAGCCAGGTGAGCGTTGAGGTTTGTAGGCGTGCGGCACGTTCGCTCAGGCCCTTGACGCCAGACGGTGACACGATGCGCAGCAGGCTGTGCCGTTCCAGGAAGCTGGCAAGGGCCTGCAGGTCGCTCTCGTCGGGGGCCAGGGTGGTTTCGGATTGAATCGCGCGTACCACGGCCTGGGCCGAACCCAGGCTCCAGCGGGCCAGCATCTCGAAATCGAGCCAGCCGATCCGGTAGAAGCGGTTGCATACCGGGTCGTGGATCATCCAGGCAGGGGAGCCGTCGCGGTTGGCAGCGGCGGGAAGCAGCCGGAGCTCCTCCCGCAGCGGGGGCAGGTTGGGCGTCACAGGCCAGTCCAGGCGCGCAGGCCTGCCAGGGGGCGGCGCAGCACGTAATAGGCGAGGGGGGCCCAGCCACCGGACACCCGGGCGGTTCCCTTGAGGCCGATACGCGGCGTCTCATTGTCCGCGAAGCGTCCGCGGAGCCGGTAGGAGGTGACCCCGTCCGGGCTGGGAACGGCCTGGTAGCTGGTCTGCAGGAGTTCTCCATCCAGGGGGGAGAGCGGCTGGGTGTGGAGAAACAGCCGAAGGGGCGCGCCCGGCTCAAGGTTGAGGGCATCGGCGAGAGGGAGCCAGATCAGCACGCCGGCGTCACGGGGGTCTGCCAGCTGCATGACCCGCTCTCCGGTTTGCACAGGCCGGCCGAGCCAGTCGTTCGGATCGCCAAAGACGGCAATGCCGTCCCGTTCCGCGCGTACTTCAATGCGTCCCAGCAGGTCGGTGACCGCGGCCAGCTCCGCCTCCTTCTCCTTGACCCGACCCTGGGCGGCGGCCATCTCGGCCTTGCTGCGGGTGTCGTCAAAAGCCTTCTGCTGGGCGACCAGGGCATCGGCCTGGGCGATGGCGAGGGCCTTCAAAGCGACCTCGCGCCGATTGGTGAGGGTCGTCTCGTCCAGGGAGAACAAGGCCTGGCCCGCCTTGACCGGCGTGTTGGGCTGGACGTGGAAGGTTTTGATCACGCCATCCTGAGGCGCCGCGACAGCCTGGGCATGCAGCGCGATCACTTCGGCCGGTGCGAGGGTTGAGAGCCGGACCGGGATCAGCAGGCTGGCGATCAGCGCTGCTGCGGTCCAGCGGGCGGCCCGGCTCCGGCGCCAGCGGGCGAAGCGCTCACCCAGGCCCGGGCGTGCCCTGCTCAAGGCCCAGGCGCAGTAGGCATAGCTGGCGTGAAGACGGGCGATCAGGTGCAGCTCGGCCGCCAGCCAGGGATGCTCTCGGGCGTACAGGGCGATACCGGTGGGGCTGCCGTCGGGCGCCGTGAGGGGGATGGCCAGCAGATGGGCGGGCAGCCACTCGGCCCAGTGTTTGGCGGTTTCCGGGGCCGCGTCGGCGATGTCGAGGGGCTGGGGGCCGTCCAGGGCGGGGAGTTGGCGCACGAACTCCGACAGCCAGATGGTGAAGGGCGCGTCTTCTGCTACCGACACCAGCCCCGACGCGGCCACGAGTCGCCGCCTGCCGAAGGCGTCGACGATGAACAGGACGGCCTGGCGGTAGGGAAAAAGGGCCAGGCTTTCGTTGGTAAGGGTGAAACCCAGAGTCTCCAGGCGCGTGGCGGCCCGGGCCCTCTCCTCCAGGTGCGCCAGGGTCTCGAGGCTTGCCTGCTCAGGGAGCAAGGCGGCGGGTTCCTGTCTGAGCACGGTTCAGCGGGCAGGGAAGACGGCGGTGCCGCTCATGCCGGGCAGGAGCTCGGGGAAGTTGCCGGAAAGGGTCGCTTCCAGTTCCACCGTCTGGCTGACCGAGTCCACCCGGCTGTTGACCGCGCTGACCTTGGCCGGGTAGCGCTTGCCGGTTTCTTCGATGGCCACTTCGAACGCCAGCCCGGTCTTCAGGTGGCCGAGCCAGCGCGACGGCGCGTTGAGGCGCAGCTTCAGGGGGCCCGACTTGACCAGCTCCACGAGGGGCTGACCGGCCGTGACGCTCATGTGGCTGCGCACGTGCACCTTGGCAGTCCGTCCGCCCCATGGGGCGACGATGCTGCATTGAGCCACCTGGGCCTGTTGCAGGGCGACCTGGGCGCGGGCCTTCTCGGCCGCGCTCTGGGCCATGTTGATCTCCACGTCGCCGGCCTGCTGCAAAGCCTGCATGCGCTGCTTGGCATCGAGTTGCTCGACCGCCGACGCAAGCTCGGCTTTGGCGATGCGCAGGCGGGCGTTGGGCTCGTCGCACTCCAGGGCAATCAGTACCTGGCCGGCGCCGAAGCCGGAGCCCAGTGAGGTGTTGAGGCTGCGGATGCGGCCGGGGATGGGGCTGGCCAGGGTGGTCTCCCGGTCGGGGGCGAGTAGCACCCGGATGGTGTCGCCGCCCGGGGTCGCAGGAGCCGCCGAGGCCGCCACCGTAGCGGCCGGGCGCTGCGCTGCGGGTGTCTGGGCGTGGGCCGTCTGGCCACCGCTCAGCGCCATGCCGATGAGCAGGGTGAGGAGCCGCTTGCTCACTTGGCCACCATTTCCGTGGCGGCCGAAGTCAATTGGGCGAGGGTGGTGGCTTCGGTCTTGCGCAGATGCTCGCTGATCCGGGTGCTGAGGGTTTTCAGGTCGTCCTGCTCGAAGTTGTCGGGCAGGGGGTCAAGGCCCACCGAGTTGTAGATGCGGCCGTAGGCGATCTGGGCGTTGGCGTAGGCGTTGGCGCGCTGATAGTTGCCGAGCAGGGCGCGGGTCTGGGTGCGCACGGCTTCCAGGTCGCTGTCGAGGCGGGCGGTCACGGAGGCCTTGGCGTAGTCGGCGAGGCGCTGATCCACCTGGGCGCTGGTGTCGGCGATCTGCAGGTCGGTCATGGCCAGGCGGTAGCGTTCGACGCCGACACGCACCTGGGTCAGGATGGCCATGGCCAGGGCCATGCGACGGGCTTCGTCGGTCTTGACCTGCTTCTCCTGGGCCTTCTCGAGGGAGGGCAGGGCGGCCAGGCGCATCAGGTTCCAGGACATGCGCAGCCCGCCCTGGATCCAGCCTTCGTTGTAGAGATACTTGTTGGAGTCGTACTGGGGGCCGACGTCAAAGGTGATGCCGGGCAGCATGGAGAGCAGCTGCTTGCGGGCCTCGTCGCCGGTGATGCGCTTGCGCAGGTCTTCCTCGCGCAGTTCGGGGCGCTGGGCCAGAGCCAGGTCTTCGAGGGCGCGGACGTCGACCGGGACCTGGGGCAGGGGCGCTTCCCGGTTGTCGGCTACGGTGAACGAGGTGCCCGGCGGTACGTTCATGAGGGCGGCGAGCTCGCGCTTGGCGTACTCGAGATCCTGCCGGCGCAGGTTGAGCAGGGAGGTGGCGTCGAGCAGGGCGCGCTGGTAGTTGAGCGCCTGGACCGGCGGGATGATGCGCTGGCTTTCGGCGTCGCGGGAGCGCTGGAGGGCATCGTTGGCGCGCTTCAGGACTTCTTCGGCCTGGGCCGACAGGCGCTGGGCGCCGAGAGCGCGCCAGTAGGCGGCGCGGACGTCCTGGAGCATGTTCTGCACGACCTTGCGGCGCCGCTCCTCGGCGATCAGGAACTGGTCGGCCTGCTGCCGGGCGCGGTAGTAGGAGACCCCAAAGTCGAGCAGGTTCCACGAGAACTCGGCACCGGCGAGCCAGTGGCGGCGCTCTTCGGAGGTGGAGGGGCGCAGGGACTGGAGGCGGTCTTCGATGCCGATGCTGGTGCCGCCCGAATCGTTGTTGCGGGCCCGGTAGCCCGCGGTGGCCAGCAGCTGGGGCAGCATGTCGTAGCGGGAGTAGTCCGCCAGACCGAAGGCCAGGGCCGACTCCATCTTCTTGAGGCGGTAATCGAGGTTGTACTTGAGGGCGCGGGCGAGGGCTTCATCAAGGCTCACCGGTGCGTCGATGGGGGCCTGATCGGCGTACATCTGCGCCGTGTCGGCGCTGATGCGGTTCTTCACTTCGTCCTGGCTGACGAGGGTCGGCGTCACGGAGCAACCGGCGAGGATCAGCGCGGCGGCGATGGCGCCGAGACGGGGGAGTGCGGCGAGGCGGCGGGTGGCGTTCATGGCGGTCGGCTTCATGGTCGTGGAGGTCATTGTCGGTGGTTTCCTGAATCAGCGCTTGGCGCTGGGCGCCAGCGGGATGCGGCTGGTCTGGGCGGCACGCGGCCGCAGGTCGGACGCGGCGTTGCGGATCTGGCTGCTGAAGCCCTCGGCAGCCTGCCGTGCCGGAGCGACGGTGCGGGCTGGCGGCGGGGCGTCGGGGGTTGCCGCTGGGGTAGCCGGTGCGTCGATGGTCGGCGCCGGGGCGCCGATGGCAAACGGGTCCATCAGGGTGCTCACGCCGGCGGCGGCCGTGTTGCCGCGGCTGGTGCTCTGGGCATCGGCAATCTCCGCTTCGGCCTGGCTGAGGCGTACCGAGTGCTGGACGTGGAGGGCGTGGGTGGTGGCAATGGGCTCATGGCGCACGGCGTGTTGTACGTAGAGCGCATGACTGTCGCGCAGGTAATCGCCGAGGATGGCGCTGCGCACTTCACCGACGGTCGCGCGGTCTGCCAGGTTGTGGACGATGCCCGAGCCGATGCCCCGTTCGATGCTGACGTCGGCGACGCCGGGCAGCACGTGAAGGGCGGGGACAAAGGGCGGGAACAGCCGGGGTACCGGCCAGCGCTGTTCCGAGGGCTGCGAGAAGTAGTCCAGCGGCGAGAGCGGATCCGGAGTGCCCGTGGGCGGGGTGACATCCGGCTTCGGCAGGATGACGTCGGGTGTGATCTCGACCAGGGCGGTGAAGGTGTTGGGACTGACCTGGAAGAGCTGACCGTCGAACACCGAGAAGTCGAAGGTCTGGGTGCGGGTGGCAGTACCCGGCACCAGCACCAGCTTGCCGGCGATGAGGTCGGCGATGCTGATGACCTGACCCGGCACCACGGGCACGCCGTCGAGGAGCAGCCGGGCGTCGGGGGGGAGGGTGTCGATGCGTACCGACGCCATCGGGTCCTGGTCGGGGTCGGCGTAGCCGAAGTCGGCCGGGCTCAGGGGCCGGTTCTGCCCGTCCTTCAGGGTGACGGTCTTGTCGGTGCCGGTGGGCGGATCATTGACCGGCTTGACGGTGAGGGTGACGGTGGCGGTGGACACGTCGCCGTCGGCGTCGGTGATGGTGTAGGTGAAGCTGTCGGGGCCGTGGTAGTCCGGGCTCGGGGTGTAGACGAAGCTGCCGTCCGGGTTGACCACCACGCTGCCGTGGGCCGGGTCGGAGGCCTTGGCCCAGACGTTGCCACCGTCGCCGGACGGGGTGTCGTTGCCGGTGAGCGTGCCGCTGAGGGGCGTGTCTTCCCGGGCTTCCAGGGCGTCGTCCACCGCGATGGGGAGGTCGTCGACGGGGGGGATCTGGATGGTCACGATGGCGGTGTCGGTGCCGCCATGGCCGTCGCTGATGGTGTAGGTGATCACCGCCGTGCCATGGAAGTTGGGGGCCGGGATGAAGTCCAGGGTGCCATCCGGATTGACGGTGACGGAGCCCTGCTCGGGCGGGATGGTGGCGGAGGTGACGGTGAGGGGGTCGTTCTCCGGGTCGGAGTCGTTGGACAGCACCGGAATGCCCCGCAGCGGTGTGTCTTCGGGGGTGACGAGGATGCCGTCGTCCACGGCGACGGGGGGATCGTTCTGGCCATTGATGGTGATGGTCAGGGTTGTGCTTGCGGTGTCGCCGTCCTTGTCGGTGATGGTGTAGGTGAACACCTCGGTCAGGGTGTCGCCGGCGCGCATGGCCGCCACCGTGGGGTGGGTGTTGTCGAGGCTGTAGGTGTAGCTGCCGTCGGCGGCCAGGGTGAGGCTGCCGTAGGCGCCGGCCAGGGGGGCGCCGAGGGTGCCCGGGGTGGCGCCGAAGCTCACGTGGCTGACCGGGCCCGGAACGACGTCGGCGCCCAGTCGGTCGGCGGCGTCACCGGCGGAGCCCGCCGCAAAGACGTTGCCGCTGGTGGTGGTGGGGGCGGTGGTGAAGCCCTCGTTCACGCTGTTGGTGTCGGCGTTGGCGCTGGGCTGGTCATCGACGATGCGGATGGTCAGGGTGCCGCTGGCGCTGCTGCCGCCGGCGTCGTTGATCTCCAGGGCGAGGACGTCGGTGCTCTCGTCCACGCCCGGCGTGGTCTGGGCTTGCGACAGGGTGTAGGTGTAGGTCAGGGTGCCCGAGGTCGGGATGCCGCCCACGGTGCTGCCGGCGGTGAAGCCGGTGAGGGTGAGCTCGCCCTTGCTGGTGGTGACCGTGATGGGCGTGGTGCCCAGGGTATTGAGCTGCGCCAGGGTGATCAGCGTGCTATCGACGCGGAGGCTGTCGAGACCGTCGTCGGCGGTGAGGGTGATGGTGCCGGTGCTGGTCTCGCTGCTGTCGGCCACGGTGGTGAGGCCGGCTTCGAACACGGTGGTCTGGCCGGCGGCGGCGCCGTTGCCATCGACCGGGGTGATCGAGGGGCCGCCGTCGGTGACGCCGTTGATGGTGATGGTGAGCTGGGCGACGTCGCTGAGGGCGCCCGGATCGGCCAGCGTATAGCTGAAGACTTCAGTGAGGGTGTCACCGGTCTTGAGGGCATTGACGGCCGGGTTGGCGTTGTCGAGGGTGTAGCTGTAGCTGCCGTCGGCACCGATGCGCAGGCTGCCGTAGAGGCCGGTGACGATGGTGCCGTCGGCGCTGGTGGTGCCGGCGACGATGGCGGTCATCGCGCCGCCGCCGGCTTCGGTGCCGAGGCGGATGCTGGTGATGCCGAGTTCGGCGTTGGTGTTGTCCAGGTCGCTGTCCTGCCCCGGCGTGCCAGGCTTGACGTTGCCGCCCACCGACGCGGTGCCCTCGGTGATGCTGTTCGTGTCGTCCACCGCCACCGGGGCATCGGGGACGGAGACCACGTTGAGGGTGGTGGTGAGGATGTTGGACACCTGGGTGCCGTTGCTGGCGGCGTCGCTGTTGGCGTCCCGGACCTGCCAGCTGATGGTGCGCGGCGCGGTGGAGGGGTTCTCGCTGGCGTTGCTGTAGCGGACGGGTTCGAAGGCGCTGAGCACGTTGGCCAGGTTGGTGGCGGCGCCCGACAGGGTCAGGGTGCCGGTGCCGGCGTCGTAGCTCTGGGTCCAGCCGGCGGGCAGGCTGCCGGCGGCCAGGGTGTCGCCGCTGCCCAGGCCGGCGCTGATCTGCACGGTGGCCGACATCATCTGGGTGTCGTCCACGTCGGTCAGGGTCCAGCCGGTGGGTTCGAGCAGGAGCGCCGGGTCGTTCTCGGTGAAGGTCCGGGTCGAGCCCGCGCCGCCGAGGGCCGGGGTGTCGTTGACGGGCACGATGTTGATCAGCCGTGTGGTCGTGCCGGTGCCCGTGCCGGCACCGCTGGAGCCGCCGTCGTTGAGGCTGTAGGTGACGGTGCGGCTGCGGTTGGCGGGGGTGTCGTTGTTGTTCGGGTCTTCGCTGGTGCTCCGGTAGGTGAGGCTGCGCAGGACGCTCTGGTAGTTGGCGGTGGTGTCGGTGCCGGACAGGGTGAGGACGCCGGTGCCCGCGTTGTAGCTGGCGCTGATGGCCGTGCCGGTGGTGTCCACCGCGAGAACGTCGCCCGGGAGGAAGCCGCTGCTGAGGCTGATGCTGCCGCCGCTCATCTGGGTGTCGTCGGCGTCGCTGAGGGTGATGGCGTTGTCGACGCTGAGGGCCGGGTCGTTTTCGGTGTAGAGCTTGGCCGCTCCGGCGGACAGCACGGGGTTGTCCACGACCTGGTTGATGTTGATGAGGATGGTGCCGCCGCCCGACAGCTGGCCGCCGCCGCCCTGGTCCTGACCGCTGCCCGCGGTGCCGCTGCCGGTGGTGTTGGGGTTCTGGTCGTTGATGGTGTAGGCGAGGGTGACCGAGGCCGGTGGGGCGTCGCTGCTGTTACGGTAGGTGACGGCCTGCAGGACGCTGTCGGCAATGGCGGCGGTAGCGCTGCTGTTGAAGGTGATGGTGAGGGTGCCGCCGGTGTTGGTGAAGCTGCCCACCACGGTGCTGCCGTTGCGGATGTTGGCGCCGCTGAAGTTGATGCCGGTGGAGCCGCTGCCGGTGACGCCGAAGACGTCCTGGGCGTTGGCGCCGCCCTGGCGTTCGATGCGCAGCACGGCGCCGTTCCAGCTGGGGTAGATGTCCAGCTCGGGGTCGGCCAGGGTGGCGTTGGCGTCCACCACGATAGCTGCGCCGCCTTCGCTGTAGGTGTTGGCCGAGATGGCGTCGAGGCCGGCGATGCTGGGGGCTTCGTTCTGGTCGGTGGTGATCAGGCTGAAGGTGTTGGTGGTCGAAGTGGGGCCGCTGACACCGGAGGGCAGCAGGGTGCCACCGTTGTTGCCGTCATCCACCGTGACGCGGAAGGTGATGGTGCCATTGACGTTGGTGTCGGTGGGTTGGTAGCTGACGGTGGCCAGCGCGGCCAGCAGGTCGGCGCGGTTGCCGGTGAGGACCACATTGCCGGTGCTGCTGGTGACGCTGAGGCCGGTGGTGGTGCTCACCTGGATGGTGCCGTAGTTGGCTGCGCTCAGTTGGGCGTTGAGGGTGATGGTGTAGTTGTCGACACCCACCTCGAAGCCCGCGGTCGCGTTGCTGATGTCGGCCGCGTCGTTGAAGCTGATGGTGTTGCCCGCGCCGATG
>RRZU011061056.1_pt1 | contig 12522 bp, 12 predicted proteins | sample 2165561 | NCBI WGS metagenome assembly RRZU01 (sample SAMN10456909, study PRJNA506462) | wastewater metagenome | isolation source: wastewater sludge | place: USA: Moscow, Idaho | reverse complement strand
TTCATGGTCATGCCTCAAATAGTCTTCTGCTTACATGCGCTATCGGCAGATATGGGCAGAACTTTAGCAGTTTCTCAGGCCACCCGGCAGGGCATCATCAAGCCAGAGCCTCGGTATCGAGGCGCCCCCGTCTTGCCAGAGCAGAGCGCCAGAGCACCAAGGCGCATCGACACGCCCGATCAATGCCGAAAATGCCGCGCCCCGGTAAAGACCATGGCGATACCATGCTCATTGGCCGCATCAATCACCTCTTCGTCACGCATCGAACCACCGGGCTGAATGACCGCCCGCGCCCCTGCGGCAGCCAGTACGTCCAGACCGTCGCGGAAGGGGAAGAAAGCGTCCGAAGCAACGACAGAGCCTTGCAGCGCCAGCCCGGCTGCCTGCGCCTTGATGCTGGCGATTTTGGTGGAATCGACGCGGCTCATCTGTCCGGCACCAACGCCAAGCGTCATGCCGCCAGCGCAAAAAACAATGGCGTTTGACTTGACGAACTTGGCCACACGCCAGGCAAACAAAAGATCATCGATCTGTGCCGCGGTCGGTGCAATGCGGGTCACCACTTTGAGGTCTGCCGCACTGACATTGAAGGTGTCCGGCGTCTGCACCAGCAATCCGCCGCCGACACGCTTCATCTCATAAGCGTGATAATCCTGGGCCAACGGCACTTCCAGCACACGCAGATTCTGTTTGGCCGCAAGCATTTCCAGCGCCGCAGGGGTAAACGCCGGCGCAATCAACACCTCAACGAAGTGCTTGCGTGCGTTCATGGCACTCACCACGGCCTCATCGACCGTACCGTTAAAGGCGATGATGCCGCCAAAGGCGGAGGTGGAGTCAGTCTGAAACGCCTTTTCGTATGGCCCGAGCAATTGGCTGTCGATGGCCACGCCACATGGATTGGCATGTTTGATGATGACACAGGCCGGGAGGCTGAAGGTTTTGACACATTCCCAGGCAGCATCGGCATCGGCAATGTTGTTGTAGGAAAGCGCCTTCCCCTGCAACTGCCGGTAGGCAGAAATGCTGCCCGGAATCGCCTGCGGCTCACGGTAGAACGCGGCTTGCTGATGCGGATTTTCGCCGTAGCGCAGGGTCTCCACCCGATCAAAAGCCAGTTGCAGGCGGCCCGGGAAAACGGAAGGTTTCGGCGCAGCATCATTCGCCTGGGCTTCGACCCCCGCTTCCAGCCCGGTCAGCCAGTTGGCAATCATGCTGTCATAGCGGGCAGTATGCGTGAAGGCTTTTTTCGCCAGGGAAAAGCGGGTCGCCAGTGGCAATGCCCCGTCATGCGCTTCCATCTCCGCCAGCAAGGCAGCGTAGTCCGCGGGATCGGTGACAATCGCCACTCCCGTATAGTTCTTGGCAGCAGAGCGCACCATCGCCGGGCCACCGATGTCGATGTTTTCGATGGCATCCGCCAGGGTTACGTCGGCCTTGGCAATCGTCGCAGCAAAGGGATAGAGATTGACACACACCAGATCAATCGGCGGGATGTCGTGCTGTTTGATGGTCGCCAGATGGGCGGGCAAATCACGACGCGCCAAAATACCGCCATGCACTTTCGGATGCAGCGTCTTGACACGCCCGTCAAGCATTTCCGGAAATCCGGTGTAATCACCAATTTCCGTCACTGCCAGGCCCGCATCGCGCAGCATTTTTGCCGTACCGCCCGTGGACAGGAGCTTGACCCCTTGGGCCGCCAGCCCTTGGGCGAATTCGAGAACACCCCGTTTATCGGAAACGGAAATCAAGGCTTGCTGGATTTTCATGGTCGTGAAGGATTCGTAAAAAGAATTAAAAAATGCGCTCAAAGCAGGCCGTGTTCGCTCAACTTCTTGCGCAGCGTATTACGGTTGATTCCGAGCATTTCTGCCGCCAGCGTCTGCTTGCCCTCTGCCTGGCGCATGACCACCTCCAGCATCGGGCGCTCAACGCTTTTCAACACCATGTCATAAATAGCGCTGGGCTTCTCGCCATCCAGATCGCGAAAATAGGTTTGCAATGCGCCATCGATACATGCCGAAATATCATGCTGCTTATTCATTCCATTGCCCCTTCATCATCATCGTTATCCCGCTCCCGGAGATCATCCAGGTTGCTGCCTCTTTCCGCCAGACTGAAGAAAAAATCATCGACCGCCTGACGTTGCTCGGCAATCCCCGGCAGCTGGTTCATGGCATGGCGGAAGGCAGCAGAACCCGCCAAGCCCCGGGTGTACCAGGAAATATGTTTGCGCGCGACACGCACGCCGGTCACAACGCCATAGAACGCATACAAATCCTCCAGGTGCGCCCGCAGGATCTCGTGAATTTCACTGACCTGAGGCGAAGGCAAGCGCTCACCTGTACGCAGAAAATGCTCTATCTCACGGAACAGCCACGGACGTCCCTGAGCAGCGCGACCAATCATCAGGGCATCGGCCTGTGTCGCCGCCAGAACATGGCGCGCCTTTTCCGGCGAGGTAATATCCCCGTTGGCAATAATCGGGATGCGGGCCACGGACTTGACCTCGGCAATCGTCTCGTACTCAGCCTGGCCAGTATAGCCACAGGCCCGGGTACGCCCATGCAGCGCCAGGGCGCGAATACCGGATTGCTCGGCAATTTTCAGGATATTCAGCGCATTGCGACTGTGTTTGTCCCAGCCCGTACGAATTTTCAGTGTCACCGGCGTTTGTGGCACCGCCTTGACCACCGCGTCAAGAATATGCCCCACCAGCACCTCATCCTTCAGCAAGGCAGAGCCCGCCATCACATTACAGATTTTCTTGGCGGGGCACCCCATGTTGATATCGATGATCTGCGCCCCTCGTTCGACATTATGCTGCGCCGCCTCGGCCATCATGGCCGGTTGCGAACCGGCAATCTGCACTGAAATCGGCTGCACCTCTCCCTGATGATTGGCGCGCCGTTGCGTCTTGGCACTACCGTAGAGCAGGGAATTCGAGGTCACCATCTCGGAAACCGCCAGCCCGGCGCCCATTTGTTTGCATAACTGCCGGAACGGACGATCCGTCACCCCCGCCATCGGCGCGACAAAAAGATTATTACGCAGGGAAAAACCAAGGAATTCCATAGGCGGGACGAGCGGCACGGAAAAAAATCGGGAGGCAAAACGGGGGAAGGACGGAGATTCTACCTGCTTTTCTGCTCAAAAAGTAGACAGGTGACAAGGAAAAAGTCGGCCATGCGGCGGGAGTCTCCTCACCGCATCGCTGCCTCGATCTCTGCGACCGTTTTCGGCGAACAGGTATAGACCTCAGCACCTGCAGCCGTCAGCAGCACATCATCCTCGATGCGGATACCCAGGTTGTGCAACGCACTCGGCACAGTTGGCGAGGGACGGATATACAGCCCAGGCTCGACGGTCAGCGTCATACCCTCCTGTAGTGTGACCCAAGCGTTGCTGTCATCCTGCGTCTTGTAACTACCGACGTCATGCACATCCAACCCCAGCCAGTGTCCCGTGCGGTGCATGTAAAAAGGCTTGTACGCCTCGCATGCGATCAGGCCGTCCACCTCCCCTGCCAGCAGGCGCAGATCAACCAGTCCTTGTACCAGCACCCTTAGCGCGGCCTCGTGGCTGGCATTGAATGAAGCACCAGGACGGATGGCGGCGATTGCCGCTTCCTGCGCCGCCAGCACAATTTCATAGACATCACGCTGGGCGGGGCTGAAGCGTCCGTTGACGGGAAAAGTGCGCGTAATGTCTGCCGCATAACCGGACAACTCGCAACCGGCGTCGATCAACACCAAAGCCCCCTCGTCCAGGCGCTGGTCATTGCTGACGTAGTGCAGAACACAGGCATTGCCTCCGCCAGCAACAATCGGTGCATAGGCATGGCCTGTCGCCCCTTGGCGACGAAATTCGTGGCTGATTTCAGCTTCCAGTGCGTATTCGAAGTCCCCCGGACGACAGTTGCGCATGGCCCGGGCATGGGCCGCCGAGGTGATGTCCGCTGCGCGGCGCATCAGGGCAATTTCATACGCATCCTTGATCGCCCGCCACGGGTCCAACACGGCACGCAAATCATGGATTTGCCGCGGCGCATGCTTCCCGGCACGCGCCTGCGCTTGCAACTCCCCCAGAGCGGCAATGATTTGCGTATCCCAGTGCCTCTCCTGACCGAGGGCAAACCACAGCGCCTCACGATTGGCGAGCAATTCGGGCAGTCTCTGCGCAAACTCCGTAAAAGGATAAGCCTCATCAAAATGAAAGTGTTCTGCCGCTGCTGCCGGGCCATAACGAAAGCCATCCCAGATTTCACGCTCCTGATTTTTTTCGCGGCAAAACAGAATGGCACGCGGAGCCGCCCCTCCCACCAGCACCATGACCGCCTCCGGCTCGGGAAATGCTGAGAGGTACCAGAAATAACTGTCGGATCGATAGGGATACAAGGTGTCACGGCTGCGTGTCGCTTCCGGGGCAGTGGGGATAATGGCAACACCATCACCAATGTATGCCAGCAGGCGTTGGCGACGGGCAAGGAAGGGGGTCAGGCTCATCGAGGCAATTCTTTCAGGTGGATTATCCATCCCCGACCTTTGCCGGGGCGTGAAACAGGGCTGATTATCCCGGAAACCGGCGTCTCCGTGGCCACATGCAACAGGATGAGTGTCGCGGTTTTTATCGATGCCCTGGCAAACAACTCGCGTAATGGATGATCTGGGTTTAATATGTCGCCGTATGCAGGCAACGTTTCCTCGGGGCTGCGTGGCTGTTTTCAACTGCTGACAGGAGTAAGACAAATGAATATTGCTGAACAGGTCAAAGCCAATCTTGAACAAGGCAAAAAGCTCGTCAAGGACAACCTCGAACACGGTAAGGAACTCGTCAAGAGCAATCTGGAGTATGGCAAGGAATTAGTGGAATCCGGCATTGAAGGCGCCAACGAAGCGCGCAAAGCTGTTCTGGAATCCGAGGAAACAGCCAACCTGCTGGCCGTCGCCGCTGAAAAATCCTGGCAAGCCGCAAGTTTTGGCGTACTCGTGGGCGCCGTTGTCGGCGCGCTCACCGATGACCGCAAACCGGTGCGCGGCGTCGTTGTTGGCGGTATTCTCGGCGCACTGGCCGGTTTTGGCGGCAGCTTCGCCTGGCGGACCCGCCCCTTGACGGTTGCCATGGCGCGCCAGGCCGGGAAACGCATCGGCAACACACGCGATCGTCACTGGCTTGACAGGCATCCGATCAACTACGGTTGACCTGAACATCGCCTGAAAACCGGAGCGGAGAACAAGAGCGAGCAGTAAGCATGCGCGGCTTTTCTCCGCCGCAAAATCACAGTTACTATCGCTCTTTTCCGCATTGCGCCATTTATCACGCCCCTTTTTCCCCGCTCTCCCTGCCTTGCTGCGCTTGGTAACCTTTTGCAGCCTGTGTTGCGGGTTATTGGTGACTGCACCGGTTCAGGCTGAGATTGTCGTCAAGGATGACATCGGCACGACAATACGTCTGAGTCAGCCCGCACAACGCATCGTGACACTGGCGCCGCATCTGGTAGAAACCCTGTTTGCGGCTGGCGCGGGGAAGAAACTGGTAGGAACCGTCACCTTCAGCGATTATCCCGAAGCAGCCAAAAAAATACCCCGTGTAGGCAGCTATTCGCAAATCGACCTTGAAACCATTGCCGCACTGAAACCTGACCTCATCATCGCCTGGCAGAGCGGTAACGCGCCGGCGCACCTGAACAAGCTACGCGCCCTTGGCCTGCCCATCTACGTTTCACAACCGGAACACATCCTCGATATTGCGAATGAAATCGAGCGCCTGGGGCAGTTGGCAGGCACAGGGCAGACGGCGCGCATCGCCTCAAGACGCTTTCGTGAATGGCTGACGGCCTTGCAGCAGCGCTACAGCCGTCGCCCGGTCGTGCGTACTTTCTATCAGGTCTGGGATCAACCGCTGACGACGATCGGCGGCAAGCAGATGATCTCCCGGCTGATCCAACTCTGTGGGGGCGAAAATGTGTTCGCCCGACTGGATGCGCTGGCACCAACCATCAACCAAGAGGCCGTGCTGGCCGCCAATCCGGAAGCCATTGTCGTCAGCGGCATGGACGAAAAACGCCCGGAGTGGCTAAATCACTGGTTGCGCTGGAACTCACTCCTGGCCGTACAACGCGGAAACCTCTTTTTCATACCGCCGGATCTGATCCAGCGCCATACACCGCGCCTGCTCGAAGGGGCGGAGCGCCTGTGTCAAGAGCTTGAAACAGCCCGTTCACGACGCCCCTGAACATTCGTCACGGCTTTGCCACCTCAGAAAACAAACTTGTTACGCTGTGGTGCATTCAACAAGGAAGCAAGCTGCGTTTCGAGCAGCCTGGCCGTTGTAAAGCTTTCCTCGCCAGTCCGGGTCACCAGTTGCAAGACCATGACCGGCGCCTCACCCACTACGGCCACCAGCCTGCCCCCCAGTTTCAACTGGTGCAGCAAGGCTTCGGACAACACCGGGGTTGAACCGGACAGCACGATGGCGTCATAGGGGGCCTTGACCGCCCACCCTTGCGCAGCATCGCCAATCTCGACCGACACATTGGCCACACCGGCACGTTGCAGGTTAGCGCGCGCCAACTCAGCCAACTGCGGCTCAATTTCCACGCTATGTACAAATTCGGCCCGCGCCGCCAGCAGCGCGGCCATGAAGCCACTGCCACTACCAACCTCCAGCACTGTATCGGTATTGCGCAGCGCCAACGCCTGAAACATATGCGCCTCCAGGCGGGGCGTCAGCATATGCTGTTCCGGCCCGGCATTCGGCAGCAGCGGGATTTCGATATCGGCAAAAGCCAGAGCGCGATGCGCTGACGGTACAAAATCCTCGCGTCGCAGCATCCCCAAGTGCTGAAGCACCTCGGGATCCAGCACATTCCATGGGCGAATCTGTTGTTCGATCATGTTAAAACGCGCCTGATCGTTGTTCATCGTAACTGTCGTCATACCTATCCCCGATGCAAAAAAATCCATTGATTACGCAAGTGGCGAAAGACTATCAAGATGGTCCATTAGGGTTTGCGATGATGGTGGATGGATTTTTGAGGCAGTCTGCTCGGCTGCGACAAGCCAATAGCCTTTCTATTGGCGCGAAGCAGACGGCCAGAATGACCAAGTAGACACCGCCAGCAGCAAACAGGGACGAAGTACCGCCTGATGGACAATCCGGGATTATACGCCGCCCTGCCACATAGCAAACATCATGTTTTCCCATGGGTGTCAGAGGCACGCAAACCCGGCAACACGATGTCACACAAGGCTGGCAGTAAATTCTGTGGCCTGCGGTTGCCATCGCAATAAGCAAGCGAATGTTGCCAGATGCTCGACATCATCAACGGGTAGATGATGACGTCAATCGTCGCCTCAATATCCAGCGGGCGAAACTCCCCCCGACGAATGGCCCGTTCAAGAAGGAGGCGCAACTGCGCCCGCCCACGCGCCAGAACCTTGTCGTAATAAAACTGCGCGACCTCTGGAAAATTACGGACTTCCGAGATAATCAGCTTGGACAAGCCATCGATCGCCTTGCCTTCAGTCTGTTGCTGCCAATTGTTGAGCAAACGACGCAGCAATTCCTCGGAACTGCCTTCATACCTGGCGACTTCCTCCTCACTGGCGTTCACAATCGGCATGATGTTTTCCTCAATAACCGCTTTGAGCAAAGCCACCTTGCTATCGAAATACAGATACAGCGTGCCCTTGGAAACCCCCGCCTGCGCGGCGACATCATCCAGGCGTGTAGCAGCAAAACCCTTTTCAACAAACAGTGTCAGGGCAGCAGCCATCAATTCGCCTGGCCGCGCTTCCTTGCGGCGCTTGCGAGGCTGCGAAGCGGGTGCCGCCTGGCCCACCGCTCCGGATAATGCTGTGTGAGATGTTTTCATGGTCATCAAATATCAATTCGACGTATTCAAGGCGCGATCATGAGCATAGGGTGCCTCAAGTACCGTATTCAAGCCCCGTCCGGGCTGACAAGCAAGGATTGTGTTTTTGCGATCATTTCCGCGCCACTGGCAAAGCCTCGGGCAATGGCCTGCATGTCATGCGCCTGCCGCAAAATAACGGTCGGGAAGGCATTGATCCCCCAACGCTGACACAAGCTGAAATCGGCAAGGGTCGCTGCCCTGGCAGCCTCACTATCAAAGCCCAGACTGAATTGGGAAAAATCCAGCTCATGTCTGGCGCAAATGCTTTCGTAAAATGAAAGTTCCGCCGGATCTTGATTGGCGACATAGAACTTTTCCTGGATATCACAAAAGAAAGCATACAGCACACGCTCTGCAGTCTGGCGATTACGCAGCATCTCGCGGGCCACAACGACCGCACGGCAGGGCGGTTCCGTATCGTAATTGAAGTGTTCGCGGCTCAGAATGGCGAACGAAAAAGGTTGCCCGCTGCGCGCCCCGATCTCTTCCCAGTGATGACGCAGAAAAGCCTGAAAGCGAGGCGTCCAAGGGTCACCGCCGCCCGGACGCAGGCCTCCGACAACAATGTTAAACGGCAAGTTTTGTGTCTCGGCGTAAGCCTGCAACTGCTTCAAAGCGGGAGAAACGCCCCAGCACCAGGAACAGAGGGGGTCGCCAACATAAACAATTTCCCGGGCTGCTCTGCCCGCAACAGCCCGCCCATCGGTAGGCACCGAGGATGGCGGCATACAGATACCGCCATCGAGATCACAAGGAGCACTCATTGTCAGACAGACCTCCCTTGATTAACGCTGGGACACCAAGCAATTATCGGGAACCAGTGTGATTTTAGACAAGGGCAAATTGACATTGAATAACTTGCCGCGAACGCCACTAATGCCAAATGACGCCAGGCGTGTCGTATGCTTTTGCAGATAGGTCAGTGCATCAACCTCTGTCGCAAACAGATAAATTCCCCCACCCAGTTTCTCTGACGCATTTTCCGTCCAGATTTTCCAGATAAATCCGGGTTCTTGTGCAATCGATTCCGCCAACTCAACAAACGATTGCGACATTTGTTCACCAAAAGGGCCGTCATAAGGGAAATCAATTTGCAGCAGAATAGACATTGCCTCTCCTTTCAATTGCAACAATGAAAAAATCAGGTCAGGCAGAGAACGCCGACCCATGGAGACAATACGCGAAGGCGTCGCGGAAAGCAAAAAAGCGAGCCCTCGCTGCAAGCAATCACCCAACATCCGGCAGGATTGTTATGTCAGCCCCACGCCAATCTGGGATAATGCCCCCTTTATGCCAATGGCAGAAGGATGGAAACATGAAGGGGCTTCTAAAAGGTTTCGGCGCAGCACTCATGCTCTGCGGGCTGATGTCAGTCAGCAGCGCCACAGAACTGGATGCGTTCGCCAGCATGAAAGGCAAGATCGACATCGCCGGCGGGACAGCACATATTCCGGTGATGAAGGAGGCTGCCAAACGCATCATGCAGGCCCACCCCGGTATCCGCATCAGCGTGGCAGCCGGTGGCTCGGGTGTGGGCGTGCAGAAAGTCGGTGAAGGGCTGGTTGAAATCGGCAACACCGGGCGTCCGTTGAGCAAGGAGGAGGTGGAGAAATACGGCCTGAAATCCTTCGCTTTCGCCATCGACGGGGTCGCTGTGGTTGTCCATCCCAAAAACCCGCTGGCCGAACTGAGCGCAACCCAGGTGCAGGATATCTTCGCAGGCAAGCTGAATAACTGGAAACAACTCGGCGGACACGATGCGGCAATTCATTTATTCACCCGTGACGAAGCCAGCGGCACACGTGAAGTTTTCTGGGAAAAGCTGCTGAAGAAGGGCAGCATTGCAGACGCGGCCAATGTGGTTGCATCCAATGGCGCGATGAAATCGGCGCTGGCTGCTGACCCGGACGCGATCGGTTATGTTTCGATCGGTCATATTGATGCCAGTATCAAGGCACCGAATCTCGACGGCGTCACACCATCGCAGGACAATGCCCGCAGCGGCAAGTATCCGATCGTGCGCAAGCTGTACATGAACACCAAAGGCGAACCGCATGGACTCGTCGGGACCTTCGTCCGCTACATCCTCAGCCCGGAGGGGGCGCAAATGACGGCAGCGGCGGGATACCTGCCTTTGTCGGGGGAATAAAACCCTGCGCAGGAAGCTGAGGCGTCAAGCGTATGACGCCTCAGCGCAGACTGCTTAACGCCCGTCACCGGTCAGGTAGAAAGCTGCCCAGAACGCCGGTTCCGGATGTTTTTTACGCAACTCCAGTTGCGCCTGACGCAAGGCTTCCTGTTTGCCGATGCCTGCTTTGAGGCGTGTATAAAATGCCTGCATCAATAACGAAGTCGCCTCATCGTCCACCTCCCACAGGCTGGCGACGATGTTCGAGCTGCCCGCATAAAGGAAACCCCGCGTCAAACCCACCAGATCATCGCCACTGAGCGCCTTGCCCAGCCCTGTTTCACACGCGGAGAGCGTCACCAGATCGGCATCCAGGCGAATGTCGTACAGCTCCCGTACCGTGAGCGAGCCATCATTGTCGCCATCCTTGGCCAGGAGCAGGCGGGAATCCATCGCCTGTTCCGATTTGAACTGACCGTGGGAAGCAATGTGCAGATAAGGGAAATGTCCGGCCAGTTTCTTGAATGAAGTTTCGCTGGCCTGTTTCCGGGTCAAAATTTCTGCCTTGGAGAACAAGCTGGCGATAGCCTTGGCCTCCTCCTCGGCACTGGGCAGATCAAATTTCGGGTTGCCAAGATCCGGGTTGCCATAGAGCAGAATCGAAGAAATCCTTTTTCCCCCACCAGGACGGATGTACTTCTGGACACTGGTACTCGGCAGGAAGCGCAGGCTACGCTCAAGCAGCAGCGGGTGCTGCGCCGGGATCAAGGCCGCAAACGGCAGGTAATGCAAGGCACCATGAGGCACCAGCACCAGATTGCGCTTGCCAATGACGGCCGCAAAGGGCGCAATCAGCTGCTGATACAAGCGCGAGGCCAGTTCATTGCTGGCCGGGGCGTGATTCATGATGGCTTTGCGGAAAGCGCGGATATCACTCTCCAACTGCGGTACTTCCAGCCGCAGCACCAGGCTCTCCTGGCCATTCAGCGCAACGCCATAGAGCAATTCGCCGTGGCCAAAAAACTCCAGCAAGGCCTCGTCCGGGCGCAGGTAGCGCAGGATTTCACTGCTGGGCAGGGCGCTGACGGTTACCAGCGAAGCCAGTTCCGGTGCCTTTTGTTGCAGGACACGGGCTTGCTCTCCTACTGCCATGATACGGCTGTTCGCCGCATTGCTGCCCATATCCAGCGGGAGCTGCAAGGCTGCCAGACTTGTTGCCTGACGATAGTTTTGCAGCAATTGTTGCGTCTCGCCATCGCGGGCCTGCAATCGCTGGCTCTCATTACGCCCCGCCAGCAGATCAACCAGCGCCCGGGACTTGGCACGCTCGATGAATTCAAAGGCCAGTGCCGATTGGCCAAGACGCCGGGCAAGTTCGATTACGCGGGTATAAAGCATTTGCTTGTCGCCCACAAAACCGATCTTGCTGGCTTCGGTATTGATGCTGGCACGTTGCGTTTCGATGATATCAATGGCTTGCTGATAGTAATTGAGCGCCTCCTGCCATTGGGATTCACCTTCTGCGATCCGCCCCCGGTCACTCAGCAGCAACCAGTAGATTTCCCCATTTTCCCGGCTCTGCGCAATCGCCAGCAAGCGATCCAATCCGGCTTTGGCTTCGGCGATCTGTCCCGTTTCCAGCAAGGCTTTGTTGAGCATGAAAGCCCGTGGCAACTCTGCCCAGACCCAGTTATTCACGCCGGTCAGGAAACTGCCGCTCAACAGCCGGTCCAGAAAAACATTGATGGCAAAACTGCTGTTTTCCTTGATCGCGCTGATGACCCCCGGATAATCCTTGAGCGCCATCCGGCTCCTCGCCAGCGCCAGGGCTTTGGCGGACGCATAATCGCTGAAGGGGGAAAGCGTCGTGTCACGAATCACCTTTTCCGCCTGCCAGCCAGCTTCCTCATTCCCACTCAGGGTATGCGCCAGCGAAAGCGCCGCAAGCGCGTTGAACAGCATGTCGAGATCGTCGCTATCGTCATCCTTCAGCCACTGGATGGCCTTATTGGCCTCCGCAACAGCCTCGCTGTAGCTGCCGAGTTCAATCAGTGCCTCGGCACGCAGGCTATGGATCATCGGTGTTGCATCGTCCAGCGCGAACAGGCGGGTGCGGCGATCGCCCGCCTGCACGGATGCCGCCAACGTATCCAGACAATCCATCAGCTTCGTGTAACGTTTGGTTTTCGAGTAGGCATAGCACAAGGCATGCAGATCACGCGTCTGCAGACGCTGACTGGCGGCACGCGCCTCAATGCTTTTTTCCAGCAGATCGAAACGGCCACTTGCCGCCATTTGAATCTGCTCAGTCGAATAATCCGCATACGCTGACGTGGCAATCAGCAAGACTGCGAACAAGCAAGACAAGGCCGTTTTCATGAGCGAACTCCAGAATGCAAACGGCCGCACCAGGCGGCCGTCACTACATCATCGGCTGTTTAGAACCAGTAGCCAAAATTGGCCATAAAGCCAT
>RRZU010194188.1_pt1 | contig 12522 bp, 17 predicted proteins | sample 2165561 | NCBI WGS metagenome assembly RRZU01 (sample SAMN10456909, study PRJNA506462) | wastewater metagenome | isolation source: wastewater sludge | place: USA: Moscow, Idaho | reverse complement strand
TATAATCTCCACTTAAAGTTCTAAATTCTTTAGGAATATTTAAATCTTGATAAAAATTATCTCTTTTCTCAATATTTTTAGAGTGGACATTAGAACCATATAATTTTGAGTAACCATATAATGCACCTTTAAAGTTATAATCATAACAAGTTGTAAAGTAACCTCCATTAGATAAAATTTTGTCACAATTTTCATTATTAATATATTTATTTACTAAAAAAGAATTATTTGTGTTAATTTTTTCTCTTTGAATTTTAGATTTAAAATCTAAAGTTAATTCATCTTTATCCTCTGTAAAACCACCAACAATTTTTGATTTATTGTTATAAGGTAAATCAGTTATTTTCCATTCAGACGCTAATAAGCTTAAACCTGAAGAAATTATAATAACAGTTAAAGATATTAGAGAAAATTTTTTGATTTTATTAAATAACATTTTTATCCTTTTTTTATTTTATATAATTTATTTTAACAAAAAAAAGCTTAAAAATAATTAAATTTTATTTTTTATTAATATTTTAATCTTTTTTTATTATTTTTGGATTATGCAATTTTAAAAAATCTAATACTGACATACTTTTATCATCATCTGATTGATATTTTTTCATTTCTTCTTTTAATTCTTCTGGTGTTATTTTTGACAACATTTCTGTTAATAATTCCAAAGATTTTTCCAATACTTCAGTTTCTTTATTTTTTTTCATTTTTTTAAATCCTTTGAATTTTTAAATAAATACTTTCTTATGTTCTTTTTTCTTATTTTCTTCTTTTTTGAAATTATTTATATTATTAATTTCTATATATTTCTCTTTTTTCCAAATAAAACTATGAGAAGCTATAATAAATGTTAAAGATATTTTCTCAAAAGCTATTGCTTTTTTAATATAACTTAAAACTTTTTTATAAAATTCTTCTTGTATTTCTAAACTTAAACCTGATTCAGGTTCATCTAATACAACTAAAATATTAAAACCATTTTTGATTTTTTCTTTATCAAGCTTAGTTAAAAATATTTTTATTAAAGAAAAAACACTATTAATAGCTTTAATTTTTCTTTCACCATTACTTCTACTATAAACTTCTTCTGTTATATCGCTTAAAGTATCAAAACTTTGTTCCCTAAAAAATGAAATTGAAAAATCTACGTATATTGTAATGTTATTTTCAACATTTGACAAACCTATTTTACATCTATCTAAAAGACTACCTTCTTCTGCTTTAAAAGGCGAAAAACTTAATTCACTATTTAAAGCATCAGATATTATTCTTGTATTAGATGCTACCTTCATTCTATTATGCAAAACATCCAAACAATCTAAACTAGTTGAATTAGCAATATTTTTTAATAACGTAGATTTACCTTGGCCATTATTACCTCTAATAATGTGTATTTTATTTGTTTCTAAAGATATTTTATTAAAAAAATCCTCAACACCATTTTCATTAATATCTATATTGTTTAATACACCTATTTCTGTTTTATTAGATAAATAATAACCTATTTCTTTTAAATTTTCTATAGATTCTTCATTTTCTCTTTTTACATTTTCTTTATATCTTTTTGACGTAGATAATCTTTGTGGTGGTAAAAATTTTCTTCTTGCCATTTTTTAAAACCTTTTCAATGTTATTAAATTTTATTTAATTATAATATGTTAAATATTAAAATAAGCTTAAATGTTTTAAGCTTATTTTAATATAACTTATTTTATAATATTATAAATATAAAAAAAGGATTTATTTTGAATAAAATTACTGTTAAACCTGAAATATTAATTTATAGTTTTAGATATGCTTTAGGGAGAATGACTTATTGTGTTAATGATGTTGTTGAAGCTTTAAAAAATAATTGGGAACACTTAGATAAAAGAGATAAAGAATTAATTTTAAAAGAAATTAAAATAGCAGTATACAACAATAATATTGGTATGAATATGGATAAAAAACTTTGGGAAGACATTTTAAAATTAGAGATTTAAATCTCTAATTTAAATTCATAATAAATTATTTATTAATTTATTTATATTTAAAAAATCATATTTATTTGTATTAATCATTTGTTTAACTTCTAATATTATTTTTTCTTTAATTTCTTTTGGAAAATCTGGTATGTTTATTTCTTTTAATAATTTTTGATTAAATAAAATTCTTTTACCTTTTTTAGCACCTTTTTCTAAATAATAATTAGTAAAATACTCACTATTTAAAATACCAAATAATAAAAATGTATCTTCTTCTGTATTACCTTTAATCATTAAAGAATCTCCACCTATAAGGTGAGGTAAGTTTGTTATAGAAAACCAATTAAATGTTTTTCTAGTTATATTTGGAACTAAAATTTTATATTCATTACTATTTTCTAACATAAATTTATAATTTCTTATAGCTAAATAATTAAACCAGTTTTTACCTTTATTTATATATCTATTTGATAAAGTATTTCTATTTAATTCTAAATATGAATAGATATTTTTATATTTTTTTAATTCATCTTCAGTTATTTTATTATCTATAAAAATATAATCATTATTATTTAAATCTTTTACTTGAGTATCTATTAAATTTTTTGATTTAATAAAAGTTTTGATAAACTTTTCTTTTTCTCTTTGTGTAAAAGTTTTTAATGTTTTATTATTTATAGAAAAAATATCTTCTGCACCATTTACTATTCCAACAACAACATTAGCTACATCAAATAAATGTATATTTTTTTCATATTCTTTAAAATCACTTAAAGACCAAATATTATTTTCTTTTGTAAATTGAGGTATTTCAAATTTTTTAAAATAAATATTTGTATTATTATTTTTTAAACAATCTTCTAAGTTATTTATTACAATTTTATATTTATTATTTATACTTAATTTAAAAATATTTATTTTATTTTTTATTTTTTTACTTCTTTTAACCCATTTAAAAATTATAATTTCAGGAGAAGCATTTTTAAAAATATTTAATTCACCTAAATCTATAATTGTTTCAAATTCACCTTCTTTTAAAAGAGTTTCTCTTAAATTTTTGCGATAAGTGTTATAAAAAAAATCATAAGGTACTATATATATTAATTCACCATTTTCTTCTAATATTTGAATTGATTTCAATATAAAAGCATAGTAAATGTTACCTTCACCACTACCTGATAATTTTTTAATTTTTTCTTTTATTTCAAAAGGTAAATTATCATTAGTTATATATGGAGGATTACCAATAACTAAATCAAATTTTTTATTAAATTCATAATTCAAAAAGTCATCATTAATTAATTTAATATTTTTTCTTTTTTGAAAAGTATTTAAAGATTCTTTGTAAAATTCTTCATCTAATTCAATACCTGTTATATTTTCTGATTTATTCATTTCTATTATTTTATTAATGAAAGCTCCATCACCATAACCTGTATCAATAATTGATTTATTTATATTTGATGACAATCCTAACATTACATCAACTATTTCTGTTGGTGTATTATAATAAGCTATTTTATTTTTCATATATTTTGTATCTTCCATTATTTTTTAAATATTATAATTAACTTTATAATTTAAAAAAATTATTAAATTAAATACTTATCTCATTACTATAAGTATCATTTATTTTTTTTTTTTTTTTATTGTTTCTTTGTTTTTCTTTTTTTTCTAATAATTTTCTTGAAGCCAAAAACATATATTCTGGTGAATTAGAAGATAAAACACCAGTAGAATTACAATGACTACACTTTTGTCCAACAGGTTTATCTTTAACATAAAGAAAACCTTCCCCGTCACAATGACTACATTTAAATTTATATTTAGACATTGTTTTAATTATAAGGTTTTGAAATCATATCATATACAGTATAGTTAGGACTATATCTATGATGTGATTTTATAGGATTATCTGATGTTGCCATTAAATATTTATCACAATTAAATTCGCAAATTAATAAAACAGCTAAACCTACGCCTGAACTTCTACTTATTCCTGCTTCACAATGTATAACAAAATTTTTATCTTTATTATTTAAGATAAAATTTCTAATTATACAAGCTTCTTCTTCATTTATAGGTTTGTAATTTCCTATTTGTTCTTCCATATCCCAAAATTGTATATTTAAAACATCTTTAAACTGATTTTGTATATTCATAGGTAAAAAATCACTTTTAGGGTCAGTAATAGATATTAAAACAGTATTACTATCTATTCCTAATAATTTAAAATTATCTTCACTATATTTAATAACTTCGGCTCTACTAATAATAGCTTTTATTAGATTTGTTCTTACTGAAAATATATCATTATTATTTAATCTTTTAGCATCTTCTTCATTAATTATAGAACAAATTTCAATTTCTTCAATTTCTCTATAATATTCTTTATTATCACTTAAATTTTTATAAGTTAATTCAACGTCATTTAATTGAGTTATTTGAACTTCAACAATATCATTTAATATCAAATCTTTAAAAAAATATTTAGCACCTAAAACCAATTCTCTTTTCATAAACTTCCTTTTATTTATTTTTTTAAAGAAAAACACTTAAAGAAAAATCACAACCTCTTACACATAAACTAGTGAATTCTATTCTAACACAATCTTCAGTATATCTTCTTTTTTTTATTTTAATTAATTCTTCTATTAATAATTTCATTATAATAACATCATTTTTTTAATTATTTATTATAACTAGAATATACTTAAAGAAAAATTAATCTTTATTATTTAGATAATTTATTAATTTATTTTTCAACTATTTGAATTTTTGAATCATTAATAATTTTAAATTTTAATTAAAATCTAAAGTTCGCCAAAACAAATTGTAATTTAAACCTTTTGATTTTTCGTCAGGCTCTTTTTCTTTAAAAGTTGTAGTGTCTATTATAACAACAACATTATCTTTAAATTCTTTATAATAAAAAACATATTTTGTTATAATTCCATTATCATCAATAAAAAAACTGTCACCTAAAATAATTTTTCCTTTTTTTTCTTTTGAAACTAAGGTTTGTAAATATTTAACATCATTATTTTCTTTATTAACAGTAGATAAAATATTTTCATATATTAAATTTTTATCTATTTTAAAATTATATTCTTGAATTATAATTTGATTTGAATTATCATTAACCATAACAATTTGGGTTAAATCTTTTGACAATTTTTTTACAATAGGCGGACTGTCCTTTTTATATTTAAAAGTATATTTATTATCTGAAGTGAAAGTTTGTTCTTCTTTTTCTTTAAATTTTAATTCTATACTTTCTTTATCATTTAATTTTAAAACAATAGGTTCATCTAATTTTACATTTATTTTTTGATTATTAAACTCAAGTTCGTATTCTTTTGAAAAAACTGATATTGATAATAACATTATTAAAAACAATATTTTTTTACTCATTAATTTCCTTTTTATTAAATTTATTTTTATATATATCTAAAAAAATTTAATTATTTTCCAAAATAATTATAAACAAAAATACAAAATACAATTAATATAGCAGTTATGTTTATTTTTTCGTTTGTATAACCAAATTTTATATTTTTATATTTCATAATGAAAACCAACCTTTTTTTAAAAATTTATGATATAATAACACAAAATAATATAATAGACAAATATAAAGGAAAAAAAATGAACGAAAACTTATGTACTTTTTTAAATTCTCACGGAGATATAACTATTTCTTGGACTGACGACGACCACGAAGAAATGTTAAAAGTTATAGAAAAAAAGATGAATGAAGGATATGTTTTTTTTATTATAGAACCAAAATTTTTTGGTTTATCAAAAAAACAGGTTTCTTTAAATAAAAACAATATAGATAAACTAAATAAAAATAAAAATATTTTAATTAGAGACAAAGACCTTGATATTTTTATTAAACAATCTAAAAATGCTGGATTATCAAATGAAGATAGTGATAGTCATTATACTGTTTCTTCTGTAATTAAAAGTGACACTCTTAAAGACGTTGATTTTAAGAAAGAAAAAAAACATTTAATAGCTACAAGACCTCCAGTTGGAGGTTGATTTAATTTTTAAGATAACAAATTATTATTAAAGTAATTTAATTGTTTGTTATCTTCTTTTTTTAATAAATTTTGTTTATAATAAATATCCATAACTTCTGGCATTTCAATATTAACACTTATATAATCTAATTTTTCGTCCCAACAAAGTTCTTGATTAGATAATTCTTTTTGAATATTTTTTGGTATACCCATTTTTTTAAAGAATAAATTTATAGCTTTTTCTTTTATTAAATTTTTATTATTTTTTATAGTATTTTCTTTTAATTTTGAAACAACTATTTTTTTACTTTTAGTCTCTTCTGAAATTTCACTAACATAATTTGGATTAATAAGTAGTTTTACTTCTTTTTTTGGACTTACTTTTTTAATATCTATTAAAAATTGTTCGTTATAAATTAAATCAGATTTTGAACCATATAAATTAGCTGATTTTAATAAAGTCTCTTCTTCACCACTTTTAATCATTAAATAAACAGATAAAACCTGGTCTAAAACAGGAGAGCCTGGAAAAACAACACATAACTCAGATAAATATTCCCATTTTTTATTATATAATTTTAAAGTAAAAGGAATATGCAGACCGTCCATTTTTATTGTATTTTTTAACAAATTACCTTTATTAATCATAATGTAATTAAATAAATTACCTTCTATTTTTATTTCTTCTTTTTTTATAAAAGATTTAGTTTGTTCTTTACCTAAAAATTTATTTAATACATTAAAAGATTTATTAAAAATTTTATGAGTTTGTTTTTTTAAACCTACTTTTGGTTTTTTATTTTTTTCTAATAATTCATTTTCAAAAAATCCTGTAACAAATAAATCTCTGGCATTAGTTCTACAATATTTTGAATAATAATAACTCATAACCTCTTGAAAAGAATGTTTTATATTTGAAGTTAAAACTTTATAAGTTATAAAAAATTCTTGATGAAATCTTGTTATATGGTCGTCACAATTAAAAGCCTCTTCTAAATTTTTTTTTGAAAGCAAATCTCTAAATCTTGAAACTTCTTTTAAAGAATATTTATTTCTATTTATACCACCTAATAAATATTCATTTTGTTGTTCTATATATTTTTTACCAAAATATTTTATTTTTAAATTAGTAGTAACAGCATTAGCTATATCTTTAATTTGAGTAGAACTTTCTGTTAAAAAATAATAAGCTAATAAAGATTTTTCAATATCAGTCGCCATTCTATCATACCAAGAGTGGTACATTGTTTTTAAATTTTCTACTGGGTTTCCATTTCTTTCGTCCCATACAGCGTCCACGTCAATATCCATTAATCTTACAGCTAATAATAAATCAGAAGTTATTTCAAGACATTCAAAAGAACCAAACATACAATATTGTATTTCAGGAGACATTTTATACATATTTTTTACCTTTTTAATTTATAATCTATATTATGATATTTTTTTAACATATATAATGAATAATCATCACTATTTTTTTCATTATGTTCTATATTATTTAAAGACTCATAAAAATGATGTAATTCGTGATATATAACAAAAATTAAATCATTCATATCATTTTTTTTAAAATTTGTTAATAATAATTTAATTATATGTTTTTTTAAAACTTTATTTTCTTCAAAAAAATTTTCTTCATTCAATTTCATATAGTAACCATAATAAAATCCATATTTTATAGTGATATATAATAACATATAAAGTGGAATATTTAAAATTAAAAATAATATACTAAATAAAAATTCATAATCTTTTATTAATTGAGTATTAAATAAAATAAACATTAAATAAAGAAATATAAAAAATAATGATATTAAATAAAATTTAACTATATTTATTAATTGAAAAGTTTCTTTAATATTTAATTTTTTAAGATAATATTTAAAATAATTTTTCTTATTATTGTCGTCAATTATAAAAAAACTTAAAGATTTACTATCGTCTTCTTTTATCTTTTTATCTAAAGAAAAATTGTTGTAACAGTTGTTTAATTCTTTATACACCATTAAATCATAAATCATAAATTTAAACACCTAATTTTTAATTAATTTAAAATAATAATAACATAAAAAATCTTAAAAATTTATTAAATATTATATTTTTTATGTTATGTTTTTTTTAAATCTATTTTTTAGATATAATTTTTTTAATGAAAAATTTAAATATAGCAAAAACAGTTTTAAAAGAATTTTATGGGTTTAATTCTTTTAAAGAAAGCCAAAAAAAACCACTATTAAACATTTTAAATAAAAATAATACTTTAGCTGTTTTACCTACAGGAGAAGGTAAATCAATTTTATACCAAATTCCAAGTATTATTTTTAATGGTTTAACTATTGTTATTTCACCTTTGATTTCTTTAATGAAAGACCAAGTTACGTCTTTAAAGAAGAAAAAAATTAAAGCTGATTTTTATAATTCCACTCTTTCTTTTGAAGAAAGAGATGCTGTTTTTAAAAAAATAGAAAATAAAGAAATTACAATTTTATATATTTCACCTGAAAGATTATTCATTGATAATTTCTTAGATAAAATATTAGAAAAAACTGAAATAAGTTTATTTGCTATTGATGAAATACATTGTGTTTCACAATGGGGACAAGATTTTAGAAAAGAATATATGAATATGGCTACTTTATTTACTGAAAAATATAATCACGTTCCTATTATTGGAACAACAGCTACAGCTGATTTAACTACTTTAAAAAGTATAAAAGAGGCTTTTAAATTTAAAGATGAAAATATTTTTATAAACTCTCCTATAAAAGATAATATTGAATACATTATTGAAAAAAAAGTTTCTGATGGGTTTGAACAAATTCTTAGTATTATTAAAAAAGAAAAAAATAAACAAGGTATAATTTACTGTTTTACTAAAAAAGAAGTTAGTAAATTATCAGGTTTTTTAAGAAAAAATAAAATAAGTGCTCGTAGTTACCACTCAGATTTAAAACAAACAACTAAAGATAAAAATTACATTAGTTTTTTAAATAATAAAACACAAATTATTGTTGCTACAATAGCTTTTGGTATGGGAATAGACAAACCAGATATTAGATATGTTATACACAATCAACCTTCATTATCTTTAGAAAATTTTATACAAGAAACAGGAAGAATTGGTAGAGATAATAAATTATCAAAATCATATTTCTTATTATCAAAAAAAGATATAAGTATTACTAATTGGATTTTAAAGAAAAATAATGATGACTTCAATACTAATAAATTTTTTCATATGAGTATGTTTAGTGAAAGTCCTTTATGTAAAAAAATAATTTTACACAAATATTTTACAGGTGAAACTATAAAAGAAAAATGTAAAAAATGTGTTTCTTGTAATGAAAAAACATTTGAAAATACTTTTAAAGATAATAATTTTTTAAATTTAATTTATGATAACCTTAATAATAATTTCTTAAATTTTAAATTATTTTGTAAACACATTTCTACTAAAATAAAAACATATAAACTTAATGAGATAGAACATTATATTTATCAATTATACATAAATAATATAGTAGAAATAGATATACAAAATAATAATTTAATTTCTTTAAAAGATAAACAAGAAAATTTTGATTTTACCTTATTAAAAAACATTGAAACTAATTTTGTTTTACCTGAAAAGAAAAAAATAATTAAGAAAAAAAACAATAAAATTATTGAAAAAAAACAAGGTAAAAATACAAAAACAAAAACTATTAAAAAGACACCAAAAAAAAGAACAACCAATGATAAAAAACAAGGTAAAAAAACAACAAAAATTAAAGCAAAAAACAAAGTAATTTAATTTTGAATAATAAAGTTATTGACTTTAACAAAAATATGTTTTATAATTATATTTAAAAGATTTCAAAGGAATATAAAATGTCTAAAAATAATATAATTACATTTAGCGATAATGAATTAAAAAAATTAAGAAATATTAGTAATTTTGATGAAATTAAAGATATTAATGTAATATTATTTAATGTAATATCTAAAACATTAAAATATAATAATGAAATAGAAATTCAAAGTAATGAAAAATTATTTAATAATTTTAAAAGAAATTTAAAACATAGTAAAGAAATAGATATTTTTTATGACATTATATTACCTTATAAAACTGATATAGCTTCTTATATGATTAAAAAAATAAGAAAATTTGTTTATTCTGTTTGTGATGTAAATTCTAAAAATGTACTTATTGGTGACCACAAAGAAAAATGGGGTGGAATTGTAGGACATATAACTGTTAATAGAAAAGATATTCTTATAAAGATATTAAAATTTGTTATCAATATGAGAAAACAATTTCCATATATTTCATCAAGCTATACTTATAGTGCTGTAGGATTTAAAATTGAAAACTATTGGTTAATAAAAGTTAATGACTATAGAAGTATATATAATTATAAGTGGCAAAAAAAAGAATATAAAATATATAATAAAAAATCTATTTTTAAAAGTTCTTTAAATAAAAGAAATTCTTTTAAACATAAATATAAATATGATGTTATTAAAAATAGAAAACAAATTATTAAAACAAAATATAGATATACTTGGAGAAATAATTTAATATAAAAGTATTTCTTTGACTTTTTTATTAAATTTTAATATAATTATGATAATTTAATATAAAAGAGGAAAATTATGAAAAAATACTTATTTATGGCTTTAATGCCTTTTGTTTTTATAGGTTGTTCTAGTAAAACAGATACAGAAAAAGTAGAAAGACCCGAAATTTTAAAAGTAGAATCTAAATATTTTAACAAAGACATTAAAATAGAGTCTAAATGTGGAGAGGCTAACTTTGAAAATTCTAATGCTAAAAGTAAATTAAAAAAAGTTAATAGCACACTAAATGGTAGCAAAGATGCTAAAATAACAACTGAAAACGAAAATATTAGAAATGGTAGTAAATCAACTATTGGTTTTTGTAAATTAGGACACGAAAAATTAGAAGTTAAATTAGATATTAATTTATTTAATGAATTTGAATTTGTTGAAGATGGTGAAACTTTTATAGCTCCTGAATACCACCACAATTCTTCTACTGTTTTAGAAAGAGATAGAGAATTAAATTTTGATAATTTCAAAATTGTATGGACATATGAAGACGAAAAATCTAAAAAATAATATTTAAAAAATATTTAAAAATTAATATTTTTTATTAAAATACCTTAAATTAAAAAAAAGGTATTTTATGAAAAAAATATTATTTGCTTCCCTATTAACTTTAACAAGTTTATTTTCTACTGAAACTACAAACAATTCTATATCTTTAGATTTATATACAGCTTCACACCACTTTAATAAAGATTTTGATTATAATAAACAACATAAATATATAGGTGTTAATTATCAATTTAAAAACAACATTTTAAATAAAGATTTTTTACAGAGTTAGGCGTAGCCACTTTTAAAAACTCTTATTATGATAGAACTTATTTTGTTGGAACTACTATTGGACACAACACTATATAATTTGATGTTTTTGATGACTTTAACATTACTTTAGGAGCTCAATTATCTTTCGGTATTCAAAAGGGTTATTGTGATTATGGAAAATATGATTGTAATGAAAATAATAAAAATAATGATGTTAGTCCATTTATAGTTCCTAGTTTATTTACTAAGTTTGAAGATTTAAAAATAACTTATTTTTATATGCCTAATGTTGTTGGTATTAAATTTGGTATTGATGTATTAAAATGGTAATTAAATTAAAATTATAAGGTTTATTTAAGTTTTTAAATATTATAATACATTTAATATTTAATACTTTAGGATTTTTATGATGAATAACATTATTTTTAATATTAAAAATATATTAAAAGAAAATTATAATTTAAATTATGAAATAATAGGTTTATATAACTATGGTTCAAGAAATTATAATATTAATAATGATTTTTCTGATTATGACTATGTATTAATATTAAATTGTGATGAAGAATTATATTTACAATATGAAACTCCTAATTTAGATTTACATATTTGTTCAGAAACTTATTATAAAAAACTTTTAGAAGAACATCACATAATGGCTTTAGAATGTTTTTATTCAAAAAACCCAATTATAAAGTATGAATGTACATTTACTTTGGACAAAATAAAATTAAGACATTTTATTTCTAATATAGTTAATAATTCTTGGGTTAAAGCTAAAAAGAAAATTACATTAGAAAATGAAGATAGTTATATAGGAATAAAATCATTAAATCATTCTTTTAGGATTTTAGATTTTGCTATACAAATAGCAACTTATAATGATATTGTTGATTTTGATTTTTCAAAAAAAAGTATTTTAAATTCTAAAGATTTTGATATTAATAATCTTGATTGGAATATCCTTAAAGATTTATTTAAAAATAAACATAATAAAATGATGAGCGATTTTAGACTTTTAGCTACAAAAACTTATTAATTAAAAGGAATATAAATGTGTTTAATAAAAATTGGTGATTTAACTAAAAAAATTATAAAAAAAGAAAAAAAAACTACAAGAAATCCTGAAAACATTGATAACTTGATAGACCTTC
>RRZU011727586.1_pt1 | contig 12524 bp, 8 predicted proteins | sample 2165561 | NCBI WGS metagenome assembly RRZU01 (sample SAMN10456909, study PRJNA506462) | wastewater metagenome | isolation source: wastewater sludge | place: USA: Moscow, Idaho | reverse complement strand
CTGACGCCATCATAACTGTGGCCTCTCGCGCGACCTGTGGCCTCTCCCGCGAACCACATCCGATGAATGGAACCGGGCCCGTCCTTTGTGGGAATACGTGAAGACCCCCGCCGGGGCGGGGGTCCCACTTGAGCCACCTGAGAGAATCGAACTCTCGACCTATTCATTACGAGTGAATCGCTCTGCCGACTGAGCTAAGGTGGCCTGCCGCATTTGCAGCGCTGGCTATACTACCCACAAGCCGAAGCGCGCCGCAAATTGGCACTCATCGCAGATTCGTCAAGCGGCTCACTCGCAAATCAGGCCGTCCTTCGGAACCGTGCCGTTGAGCAGGTAGGCGTCCAACGGCTTGCTCACGCATTCGTCCGCGCGGCCGTATGCGGTGTGACCATCGCCTTCCCAGGAGACGAGCACCGAGTTGTCCAGCTGGTCGTGCATCGCCTCGGCCCAGTGGTAGGGGGTGGCCGGATCATAGCGGGTTCCCACAACCACGAGCGGCGCGGAGCCCTTGGCGTCCAATGGCCCGGGAGGATCCTTGGGCTGGTAGGGCCAGCTGGCGCACAGGTCCTCGCCCGACGTCATGAAGTCGCCGAAGACGGGCGCATCCTTCTGCAGCTCCTTCGAGAACTCCTCGTACTGCTTCGCTTCACCGGGCGGGTAATCGGCGCAGTTGATGGCCCAATTGGCCTCCGTGCCGTTTGACGAGAAGGTGCCATCCGCCTCCCGCTCGTTGGACAGATCGCTGTAGTACTGGAACTGCGTGCCATCGTTGCCCTTGATCACATCGCTGAATGCCATGGTCAGGAGCTGCCAGTTGGACGAATCGTACAGCGGCAGGATCATGCCGCCGAACAGCTGCGACTGGGTCAGTGGGCGGTCCGGATCATCGGTGGGGTACGGGCTCTTCAACGAGGCGTCGAAAATGTCACGAATCTGGGCGAGGGCGTCGTCGACCGATCCATCGAACGGACAGTCCGTACCCGCCATGCAGTCCTCGACGTAGCGGCGCATCGCGGTCTCGAATCCGAGCGTCTGATCGTAGCTCATGCGCGCGGAGCCGATGGAGGAATCAACGGCGCCATCGAGAATGAGCCTCCCGGTGTTCTCCGGGAAGGTGTCCGCGTACTGGGCGCCCAGCAAGGTCCCATATGAGAATCCGGCGTAGTAGAGCTTGGGGTCACCCACCAGATGCCGCATCACATCGATGTCCTGGGCTGCGTACTTCGTCCCCACGAAGGGCAGCAGTTCGCCCGAGTTGGCACTGCATCCCTCGGTGATGGTCGTGAGGTCGGCGTCCCACTTCTGCTTCCAGTCGGCATCCGATTCGTCATAGCTGGTCTCCAGCAGGCGATCAAGAGTCGCGTCATCCACACAATCGACGGGGGTGGACTGCCCCACTCCGCGCGGATCGAAGCCGATGATGTCGAAGTTCTCGCGGATGTCCTCGCTGAAGTAGTAGTTGGCGCTCATCGCCATGTCGATGCCCGAGCCACCGGGCCCTCCCGGATTGATGAAGAGACTTCCCAACGCCTCGCCCTTGGCTGGCCGCCGCAACATCGCAATCTCGATCGAGGTGCCCGAAGGATTGTCATAATCCAGCGGAACCGAGATCGTGGCGCAATCGAAGCTTCCCGAACACTTCTCCCACGCGACATCCTGATCGTAGAAGCTCTCAAGCCCCTTCGGAACTTCGGGCATCGGAGCATCAATGGGCGAAATGTCCAAGGCGGAACCGGGGCTGGCAGGGTCCGTGGGACCCGACGGCGAGCTCGAAGGACCATCCTTCAATGCTGACGCGTCGAGTGCGCAGGCGGACAGGACCAGTGCGGCGGCGGACAACGTACCTAAGAGAACCTTTGGGGACTTCACTGTTCCACCGTAAACCACGGATCCCGTTGGGTGCACACCCAATTTCAACTCCTGTGGGTGTGTCGTGCACGAAGGGGTGCTGTGGAAACACTTGCCCGCGACATTCTCGGTGACCTACGCGAATGTGGAATCCGCGGCTCCCGCCTGCGGCCGCATGGACGCCAGCATGGCCTCAAGGGTCAGCAGCGGATCCACATTTCCTGCGAGGCGTTGACGTGCCTGCGCAATGGAGTCCATTCGATGAACTGACTGGCTCGGCGCGGATGCACGCGCCAACTCATTGATCTCCCGGGAGAAATCCTCGTTGACCAACTCGACCCCGGCACCCAGCTGTACTGTCAGGACATCCCTGAACAGCGAGAGCATGTCCACCATCGCCCGATCCAGAACATCACGCTTGGCGCGGGTGGACCTGCGTTTCTGATTCTCTTCCAACTCGCGGATCTGCGCCCGAACCGCCGGCGGGACGCGCTTGCCGTCCTCCACGCCCACCGAACGCTTGAGCTCCGCCAATTCGGCACCGTCCGAATGTGTGCTCTGCTTCTGTGCGCGTTCCGTGGCGGCGGACAGCAGGCGTTGCGCCGCCAGAACCGCATCCCCGGTTCCCCTGATCGAGACCGCCTCGCCCAGCGTTCTGAGCCGCTGGTTCGCGACCTCGGGGTTGGTCGCGAGCGCGCGGGCCATCCCGATGTGCGACTGGGCCGCCTTGGCGGCAAGCAGCGCGGCATCCGGGGCCACGCCATCGCGCCGGACCAGCAGTTCGGCAACATCCTGCGCGGAGGGAATCGCCAGCGCCACGGAGCGGCAGCGCGACCGGATGGTCATCATGACGTCGTCCGGCGAGGGCGTGCACAACATCCAGACGGTGAACACCGGAGGCTCCTCCACGGCCTTGAGCAGCACATTCGTGGTGCGCTCGGCCATGCGGTCGGCGTCCTCGACAATGAGGATGCGCCAGTCACCCACTCCCGGGGCCATGTAGGAGCGCCCCACCATGGAACGCGTCTGGTCCACCGTGATCGTCACGCCCTGCGTGGACATCACCTCCACATCCGGATGAGTTCCGGACATGACGCTCTGGCAGCCGTGGCACTGGCCGCAGCCGGGCACGGGGCCGGTGCATTGCAGGGCGGCGGCGAAGGCGCGGGCCGCCACCGAGCGCCCTGATCCCGGTGGCCCCGTGAACAGCCACGCCTGGCTCATCGAGGAGTTGCCGGCCCGGTTCGATGATGTGCCTGCCAGCGAGGAGTCACCCTCCCGCACCTGCGCTCGTGCGGCTTCCGCGGCCCGCTCCAGTTGCGTGCGCACCGCCGCCTGACCCACCAGATCGTCAAAGACGCTCATCGAACCAGTCTCCGACGACCGGAAGGATCGCCTCCCGGACCTGACGCGCGACGGCGCCCACCCCGCCGCTGGCATCAATGACGCGCCACCGCCGCGGATCCCCGGCCGCAAGCTTGAGGTACTCGGCACGCACCGCCTCGTGGAATTCGGTTCCGGCGGACTCGATGCGGTCCCGGGTGCCACCCACACGGCTCGCACCGACGGCGACCGGCACGTCGAGCAGCACCGTCACCTGCGGCATCAGCCCGTCCGTGGCCCACAGCGACAGCTCGCGCACCTCGTCCAATCCGAGCTGGCGCGCCACTCCCTGATAGGCGACGGAGGAGTCGAGATACCGGTCCGCGAGCACCACCGCGCCGCGTTCGAGCGCCGGGCGGACGACCGTTGCGATGTGATGAGCCCTGTCCGCCGCGTACAGCAGCGCCTCGGCCTTCGGGCAGACCTCTCCCCCGTGCAGAATCAGCTTGCGGATCTCCCTGCCCAGATCAGTACCGCCGGGCTCGCGGGTGGCCACGACGTCGCGCCCGCACCCACGCAGGTGCTCGGCCAGAAGCCGCAGCTGGGTCGTCTTGCCGGATCCGTCCCCGCCCTCGAACGTGATGAACAAGCCGGCCACTACTCGCTCGCCTTTGCCCTCGCGGCGGCCTTGCGTGCGGTAACCTTTTTCGACGACGACGTCGCGGCGCTCTTCTTTGCCGGCGTCTTGCGCGCCGGCTTCTTGGCGGGCCCCTTGGCGCGGCGTTCGGCCAGAAGCTCGAAGGCGCGCTCATTGGTGATCTGGTTCGGATCGTCGTCGCGCCTCAGCGAGGCGTTGGTGGTGCCGTCGGTGACGTAGGGGCCGAAACGGCCGTCCTTGAGAACCACCGGCTTCTCACTGACCGGGTCCACGCCCAGTTCCCTGAGGGGCGGCTTCGCGGTTGCCCCGCGCCGCTGCTTCGGTTGGGCGAGCAGGGCCAAGGCTTCGTCCTGGGTGATGTTGAAGATTTGGTCCTCGCCGGTGAGGGAACGCGATTCCTTTCCCTTGGTGATGTAGGGGCCGTAGCGGCCGTTCTGGGCCAGGATCTCCTCGCCGCCCTCAGTTCCCACGACTCGCGGAAGGGACAGCAGCGAGAGCGCCTCCTCCAGGGTCACAGAGTCCAGGCTCATGGTTTGGAAAAGCGAGGCCGTGCGCGGCTTCGGCTTCTTCTTCGAGGGGCGGCCGGTGGGGGTGAGCGCCACCTCGCCGTCCGGGATCTCCTCGGTGATGTAGGGCCCGAAGCGGCCGGACTTGGCGATGATCGTGTGGTTGGTGGCAGGATCGATGCCCAGCTCGCGCCCGTTGGAGGCCGAGGCCGCGAAGAGTTCGCGCGCCTTGTCCAACGTGAGCTCGTCCGGCGCCACGTCATCCGGAACCGACGCCCGGTGAACCTCCTCGCCATCGGGGCCAAGCTCCTGAATGTAGGGGCCGTAGCGGCCCACACGCAGCGTGATGCCCTCGCCCAGATCGATGGAGTTGACCGCGCGGGCGTCAATGTCACCCAAGTTCTCCACCTGCCCCTCCAGACCCGGCCGCTCACCGTTGCCACGCCAGAAGCGGCCGAGGTAGACGGGCCCCTCCTCCTCGCCGGCCGCGATGCGGTCGAGTTCATGCTCCATGAGTGCGGTGAAGTCGTAGTCCACGAGCTGGGGCAGGTTGTCCTCCAGCAGGCGCACCACCGAGAAGGCCGTCCATGTGGGCACCAGAGCCTGGCCGCGGTGGCCAACGTAGCCGCGGTCGGAGATCGTGGAGATCGTGGCCGCGTAGGTTGAGGGGCGGCCGATACCGAGATCCTCCATCTTCTTGACGAGCGATGCCTCCGTGTAGCGCGGGGGCGGGAGAGTTTCGTGACCGTCCGCCTTGGACTCCAGGACCTCGGCCTTCTCGCCCTCGGCGAGCTGCGGAAGCCTGCCCTCCGTTTCCTTCTCCAACTTGTCGTAACGCTTGGCGTCGCGTGACTCCTCGTACGCTGCAAGGAACCCCGGGAAGGTGATGACGGTGCCGGAGGCCGAGAACTCGGCGTTCTGGGCCTGCGCGGCCCCCGCCACGGGCACGGTGAGGCGGACGGTGGCCGTCTGGCCACGGGCGTCGGCCATCTGGGAGGCGACGGTGCGCTTCCAGATCAGCTCGTAGAGGGTGAACTGCGCCGCACTGAGTTCGTTCTTGACCTGTCCGGGCGTGCGGAAGTGGTCACCCGCGGGGCGAATGGCCTCGTGGGCCTCCTGTGCGCCCTTGGACTTGGTGGCGTAGACGCGGGGTTTGGCGGGGAGGGTCTCGGCCCCGTACAGCTCCGCGATCTGGGTTCGAGCCGCCGCGATCGCCTGCTCGGAGAGGTTCACCGAGTCGGTTCGCATGTAGGTGATGTAGCCGTTCTCGTACAGGCCCTGGGCGGTGCGCATGGTGTCGCGAGCGCTCATCCGCAGCTTGCGCGACGCCTCCTGCTGCAGCGTGGAGGTGGTGAACGGCGCCGCCGGACGGCGGGTGTAGGGCTTGGTCTCCACCGAGGTCACGGTGGCCGTGGCGCCGTCGAGGGCCCGTTCGACGGAACGGGCATCGGCCTCGTTGAGGGGACGCACGCCGTCGCTGGCACTCTTGGGCTTGAGCTGGCCCTTGTCCGTGAAGTCGCGGCCCACGGCAATGCGTGCGCCGTCGAGAGCCACCAGCTTGGCGGAGAACTCCTCCGCGGCCTTCGCGAATCTTGCGGTGACGTCCCAGTAGGAGGAGGCCACGAAGGCCATGCGCTCGCGCTCGCGGTCAACGACGAGCCGGGTCGCGACGGACTGCACCCGCCCGGCCGACAGGCCGGGGGCGATCTTGCGCCACAGCAACGGGGAGACCTCATACCCCACGAGGCGGTCGAGGATGCGGCGCGACTCCTGGGCGTCCACGAGCTGGGTGTCCAGATCGCGCGGGTTGCTCAGAGCCCGGGCGATTGCCTCGGGAGTGATCTCGTGGAACACCATCCGCTTGACGGGGACCTTGGGCTTGAGCACCTCGTACAAGTGCCACGCGATGGCCTCACCCTCGCGGTCCTCGTCCGTTGCCAGAAGGAGTTCGTCTGCTTCCTTGAGCTTCTTGCGCAGCTCCGCGACCTTCTTCTTCTTGTCCGGCGCCACAACGTAGTAGGGCTCGAAGTTGTCCTCAACGTTGACGGCGAACCGCCCGAACGGACCCTTCTTCATGTCCACCGGGAGCTCCGAGGGCTGCGGCAGATCGCGGATGTGGCCTATGGAGGCCTCCACATCGTAATCCTTGCCCAAATATCCGCTGATGGTCCGGCCCTTGGCAGGAGACTCGACAATGACGAGTTTGGTCACGTTACTTCCTTCTGGCGCACCCACGTGTACTTTGTGCACATTGTGGCGCTGGGGCCGCGGTGACCGCGACCTTCGCCCCACACATGACGGGTGATCATTGGCATGAACCCGATCACCGAATTCCTCACAATACTATGAGGGAGCGTGAAACTCTCCTTGGTATTCACAGAGAGCCCCTCTCCTTGGGGACTATAACACCACGTCCCCATCGGCCCACCAGCATGGCAACAACTGGGCACTGTCAATTGCGCGGTGGCGGCCCTCCTCGCGTCACTTTTCTTGACATCGGCCGAGCCGCCACCGCCCGTTGTTCCGCGGGCCGCGGAGCGGGTGGTGCCGCCGAGCACGCCCCGCCCCGGGCCCACATCGTGAGACCGGGCCGGGTTCGGGCCCCGGGTGTTCAGGATCGCGACCGTCCCACGCCCCGCGTTCCGCGCCCCGCTTCCGCCTACCTCCTCCTCATCGAGACGAACAATGCCCCGGCTCCGGCCGCCAACAGTCCCAGGCCCAGCGGAATCAACAGGTCACTGACCGCGCCCGTACGTGGCAGCTCCTTGGCCGGCGCCTGCCCAGCCGGCTTCTTCACCGCGGGCGACGGCGAGGCGGGCACCGGCCCGGTGGATGGCACCCCCGTGGATGGTCCCGTGGTCGGTGTTTCAGCAGGAGGTGTTTCAGCAGGAGGTGTCTCAGCAGGAGGTGTCTCAGCAGGAGGTGTCTGCGCGCTCGGCGAGGCCTCGGGAGTCTCCGGCACCACCGCGGGCGGAACGGAGGCAGTCAGCGTCTCCGATTCGGCGCCGCATTCGCCTTGAGAGATGAGGTTACCCAGGTGATCGTAGGTGCGCTCCACGAAGCCGTAGGTGGCTTCGACACCCTCCGGCGTCACGAACGATTCGGTCTCGAACTCGCCGTTCTCATTGCCGTGTTCGATTCTCGGTGCCGTCCACAAAGGCTCGTCGCAGACGGGGGCCTCGCCGCTGTTCCATGAGAAGAGATCCACCGCCGTGTACGCCCCGTCGGGGAAGATCCCCTCAAGGATCACGGAGTCCGCCACCGAACCTCCGGGGTGAAGTTCGCCGTCGGGCGAAAATGCGCGGGTCCTCACATTCCCGAAGACGGGAGTCACCTGCTCGCTCGGCTCCACGTCCGAGGTGCGCGTGCCCGCCACGTACTCGCTGCCCGGGTACTCGGAGACCACCTGATAGGTGCCCATCCCCAGATTCCGGTCGATGGGGAAATCCTCGGGCTCGATGGTGTGCTCGCCATTGCGCGCCGGGGTTTGCACCCGCGCGATCGGTTCCAGCTGTTGCGAGATGCCCTCGACGTGCTTTGTGCCCGCCGGTATGAAGTAGAGGTAATGATCGACGGCGCTCTGCTGCGAATCCTCCAGAACCGGCGCATCGCCGCCTTCCTCGGGCATGCCCGAGACCGTGATGACGTCCCGGATTCCTGCCGTTTCCGGGCCCATCTCAAGCGAGGCCTGCGAGGAAATCTGCGGCCGCCACTGCACCACGGCCGAGGCGGTGGCCTCGATGCCAGCCGTCCGCCCCAGCTCGATGAGGTTCTGCGCGCGCCCCAGATTGGACTCTCCTTCGGAGATCCACGGGAGGGAGTCGGGGATTTCCCGGATCGTCAGCACCGCGGAGATCTCTCCCGCGCCCGTCACCGTGAACTGCAGCCCGTCAATGGCCTGCTCGTCCGTCCTTCCGGAGTACTCCCGGCCGCCGGACTCGAAGTCCGCGGGACCTTTCAGCACGACGTCGAACTGTTTGTCACCAAGCCACGTGCCCGCTTGGGACTCCACGCCGATGCCGTCGATCTGCCCGCTCTCCCCGTTCTCCTGAAGCGTCAGGGAGATGTTCGCCCGATAGGGGCCGGCCAGCTGCTTCGCCTCCTCGTGAATGCGCGCGCTGCGCTCGGCCGCCGGCTTGAGCGCGGAGCCGTTGGCAAGGGTGAGCTTGCCCCGGGCAGCCAGGTCCCACATCGAGTTTCGGTACACACCCGCCGCTCTGGCGATGGCGGCCTCACGCGCCGCGGCCTCCACATCCGGCGGCACGTCCTTGGGCGCCCCGGCGGGCATCGCCGCGATGTAGGCGATCTGCGCGAGCTGCGCGGGATCGGTGACCTCACCGCGCTGTGGGGTCACCCCCTTGGGGGCGTATCCCGATACCTTCATCGTGCTCACCTGGCGCGCGGGCTTCATTGTTCCGGTGACGGACGGGGTCGCCACCGAGAGCGCCTCGCCATCGGCGGCGCAGGTGTAGTCCGTGCCGCTGGCCTTGTTCGTCACGATCCCCGAGAAGTTCTTGGAGCCGAAGGAGATGCCCGCCTTCTCCTCCCACCCCGGAGCCGACTCCTGAAGATGCACCGCGGTGGCCGCACCATCGATGGGGCGCGCGGCTCCTTCCTGTGCCAATGAGCTTGGTATCGCCAGCCCCAGGAGGGCGCACAGAAGCGCCGCCGTGGGCGCGAAAAGTCTGCGTCTGGTCACCATTTTGTCCTTCCGGTCCCGGATTCCTGGGCACGACCCGTTGGCGTGCCCGGTTTCCACGACGCTATCGAGAAGGACGCGGCGCCCGCCCCGCGCACGCACGTGCTGTGGACGGGCGCTGCACGAAGCCACTCTGTGGAGAAAAGTGCGCAAGGAAGACGACGACGGCCGGGCCACCGGGCTGCATGGCGGCCGGGCCCCCTACCTGATCTCCACGCTCGCGAATCCGGCGGCGCGGGCCTCGGCCTCCATCTGCTCGTATCGCGAGCGCCAGGCCGCGGTGTCCCAGCGCTCGGCCATGGCCTGGAAGATTTCGTCCGTTCCCTGCGTGCGGGCCTGCTGCAGCGCGAAATGCTCCACGCCGGCCTCCCGCAGCAGCGCCAGGAACGGCGAGAATCCGCGCTCGGCCGGAGCCCCGGGAAACACGGTCAGCCGCACCTCGTAGCCGAAGGGCCGGCCCGCGGCGGACTCACCGCCGGTCCGAGCCTCCGCCTCCGCCAGCACCAGATCCAGCGACCGCCATGCCTTGCCGCCGGCATCGAAGCCCGCGGCCTCGCGGTAGTCCTCGGGCGCGGCCTTGATGTCAATTCCGACCCAGTCCGCGAGTGGCAACACCTGCGCCAGGCGGCGCGGGTAGGCGCCACCGGTATGCAGTCCCACGCCGAGCCCGAGCTCCCCCACCGCCGCCATCGCGGGCAGGAGGGCCTCCTGCCGGAGCGCCTCGCCTCCCGTGAACACGACGCCGTCGAGCAGCCCGCGCCTTCGCCCCAGCAGCTCCGCGACGTCCGCCCACGGCAGGATCCCCGGCGTGCGGGAATCGAGGATATCCGAATTCTGGCAGTACGGGCAGCGCCAGGGGCAACCCTGGCAGAACACCGTGGCCACGAGGTGGTCCGGCCAATCCACGCTGGAAAGCGGCACCAGCCCGGCGATCGCCAGATCATCGGCGATCGCCGGGTGCGCATTCTCACTCATCGCAAGCCCCCTCACACCGCGGCGGTCCGGAACTCCTCGTAGGAATCGACCAGTCGGTCCGCCGTGGCGGCGCGCGAACCGAGCGCCCCCTCCTTGAACGTCAGGCGCTCGTGGTACTCGCCCTTCTTGCCGATGTTGAAGGACTTGACCGGGCGGAAGTAGCCCATGACCCGGGTCCACACCTCGCACTCCACCGGCGCGGCGCCCGGGTGGGCCTCGGTGCAGCGCTCGCACGTCAGGTGCTCGCCCGCCAGGTAGCCGTGCACCGGGCAGATGGAGAAGGTGGGGGTGATGGTGATGTAGGGCAGATGGAAGTTGGTCAGCGCGCGGCGCACCAGCTTCTTGCACGCCTGCGCCGAGGTCATGCGCTCGTTCATGTACAGATGCAGCACGGTGCCGCCCGTGTACATGGATTGCAGGTCCGCCTGCTGCTCCAGGGCCTCGAAGGCGTCGTCGGTGAATCCCACGGGCAGCTGGGAGGAATTGGTGTAGTACGGCTCGTGATCGGTGCCGGCCTGAAGGATGCTCGCGAAACGCTTGCGGTCCTCCTTGGCGAAACGGTACGTGGTGCCCTCGGCCGGGGTGGCCTCCAGATTGTAGAGATTGCCCGTCTCCTCCTGGAAATCAACCAGACGAGCACGCACGTGATCGAGCACCCGCACGGTGAACTCGTGGCCCCACGCATCGGTGATGTTCACGGCGTCGTCGGTGAAATTACGGATCATCTCGTTCATGCCATTGACCCCGATCGTGGAGAAATGGTTGTCGAGATGCCCGAGGTAACGCAGCGAGTACGGGTAGAGGCCCTGCCCCATGAACGCCTGGACCGTGAGCCGCTTCTTCTCCAGCGTGGACTTGGCCAGATCCATCAGGTGGTCGAGGCGAGCCAGCAGCCCCTGCTCGTCACCCTTGAAGAGGTAGCCGAGGCGCGCCATGTTGATGGTGACCACACCGATCGAGCCGGTGAGCTCGGCCGATCCGAACAGGCCGTTGCCGCGCTTGAGCAGCTCGCGCAGGTCGAGCTGGAGGCGGCAGCACATCGAGCGAATCATGCCCGGATCCAGCTCCGAGTTGATGAAGTTCTGGAAGTAGGGCAAGCCATACTTTGCGGTCATGGCAAAGAGGAGGTCGGCGTTCGGGCTGTCCCAGTCGAAGTCCTTCGTCATGTTGTAGGTGGGGATCGGGAAGGTGAAGACGCGGCCGTCGGCGTCGCCCTCCATCATCACCTCGATGTAGGCGCGGTTGATCATGTCCATCTCGGCCTGCAGCTCCGCGTAGCTAAAATCGCAGACCTCGTCGCCGATGAGGGGATGGTTGTCCGCGATGTCCGTCGGGCACGTCCAGTCGAAGGTGAGGTTGGTGAACGGGCACTGGCTGCCCCAGCGCGAGGGCACGTTGAGGTTGTAGATGAGCTCCTGGATCTGCTGCTTGACCTGCTTGTAGCTCATGTTGTCCAGGCGGATGAACGGCGCCATGTAGGTGTCGAAGGAGCTGAAGGCCTGCGCGCCCGCCCACTCGTTCTGGAGCGTGCCGAGGAAGTTGACGATCTGGCCGCACGCCGAACTCAGGTGCTTGGGCGGCGCCGAGCTGATGGCCCCCGCCACCCCGTTGAAGCCCTCCTCCAGGAGGCGGCGCAGGGACCATCCGGCACAATACCCGGCCAGCATGTCCAGATCATGAATGTGGTAGTCGCCATTGCGATGGGCCGCACCCTCCTCCTGCGAGTAGACCTGCGAGAGCCAGTAGTTGGCGATGGTCTTTCCCGACGTATTGAGGATCAGCCCTCCGAGAGAGTAGTCCTGATTGGCATTCGCGTTCACGCGCCAGTCCGAGCGGTCCAGATACTCGTCAACGGTCGAGATGGCATCGATCGTGATTCGCTTCGAGTTTGCTTCCATGTCCTCTTCCCTACGGTTCAATACGCCTTCTTCACCGACGACGACGGCGCACGTCCTGCCAGTTGTTCCGGCCGCTTTCGTGCCACTTCTGGTCGAATCGGACCCGGGCGGCGGGCCTCGCGTACGATTCTGACGTGGCCGGACGCCTGCCGGAGAGCAGCGTGGGCGCTCGCGTTTCGCGCGAGCACGTCACCCAAGCTAGTCCCCCAAACCACAACATGTTGTGGTGTACACGCCATGTGGCCCCACGATGTAGTAATTCCAGATAAGTTTTCGGTGGTGGGGCGGGCTGGAGGGCAGCCGCGTGTGAGGTACTTCGCGCGGCGTGGCGGGCCGGAGCGTTGGCGCGGGCCGGAGCGTTGGCGCGGGAGGTGCCCGCATGTAGGCGTGGCCGGGTCACCGGGCAGCGGCGGGAGTCACCGCGCCGGTGGGGCATGGTCGCGCTGGTGGGAATCGCCGCATGGGCATCCAGGCATGGGTGGGGCACACTTGAGTCGTGCCAGATCTTCTCCACGCCCTCGCCAGCCACGCCGGCCCCCACCAGATTGCCGGGGTGATCGAACGCGAAGCACGGCCCAGCCGCACGTCCCCATGGCCCGATTGGGTTCCGGAGGAGG
>RRZU010683561.1_pt1 | contig 12524 bp, 12 predicted proteins | sample 2165561 | NCBI WGS metagenome assembly RRZU01 (sample SAMN10456909, study PRJNA506462) | wastewater metagenome | isolation source: wastewater sludge | place: USA: Moscow, Idaho | reverse complement strand
GTAGATTCGTTTACCCCATATACAAATGTTGCGGTATCATCTTTTGCAGGCGCAGAAAAAATAACTTTTTGAACTCCATTATCAAGATATGGTTGAACACTTTCTTTTGTTAAAAATGCACCAGTACACTCTAAAACAATCTCTGCTCCATAGCTTGCAAAATCAATTTTCGCTGGGTCTCTTTCACTTAAAAGTTTTGCTTTTTGTTTCCCAATAGTTATATATCCATCTTTTACAACAACATCATCTCTTGTTCCATGAACTGTGTCATATCGAAGACCATACTGAATCATCTCATCAGTTCCACTTGCATTTGCAGCGACTAACTCCACATCATCCCTATCTGCTATGATTCGAGCGACACATTTTCCAATTCTTCCTAAACCATTAATTGCAACTTTTACAGCCATCAGTTATCCTTGTAAATCAAATTAATTTTATTGATTTTATCCTATTTAAGCTATAATTTTTGTTAAAAATAGAGGTTCAAAATGGACATTGCAGTTTTTGGTGGTAGTTTTGACCCACCTCATATTGGGCATGAAAAGATAGTTGAACTAGCACTTAATGAGTTGCCAATTGACAAATTGTTTGTGGTGCCCACTTTTTTAAATCCATTTAAATCACATTTTCACCTTGAACCAAATGAAAGATTTGAACTTTTGCAATGGTTGTTTAGTGATAATACAAATGTTGAGATTTGCAATTTTGAAATAGTTCAGAATAGGAAAACACCTACTTTTGAAACAGTTTCATTTTTGAAAGAATCGTACAATATTGGGAAAATATATCTTATTATTGGTGCTGATAATCTTAAAAATATACATTTATGGTATAATTTTTTAGAATTAAAGGAGCTTGTTTCATTTGTGGTGGTAACCAGAGATGATATCGCTTTAGAAAATGAGTATCTTGGTACTCTCACAGTTCTCAATCTTGAGGAAAAAGTGAGCTCTACAGATTTAAGAAAAAATATGAATTTGGATTTAATTCCACTAAAATTAAAAGAAAAGGTAACAAGAATTTGGAAGAAAGAACGACAAGAATAGTAAATTTTCTTAGTGAAAAAAAAGCTGAAAATATAGAAACAATAGATTTAAAAGGTAAGGGATATATAGTTGATAGTGTTATTATTGCAACAGCACTTAACAACAAGCACTCAATTGCACTTTTAAATTATTTAAGAGAAACTTTAAAACCACTTGGTGAAGAGTTTATAAGAGTTGAAGAAGATGGTGAATGGTCGATAATTGATATGGGAGATATGCTTATTCATATCATGACCCAGACCCATAGAGAAAAATACAATATCGAAGATTTTTTAAAAGATGTTAAAAGAGGGACATTGTAATCTATCTTTAAAAGATAGATTCTGCCCATTCTGTAATTCGTCCTCGAAGCACCTTTTTGAGTTTGATAGCATATAAATTTACATACGAATTTTCTTTTTTTGTAGATTTTAACAGTGTTGTAAGTGCATTTGTGTATTTATTGACATAGAAATTATCAATCTGTTTGTTACTTCCTAAAACAACAACTTTACAACTACTATCAATCCTACTTAACACCATCTGCATCGTTTTATTGCTCATATTTTGGGCTTCATCAACAATCACAAAAGATTCACTAAGAGTTCGTCCCCTCATCTCCCCTACCCACATCGTTTCGATATTGTAGTTTTGGATGGTTCGCTCTACCCTTTCATTTATCTCCTCATCTGTAGGAGGGGTGTAGACTTTTTTATTGCTATTTTTATTTTTATATTCACTTCTTGCCATATACCGTAAACTATCCATCAAAGGGTGATTATAGATTCTAAATTTCTCTTCAAGTCCTGGGAGATATCCTACATCTTCCCCCTTATCAAGTGATTCTATAGAATTTCGGATGTAAATAATTTTTTGAAATTGTTTTTTTCGTATTAGTTTGACGGCACTACTAAGAGCCAAAAGGGTTTTTCCACTTCCAGCTTTTGCTTCAACTATCACAATATTATAATACTCATCAAGAAGTGCATTTGTAAAAAAAAGTTGCTCTTTATTGAGTGGCATAACGATTTGGTCTCGGAGTTCAATTTCATCTAAAATATGAATCTTTTTGTTTTTGATGGAAGCTAATAAAACTTGGTCACTATTTTTCACTTGTAAACAATAGGAAAAATTATGAATCTCAAATCTTTCATCAACTTTGAGTATCTCTTTATTTTCAATAGTTTCTAAATCTTGAAAATTTATTTCATTATTTTTGATAAAATCCAAATCCTCTTCATCTTTCCCATCACCTTTTAAAAAATTAGTTTTAAGAGCGAGTGAGGTTGCCCTTACCCTTGCCATAATATCATTTGAGATAAATTCTATATTTTTTGGATAATAGTTATTCGCAAAATCAGCAATCTCCAAAATCTTTCTATCATTTGCAATATTGAGTGATACTTGTTTTGTATCTGTCACATAGTTCTCTTTTGAGATGATATGGATAGCAAGATTGGCAACTTCTAAAATAATAATCTTATAGTTATCTATCTCTTTTGAACTCACAATTTTACTATCTTCTAAAAATCTTGCAAAACTTCTTGCTTGATAATTTATCTCATCAAATCCACTTTTTTTACTATCTATCTCATCTAAAACTACCTCTGGCAAGATGATAAGATTTTTATTCTCTTCACTCAGTTTTACAATATTTGTAAAATCTTCTAAAAGTATATTTGTATCGACTACAAAGTATTTATCAAAATCTTTATTGAACATCGGAAACCTTTTTGGTTACAATTTTATAAATCACAAATCCAAAGAAAAGTGTTATCCCAATTGAAAAATAAATAGGTATCGATTTAGTTATCACAAATACAACAATCAAAATAGCTAAAAGTGTTGGGATTTCATTGTAAGCTCTAAAAAATTGTCCATTTTTGTGGCATCCATCCACTGCCAATATCTTTCTATAGCTTTCCAATGAAAAACTATAACTTATCATCAAAACCAAGGTGATTAGTTTTGCTATCATCCAATCTTGCTCTAATAAACTAGGATTAAAATAAATGAGACCACCGCCACTTATAATGGTAGCTATCATAGCGGGAAAACCAATTACTCTATAAATTTTATCCTCTTGAATTTTCACAACTTCTACAAACTCTTTTTTATCAATATTTTCCACATGATAGACAAAAAGTCGTGGCATATAAAAAAGCATCGCCATCCAAGAGAGGACACTGATAATGTGAAAAGCTAAAATTTCTTGATAATATTCCATACTATTTCCTTATTGATTTTATTTTATTGACCCATTCATCAAGGGTTTTTTCAAAACCTATTTGTTTTGTTTTGTAATATTGTATCTCTTTTTCTAAATATTTTTGAGAACACCAACCACCAAAATCATGTGGGTATTTATAACCTACTGCATTATCTTTGATATGGTTTGGAATAGCCATTATGTTGCCACTAGCTATATCTTGTAAAGCTTGATTGATAGCTAGATAGCTACTATTTGATTTTGGAGAGCTTGCAAGATACACAGCACATTGTGCAAGTATGATTCTAGCTTCTGGGTAGCCAATCTGTTTTGCACTTATCTGAGTACTTACTGCTAGGTTAAGAGCATTTGGATTTGCATTTCCTATATCTTCACTTGCACTTATTACTAATCGTCTTGCGATAAAATCAATATTCTCTCCACCATCAATAAGTCTTGCTAAATAATAGAGTGTTGCATCAATATCACTGCCCCTGATAGATTTTATCATAGCACTTGCCAAATCATAATGGCTATCTTTTGAACTCATCCCATCTTTGAGACTTGTTTGCCTTAAATCTTTTAAAGTTTCAAGCGAAATATTTTTATTTACTTTATAAGCAAAATCAAGAAGATTGAGCATTGCCCTTGCATCACCAATACTACTCTCTAAAAGATATTCGGATGCATCTTCATCAATATTCACATCCTCTAATAATTTGAATGCTTTATTTAAAAGTATTCTCAAATCCTCTTTAGAATGAGGTAAAAATTCAAATAAAAAACTTCGTGAACGGATAGCATTTGTTAGTGTATGGTAGGGATTTTCTGTACTTGCCCCAATGATGATAATTTTATACTCTTCCATAATAGGAAGGAGTACTTCTTGCTGATTTTTTGATAGTCTATGCACTTCATCTATAAATATTAGAGGTCTAATAAGAGCATTCTCATATCGTTTAAATACTACTCTTAAATCATCAATTTTTAAAGTAGTTGCATTAAAATGATAAAAATCTGTATTGATAAGTTTTGCAATAATTTTTGCTAGTGTAGTTTTTCCAGTTCCTGGTTTTCCATAAAAAAAGAGATGTGGAATCTCTTTTTGCTCTATCAATTTATAGAGAGGTTTACCTTTTCCAATAATATGGGTTTGTCCTATAAAATCATCTAAAGAGTATGAATTTAAAAGATTAGTAAGATTTACCATCTTCACCTGATAATTCTTTTTTTAGGTCTTTCATATAAGCTCTTAAATTCTGGTACTCTTTTCGCTCCAAGAATCGAACTTTTCCAGATGGAAGATTATTAAGTGTAATTCCACCATAATCTAATCTTTTAAGATCAACAACTGGAGTGTCAAAATATCCAAAAAATCTTCTTAATTCTCTATTTTTTCCTTCACTGATTGATACTTTGAGTGTTGAGAAATTTTCTCCATTCTTTTGAATTTGATATCCATTAAATGGTGCAAATTCCATTGAGGTAATATCACTATATTTATGTGCCCCTTTTGAAGCATCATCAAGAGTTAGTCCATTTTGCATTGCTGCTTCCATTGCAGGTGTTATACTCCCCGCTATTTTGAGTTTATAGATTCTTTCAAGGTTTGAATGCATTAGGGCATTTGCTATCTCAACATCATCTGTTAGGAGTAAAACACCTTCACTTGCAAAGTCTAACCTTCCAATTGGTAAGAAGTGTGAATATTTACTTGGCAAAGTATCATAAATAGTAGTTCGACCTTGTGGGTCTTTTTTAGATACTATCTCACCTTTTTGTTTATTGTAAACGATGACAGTACTTGGTCTGCTTTTATCTACTTTAACCGTTCTTCCATTTACTTTAACAATAGCATCCTCAGCCACTTTTGTTGAGAGGTCTTTGACCACTTTATTGTTTATCTCAACTTTCCCCTCTTCTATAAGTTTATCGGCTTCTCTTCGGCTAAATCTACTATTGTGTGAGATAAATTTATTGAGTCTTATTAATTCTTCTTTCTTCATTTTATACCAGCTTCTATTAATTTGTGAATATGGAGAATTCCATACAATGTTTTGTCGTTATTGAACACTAGCAACAGTTGAATCTTATTATCTTCAATAATTTTCAAAGCTTCACTTGCTAGTATATTTTTATCGGTTATATATTTTGGATTTTTAGTACAAATATCTTCCACTTTTGTATCAAGTGTAAAGTCATTTTGCATCATATATCGTCGTAGATCCCCATCACTGAGTAATCCAGTTACTTTATCATCAGCATCGACAATAATAGCACTTCCAACTCTCCCCTCACTCATAATAACAACAGCATCTTTAAGTGTTGTTCCACATGAAACAATTGGAAGATTCTCTTTTTGAAGTAGGTCATCAACTTTCACAAAAAGCATTTTTCCTAAACTTCCACCTGGATGAAAAGATGCAAAATCCTCTTTTTGGAAGTTATTATGTTTCATAAGACAAACAGCAATCGCATCACCTAATGCCATAGTTAAAGTTGTTGAAGAAGTTGGTGCAATATCAAGTGGGCAAGCCTCTTTTTCGATAGAGATATCTAAAAAAACATCAGCATAGTTTGCAAGTGTAGAGTTTTTATCCCTTGCCATAGCAACAAGTGGGATATCAAATCGCTTAAGATGAGGAAGAATCTTGATAAGTTCTTCACTTTCACCACTATAACTAATAGCAAGAACTATATCATTTTTTCCTATCATCCCAAGGTCGCCGTGCATTGCTTCTGTTGGATGGAGGAAAAAACTACTTGTGCCAGTACTTGCTAGGGTTGCAGCAATTTTAGCTCCTACAAGTCCCGATTTTCCAACACCAGTTACAATTAATTTTCCTTTGCAAGAAGCAATCAATTTGATTGCTTGAGTGATACTGTCTGAAATATTATTTGCTGCCCTTTCTAACTCTTTTGCTTCGGTTAAAAGCACTTCTTTTGCTATTTTCACATAATCCATCCAAAAACCTCCAAAGAATTAAAATAAAGCAATTATTGAGCAATAATAGTTGGAACTATCATCGGATATTTTTTGTATTTTCTTAAACAATGTTTTCTAACTGTTTTTCTTAGTTCATCTTCTAGCATTCTATTGTTTTCTAAGATACCCTCTTTTACATGTGTTAAATAATGTTCAAGCATATCTTCAATCTCTTTTGCAAATGCTTTTTCATTTTTAACATCCACCAATCCAAATGACATAACCCTTGGAGCTGCTACAACTTTTCTCTCATTGATGCTGATTTGTGCTACTAACATTACCATACCTTCATTTGCCATAGTTTGTCTATCTAGAACTACATCATTCGCTATTTTAACATTATTTTGGTTGTCAATATAGACTTTTCCAGTTTTAACAGTTTTTACTTTTTTCATAAATTTTGGTGTTATTTCAACTTGCTCACCATCACTTAATATATAGATGTTTCGTTCAAGAACACCACAATCAATACCTGTTTGAGAATGTTTTACCACATGGTTGTACTCTCCATGAATTGGTAAAAAATATTTAGGTTTGATAAGTCTAATCATCAGTTTTTGTTCCTCTTGACTAGCATGCCCTGATACATGAATATCTGCATAATCTTGATAAGCGACTTTAGCTCCAGCTTTTAAAAGTTGATTGATGATTTCAGAAACACTCGCTTCATTACCTGGAATTGCTTTAGCTGATAAGATTACTTGGTCATCTGGCTTGATTTTAATATGTCTATGCTCATGAATAGACATTCTAAATAAAGCACTCATTGTTTCACCTTGTGAACCAGTAGTAACAATAAGAACCTCTTTATCTTGATATTTGTTAACTTCATGTGCTTCGATGAAGTTGTCTTTTGAATATTTGAGGTATCCTAGATTGATAGCAACCTCAATATTTTTCTCCATACTTCTTCCAATAACACATATTTTTCTACCATATTTTAAAGCACTGTCCATAGCTTGTGCAACTCTATGGAGGTTTGAGCTAAATGTTGACATAATAACTCGTCCTTTAGATGCTGCAAATATTCTATCAAATGTAGGACCAACTGCTTTTTCTGTTTTAGTAAACCCAGTACCATGAGAGTTTGTACTATCACTTAATAGTGCTAGAACACCTTTTTCTCCATAATAAGCTAACCTATGTAAATCTGTCGGATACCCATCAACAGGTGTGTGGTCGATTTTAAAATCTCCTGTATGGATAATCGTTCCTGCTTCAGTTGTGATAGCAAGAGCAGAACAATCAATAATAGAGTGAGTGATATGTATCCATTCAACTTCAAAATCCCCTATTTTAATCGGTTTTCTTTTTTGAATTGCTCTAAAATAGCTCCGATGGTGTTTCATTTTATGTTCATCAAATTTAGCACCTATCATCTCTAGTGGCAAAGATGTTCCGTAAACTGGAATCTGCATCTCTTTAAATAAATATGCCATAGCACCAATATGGTCTTCATGTGCATGTGTAATACAGATACCAGCAATTTTATTTCTAATTTGTCTAAGATAAGTAAAATCTGGGATAAGGATATCAACACCATGCATACTTCCATCAGGAAAACTCATTCCCACATCAATAATGATAGCACTTGTATCAGTTTCAATTACCATCATATTCCCACCAATTTCGCCTAAACCACCGAGTGGAGTTACTTTAATGCTTGCATTTGTTTTCAAATTTAATTTATTGTGCGGATTTAGTCTTTCTTTTTGAATTCTCTCATTTGTTTCAAAAGCTTTTTTTGTATCATTCATCCAACCATTACCAGAAGATGGTGTTTTCTTTTTTTGTGGAATAGTTTGTCCATTTGCTTGTTTTTGTTCAGCCGTTGTGTTATTATTTGGTTCATTTTTTGTAATACTATTTGTATCTATAGTTGTACTTTCATGCGTATTATTTTCAATTACTATCTCTTCATAGTTCGTATTTTCCATATTTTCCTCTTATATTTTGTATTCTTTATAAATCAAAAAGATTTATAAACTAGTGTAAATTTGGCTATACAAAGATGAACTGAGCTCATGAGGTCTGATATTTTCATTTATATCAAGTTCAATAAATAAAGAAGTTAATTTTTCTTTATCATAAGCAGATGAGAGATTTTTGAAAAGTTTTTTTCTTGGTTGTGAAAAAGCAACTTTTAGAAATTTATTAAATTTACTATCAATACTTTTTGACATATCTTTTTTAAGATAAATAACCGCAGAATCCACTTTTGGTGGTGGATTAAAACTTGTAGGTGGAACCTCAACAAGTACTCTGTTTTCTAAACAAAGTAACTCTGAAATAACACCTAATGCTGAAAAATCACTATCTCCAGAGGTAACAGTAAATTTATCTGCAACCTCTTTTTGAACCATTACGATAATATTCTCACAATTATTATCGCTAAATGCATTTAAAATTATATTTGTCGCTATATAGTAAGGAAGATTTGCAATCAAGTCATACTTCTCTTCATAAAGCGATGAGTTTTCATTCCAGACCTCTAAAACATCAGTTAAAACTAAATCTAATCGTCCAGAGTTTATCTCATTTATAAATTCTACTCTTAAGATAGAGTATAAATCTCTATCAACCTCATAAGCTCTCACATCTTTGTACTTGACAAGTAGTTTTGTCAAATCACCTAAGCCAGGCCCAATTTCAACGATTTTATTGTCATTTTTGGGCATCGATTCGATGATTTTTAAAAGAACAGACTCATCTTTTAAAAAATTCTGTCCGTACTTTTTCTTTGCTTTTATCATTTTGTTAAATCTTTCTATATTTCAAAACAGTGAAGTCTATCAAAATAAGACTTACACTCTCTTTGATATTATTTTTTATTATCATATTTTGCTAAAAAAGCTTTTATATTTTTCGCTGCTTGTCTGATTCGTTTATCATTTTCAATTAATGCAATTCTTACATATTGATCACCATATTCACCAAATCCAATACCTGGTGCAACAGCAACATCTGCTTCCACAAGTAGTTTTTTACTAAATTCTAAACTTCCAAGATGTGCTACACAATCAGGTATTTTTGCCCATACAAACATTGTCGCTCTATTCTTTTTCAACTTCCATCCTGCTTTTTCAAACGCATCAATAAGAACTTCTTGTCTATGGTTGTATTTTTCTGTGATATCAGCTACACATTGTTGATCACCATTCAGTGCAACTGTTGCAGAAACTTGAATAGGTGTAAACATACCGTAATCTAACCAAGACTTGATTTTTTGTAATGCACCGATTAATTTTGGATTTCCAACAAAAAATCCAACTCTCCATCCAGCCATATTGTATGATTTACTGAGAGTAAAACTTTCTACCGCAACATCTTTTGCACCTGGAACTTCCATAATTGAAGGTGTTTTGTACCCATCAAAAGTCAAATCCCCATAAGCAATATCTGAGATAACATAAAATCTTTCTTTTTTAGCCATAGCTACTATTCTAGTATAAAATTCAGGGGTAACTGTCGCTGTTGTTGGATTATGTGGGAAGTTAACTACTACATATTTTGGTTTTGGTGAACTATCTCTAAAAACTCGCTCAAGATCCTCAAAAAATCTATCTTCATCAACTTTATAATCTTCATCAAAAATAAGCTCAAATTTTACAACATTTCCACCAGCCAGAATGAACGCATAACTATGAATTGGGTAAGTTGGATCTGGAACAACTGTTACATCACCTGGATTTGTAATAGCGTACGCAAGATGAGCATATCCCTCTTTACTCCCCATTGTTGCAACACATTCTGTTTGTGGGTCAAGGTCTACATTGTATCTTCGTTTGTACCAATCTGATATTGCTACAAGGAGTTTTGGTATCCCTTTTGAAGCTGAATAACCATGTACTTTTGTTTTTTGTGCAGATTCAATTAGTTTTTTTCTGATGTGTTCAGGTGTATCTCCATCTGGATTTCCCATAGAAAAGTCAATTACATCATGACCAGCTCTTCTTTGTGCCATTTTAAGTTCACCAACTTGAGCAAAAACATATTTAGGCAGTCTTTTAATCCTATCAAATTCTATTTCATCAAACATTTTTATTTTCCTTTATAAGCTTATTTTTAATTGATTTTTGTAATTACATTAATTTTATTTTTGAATTCTAGCCAAAAAAACCTTTTAATTCTAAAGGCTATTTGAAACAAGGACAGACAATCCTCTTTTAAGATTTAAAAGTGTGTAACGATCACCAATTTTTACATATTTTGAATTCTTAGGTATAGCAACTTTTAATCCATCGACACTTTATCCATTTCTATTGTTCCAAGTGCAGTAAGTTCTTTGTCATAAAATGATATTTTTGGTATCCAGTTATTTGATTTATCACTTACGATAAGGAGTGTTTTAGCATTTGGAAGCGATAAAATGTAAGGTTCAAGAGGCATTTGCAAAGTGAATCTTTCATCTAAAACAATATTTTTTACATCATATAAAATACCATCTTGTAGATTTATTTTATATTCCCACTTCGTTTTGTCCAGCTTATTTATATCTATAATTGAAGTTTGAAACTGTGAAAGTTCTGCACTTAAATTATAAGGGTCAAGTGCAAAATCACTTTTAAAATGAATTTGCCAAACTAGATTTCCATCAACGCCTCTGATAAAATCAGTAAAATAGTAGGCATATCCTATATTTGATAGGACATCTTTGAGTATTTTAAATCCTTTTTTATTTGAATTTACAATAGTAAAAACAACAGTGACATCAGTCTGTTCCGCTAATGAAGTATTTAAAAGCCCTTTTTCTTTCAAAGTTTTTAAGAGATTTTTGTAGTTAATATCTTTGTTAATAAGGAGAGAATTTTGATTATTTTTAATTTCATCAATAAGATTTTTATGTAAGTCATAGTTTTCTTGGTCAATCAGATTGATAATTTTATCATCAATCAAATCCCCTCTAAGTACTAAAAAAGCACTAAAAAGAAGAGTTGCCGTGAATTTTCTGATTAACATTACTTTAAAGAGTGTATCAAGATCCCAGCAGCTACTGAAACATTTAAACTATCAAAGTTGTTCTCCATCTTAATGGAGAGTTTGATATCTAATTTTTTTACTAATTTACCAGACAAACCATCACCTTCATTTCCTAAAAATAAAGCAATTTTTTGCCCTTTTGATCTCTCTATCGTTTTGATATCGTAACCACTAGCATCAGCACCAGCGAGGGTAAATTTGAGTTGTTTCAGCTCATTTGCTAAATCACTACTATTTTGAATAATTGCTATTGGCAGATCAAGGGCTGTACCACTACTTGTTCGTACAACTGGTGCCATATCGAGATTTTTTATCCCACAGACAACAAGACCACCAACACCCAAGGCATAACATGTTCTAGCAATCGCACCAATATTACCAACATCGGTAAGTCCATCAAGAACGACTATAAAATCTTTTTTCTTTATTTCATTTATCTCTTCAAAATAAAAATCTTCGATTTCGAGTAAAAATCCTTGATGATTTCCACCTCTTGCTAAGCTTTGTGCTTTTTTTTCATCAGGTCGTATAACCTTCACACCTACATCCATAAACTTTTTAAACACTTTTTTATCTAATTCTTTTGTTAGAAATATTTGTTTAATTAACTTCGGATGTTTCTCTAAAATATAAAATACAATTTGTTTACCATATACTATCATGTGTTTATTGTACCTTATTTTTAATCCTTTTGAACTTAATTAATCTCTATCAATAAGAATTTTAGTTAAAATAAAAACAATTAAAACAATGGAATAGATATATGAATTACTTTGCAAAAAGAATAATACCTTGCTTGGATGTTGATAATGGTAGGGTTGTAAAAGGTGTAAATTTTTTAGGGCTAAGAGATGCAGGTGATCCTGTTGAGGTGGCAAAAAGGTACAATTCAGAAGGAGCTGATGAGATAACTTTCCTTGATATTGGTGCAAGCCATGAGGGGAGAGATACAATTGTTGATGTTGTAAAAAAAGTTGCTTCAGAGGTTTTTATACCACTTACTGTTGGTGGTGGAATACGAAAACTAGAAGATATCTATAATCTTCTCAATGTTGGTTGTGATAAGGTAAGTGTCAATTCAAGTGCTGTTGTGAACCCTAATTTCATTAATGAGGGTGCTAAGCGATTTGGAAGTCAATGTATTGTTGTTGCAATTGATGTTAAAAAAGTTGCAGATGGAAGTTATCATGTATTCGTAAAAGGTGGAAGAGAAGATACAGGACTTGATGCTGTTGCATGGGCAAAAGAGGTTTATAATCGAGGTGCTGGGGAGATTCTCCTCACATCAATGGATACAGATGGAGCTAAAACAGGATTCGAG
>RRZU010478351.1_pt1 | contig 12524 bp, 7 predicted proteins | sample 2165561 | NCBI WGS metagenome assembly RRZU01 (sample SAMN10456909, study PRJNA506462) | wastewater metagenome | isolation source: wastewater sludge | place: USA: Moscow, Idaho | reverse complement strand
TAAAAGCCATTTTTTAGACACCCTTTTTTTAACCTTCCGTATATAATTCAAAAATTTTAGACTTTTGGGTTTTATTAGGAGCCGTTAGCGGCGAGAGCCCTCACGCTGAAGAGCTAATTTTCGGCTTTGCCGGAAATTTGAGAATTAATTTATGAGAAATTGGAGGCAAAATGTCAAAAAATAGACCGGAAGAGATTGTGAGCGATGTTTATTATATCGGTGCTTTTGACCAGAACATAAGAACTTTCGACATAATTATGAAAACGGCAAACGGAACCTCGTACAACTCGTATTTGGTTAGAGGGAGTGGCGGTGTTGCGGTCATAGATACGGTAAAAAAAGAGTTTGAAAACCAGTTTTTTGACAAGCTAGAACAGCTCTGTTTTTACGACGAGATAAAATATATAATCCTAAACCACATGGAGCCGGATCACTCAGGAGCCATATTTGAGCTTATGAAAAGGGCGCCCGAGGCGAAAATAATCATAGCGGTAACGGCAAAATCTATGCTAAAAGCCCTTGTGAAAAGCGATATAGAGTTTACTACGGCGCAGACGGGAGACAAGATATCATTGGGTGATAAGACGTTGGAGTTTTTGTCGACCCCGTTTTTGCATTGGCCTGATACGATGAGCACCTATCTTATAGAGGACAAAATCCTTTTTAGCGGGGATGTGTTCGGATGTCATTTTTACGATCCGAGGCTATTTGATGACATGGTAGGTGATTTTGACTATGCCTTCAAATACTACTACGAACACATCATGAGGCCGTTTAAGAGGTTTGTAGTTTCCGCATTGGAGCTTTATGCTACAAAAGATATAGCCCTGATAGCCCCATCTCACGGTCCGATTCTCAGGAGCAAACCGGAGAAGTTTATGGCGCTTTACGGGGAGTGGAGCAGCGAGGCAAAATTTGCAAAAAAAGAGTATCACTATAAACACGTTAATATTTTTTATGTGTCAAGCTACGGAAATACGAGAGCAATGGCAGAGCAGATATATCTAGGGGCTGATTCGGTCGATGGGATAAGAGCCAGTATATACGATATGGAGGCGCTAGAGATTAGCAACATGATTACGCTACTCGAAGAGAGTGACGTTGTGGTTGTAGGTACCCCTACGATAAATGCCGATGCGGTGAAGCCCGCATGGGATCTACTCTCTTGTATGGCATTTTTGGAGAGCAGAGGGAAGATAGGGGCCGCTTTTGGTAGTTACGGCTGGAGCGGTGAGGCTCAAAATATGCTCTATCAGAGGATGAGAGGGTTAAAATTTAGAACCCCCCTAGAGCCTATAAAGTTCAAACTGATTCCGACAAAAGAGGAGCTCTCAAAGTGCTACGAGTTTGGCGTAGAGTTAGCCGAGATAGCAAACGGCAAAAGCGTAGAGATGATAATGGAGTAAAAATATAGTAATTTAATAAAATTACTTGACTTTGGCATAAAAATACTATACTATTCCGACCAATAAAATATACTTATTTGAGGTCGGAGAAAATGTCTAGTATTATCGAATTGATTTTTTTGCTTTTGAATAGTTTTGTAGGGGAGACAAGAGCCGATTTGGCTCAGTGGGATGCGTATTTATAGCTCGCATATAGGCTTCGGTACGGCATACAAAAACCCTTGCCCGTAATCTATCCCAAGCTCTTCCGCTTTTTTTGCTATCTCTTCGTTTGATACAAATTCTGCAACAGTCTTTATCCCAAGTTTTTTTGCAAAGTCTTTGATTGAATCGGCTATCTGGTAGTAGAGTCGATCTGAGGCTATATTTTTGATGATAGAGCCGTCTATTTTTAGAAAATCGGCGTTGAATTTGGCAAGATATGCAAAATTTGAATAGCCGCTACCGAAATCGTCTATCGATATTTTTGCCCCTAGCTTTTTTATCTCCTCTATAAACTCCGTAATTTTTGCGTAGTCTTCAAGGGTCTCCGACTCGGTAAGCTCAAAAATTACCCTTTTTGGCTCCGGAAACTCCATGAGGGATTTTTTTATCATCGATACCGTGTCCTCGTTTTCTATGTCGTAAACCGAGATATTGAGCGATACCTCTTCATCCCTCGCCGCAAAATCGACCAACGTTTTTTTGACGACCGTTCTTGTCATTGCCGGATAATATTTTGATTTTTTGGCTACCTCTAAAAACGGGTAAGGTGAATATATTTTTCCATCCTGATCTTTAATCCTCATAAGGCTTTCGTATTTAACCGTTTGTTTCGTCCGGATATCTACAATAGCCTGATAATAAGGCTCGATAGAGTCGTTGTTGATGGCGTATTCAAGAATTTTTAGCATCTCAAAGTTTTGTTGCTTTGCCCTCTCATCCTCGTCGTTTAGTATGGCAACATCAACCCTTTTGATTCTCGCTTTTTTTAGCGCCTCTTCCGCTTTTGAGAGCAGCAATCCGCTTGACGATGCTACTCCTGCGCTTAGCCTAACGTTTACCTCAAATGTTCCGGCTAAAAACGGCTTTTGTTTTACATCTTTTATAAAGCCGTTGATTGCCTCAACAAAATCGTCGCTCCCCATTGTTTCGGAGGCCACCAAAAAGCTGTCGGCATCGAGTTTGTAAGGGTAGAATCCATTTTTTGCCGTAAATTCCGAGATCGATTTTGAGATGGCTATCAATATGGAGTTTCCATTTTCAAATCCGTAAAAACGGTTTATCGTCCCGAATCCGTCTATATTTAAAATGGCAATACTCCTGTAGCCGCCAATGGTTGCATCATCTTCAAAAAACTTAACCCTGTTCGGTAGTCCTGTTAGGTGATCTAGTGCCTGCCTCTCTATCGTTTGTTGTTGTTTGACAAGGGTGGTTATGTCGGTTCTGGCGGCGATATACTCTTTTATATTTCCGTCTTGATCCAGTAGTGGAACGATTGCGGTATCTACAAAATACTCCCCCCCGTCTTTTCGTCTGTTTTTTACTATCCCCTTCCAGGTTTTACCTGAAGATACCGTCTTCCACAGCTCTATAAAAAGCGAATCCGGCATATCCGGATGTCTTATTATGCTATGGGATTTGCCTATTAGCTCCTCTTTTGTATAGCCGGATACTTTTATAAAGAGGTCGTTGACATAGGTAATAATCCCTCTTTTGTCTGTTTTTGAGACTATTGAGTTTGAATCAAGGGCTATTTTGTATGTGTTTATATCGCTTAGTGCCTCCTCTAAATCGGCAACTACGGCGTTTGCCAGATATGCTACGGTCTCTATATCACTTTGGGTATCGTCGGGGTGTTCTATGTTATGATGTTTTGAGGTGTCCAGATCGTCTTCGTATAGGGCAAAAAGGGTTGTCGTGAGGTTTAGCTTGCTTGTGGTTTTGGAGGCATCGTAAAATTCACCGTATCCGAAAAATCCGGCAGACGATACGGGGGTATATTTTTCAAACTCTTTTTCGAGCAGTTTTCCGGCAAAAGCTTTTCTCCCCATGCACGAGTATATCCATATCCCCTGTGCTTTTCTTATACCATTTGGCGGCTCTTTTGAGCCGATATTTTTCATATCCGCTATAGCAAAACGGACAATCTCTCCTTCATCAAAAGAGCCTGCAAAAATAAGTGAGTTTTCGGTTTTTGCAACAGGTGCTCTGGCTACCGAAACGTTTTGGGTTTTTTTTAGGAGTGGAAACTTGACGATACTGGCAGGGAGGGTATTTAGTATCTTCTCGCCAAAGTATTTTTTGACTATTTCAAATATCGGTTTGCCGTCTAATTCAAATAGCTCCGCCCCTGCCGCTTTTGTGATTTTCATCTCTTTGCCGATCGGATTGTATCCCAACTCCCAATCGTTTATAACTCCGAGATCTTTGTTTTTAAAAGCTACTCCGACTATCCATTTTTGGTTTACGACCCCGTTTAGTGATACGAACGTCTCTTTAAACAAGCCGTTGTCTGCCGCCGCCCCTCCGGCTATTACGATGCCTTTTTTAACGCTTTTTAGGCCGTTTAAAAATTCGTCCGCATTTGAGTATAGCCCGTCGCTAAAAAAGATAGCTGCTTTGATATCGTCGCCATCGATCGCATTTGCCGACAAAACACCGTCTTTGTATTCAGAGCCTTGCGACGACAACGGGATAAGTGTTGTATTTTTAAAAGAGCAAAAAGAGATAACTGCGCCGTTTTCTGACATCTTTGCGTTCAGAATCTCACCTGCCGTACTAACCCCCAAAACTGTGGCAGTCGGTAATAGTTTTGCAATATATTCGGATAATATGCAAAAATCAGTATAGCTATTGCGTCCGTCAAAAATCTGAATAAGTAGATTTTTAGAGTCTAAAAAACTGTTGTCGGTTACTGTTTTTTCTAGCTCTTCAAAACCGGAAAAATATATATTTACGGTTTTCATAGATTATATCGCTATTCGGTTTTTGCCGCTTGTTTTTGCTTTGTATAACAATGCATCGCTCTCGTCTAGCATATCCTCCAAAGAGTCTAAAGGTCTTACCGATAATCCTGCCGAGACTGTAATTGTTATATCTCCCCTCGTTTTCGTAGCAAGTCCCAGATGTTCAACCGAATGTCTAATATCCTCTACAATATCGTAAGCCTCTTTGGCACCGGTTGTTTTAAGCAATAGGCAGAACTCTTCGCCGCCGATACGTGCAACTATATCGGAAGGTCTTGCTTTTGCCGAGATGACGTTTGCTACTTTTTTGATTGCCTCATCACCTATCGCATGACCGTATGTATCGTTAATCGCTTTAAAATCGTCTATATCGAAAGTAGCAAGTGCAAACGACTCCCCTGCTTGCGTCGCCTGTGTATAGTACTCCGCAAAACTCTCAAAAAAATATCTTCTATTTGAGACTCCGGTAAGAAAATCGGTGACAGTCATTCTGCTGATTTGTTGGATATTCTCTAAAGCTTCGACGGCGTTGTTGATTCTACATACAAACTCCTCTCTGGTGAAAGGTTTTTTGATAAAGTCGTTTGCTCCCAGTTTTAAAAACCCGACCGCCGTCTCTGCATCGCTTGATATCCCGATAATTGAGAGATTATTTTTTGTGGTTGTTTTTCTGAGCTCTACGGCTAAATCCAGACCGTTCATTCTGGGCATATTAAAATCTGTCACTATAAGGGAGATATCCGGATTGTCCTTGTAAAAACCGAGCGCCTCCTCCCCGTTGCCTACTGCAAACACTTGATAGAGCTCTCTTGTGAGGTAGCTTTTTATCTCACTTCTGACAGTTTGCGAATCGTCAACGACGAGTACTTTTTGGGTTCTGTTTTTGGATAATCTATCTATTTTTGCGATTATGCAGTCTATGTCTTTTATTTTCTCTTTATATACGTAGTCGACAATCGGTTTTTGAAGGACTAGTTTTTTGGTTTTTTCATCCATGTTTCCGGTCAAGACTATAGAGGGGATATTTCGTTTTAAAATCTCATCTACTATTTCGCCGTTCGGGGCGTCGGGGAGGTTTAGATCTAAAAGTGCGGCCAAAAACTTCTCTTTTTGGGTAGCCGCCAAAGCCTCGGCCATAGAAAAGGCGGTAACTATTTCATATCCCGATAGCTTAGAGATATGTATCGATAGCATCTTTGCCAGAGCCTTGTTGTCTTCTACTATCAACAATTTGTCCATCTAATCTACCTTATATATCCGATTTATTGATTGTTTTCCATTATATCTTAAGTAAACTCAATCTAAAAAAAAGTGAATATTAATTAAACTTTAACATAATATATACTTAAATTATTAAATAGCCCAATTAAAATTAAACACAAAAAAAAGGGCAATTATGAGATTCTTTATTTTCTTCATACTCTTTGGATGGAGTATCCTTTTTGCATCCGTTGGAAAAATCACGGTGGTTAGCGGTCAGGTTTTAATAGAAAAAGCAGGCGCAAAATCTATTGCCGCCCCAAATACAAAACTTGAAGAGAGTGACTCTGTGGTTACAAAAGTTTCCTCGTCTGCCCAGATTTTATTTACCGACGGTACGGTAATTACGATAGGTGCAAATACTAATTTTAAGGTCCACGAGTATCTGTATGAAGAGGGGTCTAAAAATTCAAATCTAAAAGTCGGCGTCAAAGAGGGTGCCTTTAAAGCTATTACTGGGAAAATAGCAAAAATTGCCCCTGAAAAATTTAAAATAGAGGGTAAAACCGTTACGATAGGTATCAGGGGGACAAAGCTTGTCGGGAGTATAACGGATAGCGAGGAGGTGGTAGCCTGCACGAAAGGGGCTATTACTATTGAGCCAAAAACCCCTGGGCAGGGTATCCCTCCACAACCGGTCACAATAGTAAGAGCCGGCGAGATAACAACGGCAAAAGATGGAAAGATAGAGCCGCCGAGAGCCTATACGCCGACAGAGATAAAAAAGCTTGAAAACTCCGCCGGAGGGAGCGAAAGGCGTAGCGAGCAGACGCAGGGTGCCGGAGTTGTCGAACAAACAAAAACAACGCAAAACATGGGGGATGGGGATAAAAACTTAGGCATAGTGAATGAGCTTACCCCTGAAGTAGAAAAAATAGTTCAGAATATGGAAAATGTCGACAAAACGATAAAGGTAGCAGAAGAGTTCAAAAAGCAAGAAGTTACGACGCAAAGCGCAGACATAAGCAGTCAACAGCAAACGCTAACGCCACCGATAGCTACCGTCTTGCCTACAACCGTAACATCGGTGGTAACACCTTCTGCCTCTATTTCAAACGGTGTAAATTTTCTAACTCAGAGCGGTTCAATGTTTTATAAAAGGGTCGGTCTGTCTATGACGAAACTCTTAGACGGCAGAGTATTGGCTCTTGGCGGCTTTAATTACGATGTTATAAATTATGATGTATTGGAGCCGGAAATTTATGATCCGGCGACTAAAACCTGGACGTTGATGCCGACAGACTCTAACGCTTGGGTTCCCAGAATGAGCTTTGGGGCGGCAACACTTACAAACGGTAAGGTGTTGGTTGCCGGCGGCAATGACGGGTGGGGTTGGGCTATGGCTTTTGCCGACTTGTATGACCCTAATACAAATACGTGGACACCTGTTACCTCTATGCCGTACTATAGGTATAACCACGCAATTACCGCTTTATCCGATAATAAAGCCCTTGCTATAGGCGGAGTTATTAGCGACGGTGTAACAAATTCGGTTATGATGTTTGATCTTGCTGCAAACGGTGGAGCGGGTGGATGGAGCGATGTGGCCTCTATGAATGTTGCCAGACACTCCCTTGCTGCCGTAACGCTAAAAAGCGGAAATGTTATGGCTTTAGGCGGAGTTGACTATACTGAAGAATTTGTCACAAATAGCGCGGAAATATATAATCCTACTCTAAATACTTGGACGATGAAGGCAAATATGTTGGTTCCTAGAGCCGCTTTGGCCGCCACCGTCCTAAATGACGGCTCCGTTCTTGCTATAGGCGGATATGCTTCGTTCGGCAACAGGCTAAACTCTATAGAGCAATATAATCCGGATACTGATACTTGGAGATACAGAGTTCCATTGCCGTTTGGATTTGAGGGTGGAGGTGCGGTAACCCTTGATGACGGCTCTGTACTTCTTGCAGGCGGCAACGGCTCCGGAGTTCATAGCAGTGAGAAAACTTGGATTTATAGTCCGTCATCGGCACTTGCCAGCGCAAATGCTCCGGTTCAAAACGGCTATACGGCGGGGCTTAATAACGGTTTTTTTGTGGGGGCAAAATCTGACGGCACGAGGGTGTTTGGAAAAATAGATTCAATGTTGTTCACGGAAGAGTATATGGCGGCATCGTCGGTAACCGGAGAGCTAAAGGGTTCTTTGTCGTCTGATTTTGCCGGACAAGGGTACAACGTAGGTGTTACAAATTTTGATTTTTCACATTTCGGTTCTCTGCCGTCAGGGATTACGACCGCCGTTTATTACACCAGTGAAGATAGTAAAGTGATATGGGGGACGGCTCTGATAAACAACAAACCGGGCATTATAGGTTTTGCCGCCCTGCCTGACAAGGTGACGGAATACGGAGCGGTATATAGCGAGGATGACTATAGCTCGTGGGGGTATTGGGAGGCTGCAACTACTCTTGCCGGAGATAGTAGTCCCGAGTTTTACACCGGTTACTGGGTGAGCGGGGTTCCAACCGATGCCTCGACTATTCAAGCTATGGCAAATAACAATGTAGTCGGCGGCTATCAAGGGCATGTTTTGGGGGATACGTTTGACGGTAGTGCGGTAGATTCGATAGTGCTAAACGGATTTAATAGATTTAATATGACTGTTCATTTCGGTGCCGCAAATCCGATCAAGCTAGATAATCTACAATTTGAGACTTCAAAAGGGTGGATGTACTCACAAAGCACCAATCTGACAAATGTATCGAGCGCAATCTCTATCAATACCTCTGCAAACACCCAAGGGTATACGGCTACGGTAGGTAATAGCGTAAATACTTCAGATATCTTAAAGCTTCAAGGTAAGTTTTACGGCCCTGTCGCAAACTCTACCGGCGGCGTATTTAGTGGGGCGCTCACCGGAAGTAGCGGCGGTGTTTCATCACAGAGAAATGTTCAGGGTGTATTTAAAGGTGGTGTGGTTCCTGAGGCTATTAACGGACACTAATTCATTTTTTGTTGGGGGAGGCGACTAATATGCCGCCTCCCCAATTCTGCATCTAATCAAAAATCAGACTTTTTTTATCTGCTGAAAAAATAAATTCAAAATTTTTAAATCTGTACTTTATTGTCTATTTTTTAATCATACATAGTGGACAAAAAAATCCAAGATTGCTGTAAAATTATCGACATAAATATCCAAAATATCTACAAGGAGAGAAAAAGATGAAAAAGTCGATTTTTTTATCGTTTGCTACAGCAGCCTTTTTGTGTGCCGCTCCGGAGAAAACAGCTCTAAAAATAGGGTTTATCCCGCTGACAGACTGTGCCCCGATCGTAATAGCGAAGGAAAAAGGGTTTTTTGCAAAGCACGGTCTTGACGTAACAGTCGTAAAAGAGGGCGGCGGCTGGGCAGGAATCCAACAAAAAGTGGCTAGCGGAGAGTATGATTTTTCGCATATGCTAGCCCCTATGCCTATAGCCTCGACTCTGGGAATCAACGGCAACGTCCCTATGAACGCCGTTATGAGTCTTGATTACAACGGCAACGGCATTACCCTTGATAACAACGTCATAGCCGATATGAAAGCGCAAGGGATGGATGAATCCAAAAGACCGGTGAGTGCTAGCTACCTAAAAAAATCTATAGAGGCGAAGAAAAAAGCGGGAACCTATAAGCCGCTAGAGCTTGGGATGACGTATCCTACAGGAACTCACAACTACGAGCTTAGATACTGGCTAGCCGCAGGCGGGGTAAATCCCGATACCGACGTAACTCTAAAAGTATTCCCACCACCGCAAATGGTCTCTAACATGCAGGCGGGAAACACCCACGGATATTGTGTCGGCGAGCCATGGAACGAGAGGGCGGTAATGGCAAATATGGGGCATGCTATCGTCACAAAATACGAGATTTGGAACAATGGGCCGGAAAAAGTTTTAGGTTCAAAAGCGGACTTTGTGGCAAAAAATCCGGAGACGACAAAAGCGGTAATCAAAGCCGTCCTAGAGGCCTCTATGTGGCTTGACGCAAACTGGGAGAATAGAAAAGAGGCTAGTAAAATACTCGCCAAAAAAGAGTACGTAAACGCTCCGGTAGACGTTTTGGACAACTCTATGACCGGAACTTTTATGTACATAAACGGCAAAGTAGAGCCGAATCCGGTGTTTAATATCTTTTCAAACAACTACGCAAGCTATCCATACTATAGCCATGCCGTATGGTTTATGACTCAGATGTATAGATGGGGTCAGCTAAAAACTCCGGTGGATATGAAAGCTATGGCTGAAAAAGTATATAGGCCTGATTTGTTTGCGGCGGCAGCCAAAGAGGTGAACTATAAAATTCCGACAAGTCCGTGGAAAAAAGACGGAGAGGGTGCGACTAATAAATTTTTGGACGGCAAAGTATTTGACCCAGCAAAAGCGGTTGATTATATCTATAGTTTTGACATAAAAACCGTAGCGGTTCAAAAAGATGCCCTATCAAAAGCAAATAAAGCTCTAGGCGGCGTAAAAGTCGTTCAACCTGACTATTTCTGCCCGGCGGGCAAACCCGGATGCGCAAAATGAGAGAGAAAGCTCTTAGGGTTGTATTGCCGATTTTGACGTTTGCCGTTATTGTCGGTGCATGGAACTATGTCGGCGCAAAAATAGAGGGGTTCCCGACTCCGGGAGCTACTTTTTCGGCCATGGTTGAGGTTTTTTCAAACCCTTTTCATACGGCTGAAGACGGTGGAACCCCAGGGATTATGATACAGCTTTTATACTCTCTGGGGAGGGTATTTTCCGGATTTTTGATAGCGGCGGCCGTCGGTATTCCGGTGGGTCTGGCGCTTGGAATGAGCAAAAAGTTTTATTATGCGGTTGATCCGTATATCCAGATACTAAAACCGGTCTCCCCGCTTGCGTGGTTGCCGCTTGTACTGTTTGTTTTTAAAGATATCACGGTTACCGCTATATTTGTAATTTTTATCACCTCCATTTGGCCTATTATCATCAATACGGCTCTAGGTGTTAAAAGCGTAAATGAAGACTATATCAACGTCGCAAGGGTGTTTAGGTTTAACTCCGTCGAGATGGTGTTTAAGATTATCCTCCCTGTTGCGGTTCCGTATATTTTTACGGGGATGAGACTATCTTTGGGAACCGGCTGGCTTGTTATCGTGGCGGCTGAGATGTTAACAGGCGGTATCGGTATCGGTTTTTGGATTTGGGATGAGTACAACAATCTCAAATATACAAGCATCATCATCGGCATTATGATAGTCGGCATCGTCGGTCTTTTGCTAGATGTTTTGATGGGTTATATAGCGGACAAGTTTGATTATCGCAAAAAGGGCGGCAGATGAAATTTTTATCTATACAAAACCTTGACAAGGTATATAAATTGCCAAACGGCGGCGAATATGTCGCCCTCAAAAACGTAAATCTGGAGATTATGGAAAACGAGGTTGTCTCTATCATAGGACACTCCGGTTGCGGAAAATCTACTATTCTCTCTATCGTGGCAGGGCTTCAAGAGCTAACCAGCGGTGCGATGCTACTGGAGAACAAAGAGATAAAAGGGCCGGGGCCGGATCGAGCGGTAGTTTTCCAAAACCACTCTTTGCTTCCGTGGCTAACCGTCTATCAAAATATCGAGATAGGTGTCAAAAAAGTTATGCCCGAGCTTTCCAAGCATGAAGCGGAGGAGAGAATAATGAAATTTATCGACTATGTCGGTCTCTCCCATGCCGCAGACAAATATCCCGGCGAAATATCGGGCGGGATGAAGCAAAGGGTCGGTATTGCCAGAGCGCTTGCCATAAGGCCGAAAGTTCTTTTGATGGATGAGCCTTTTGGGGCGCTAGATAGCCTCACCAGAGCAAACCTACAGGATCATTTGATGAGGATTCAAGAGAAAATCAAAAACACCGTTGTCGTAATTACCCACGACGTGGATGAGGCGGTTTTGCTGTCGGATAGAATCGTAATGATGACAAACGGCCCTGCGGCCACTATCGGCGAGATTGTGGAGGTGAATCTACCCAAACCAAGAAACCGTTTAGAGGTTCAAGAGATGCCCGAATACCATAGGTGCAAAGAGGCCGTTATGGACTTTTTGTATAAAAAATTTGCAAAAGATGATGAATAAATGAGAGCTCTGAGCAAATATGAATTTATCAGAGCAACTAGTTGCGAGAGCCGCCTGCTGAAGGCCTCATTTTTGGCTTTGCCTAAAATGTGAGAATTAATCAGGGGGTTCAACCGACATTTTGCCGTCTAAATTTTGGGCGGCAACTAATACACTTTTTAGGATATCGCAATGGGTGCAATAGAAAAACTAATCGAGGCAAAAGAGCAAAGAAGTTCAAAAGTTGCCGCATTGGAACAAAAAAAAGAGGGCAAGGATATTGCCGGACTATATGCAAAACTGGATGAGTTCGCAAAAGGTGGATACGGCTCTATACCCGAAGAGGACAGAGAGTTTTTCCTAAAAAGCTTTGGTATATTTGATCGCCCGGCAACACCTGAGCGGTTTATGATTCGGGTGAGGGTTCCAGGCGGTGCGCTAAATGCAACGCAGGCCGAGGCAATCGCAAATGCGGCTATCAAATATGGTAAAGACTACATAGATATCACAACCAGAATGCAAATCGAGCTTAGATATTTGGCTATCGAGGATATTCCGACCCTTCTAAGGGGGCTTGAGAGCGTGGGAATCACTACCTATCAGACCGGAATAGACAATTTTAGAAATATTTTGGCCGATCCACTCTGTGCAAACGCCAAAGATTCAGTGATTGATACGACTCCGGTTATAGAGAGCATGCAAGATATTTTCCTAAAAAATCCGGAGTGGATAAGCACCCTTCCTAGAAAATTTAATACCGGAATATCCGGCTCCTCGACAAACAGATGCAATATTTTCGGACAAGATTGCGCCTTTGTGTTGGCAAAAAAAGGGGATGAGTACGGGTTTAACCTC
>RRZU010211015.1_pt1 | contig 12525 bp, 15 predicted proteins | sample 2165561 | NCBI WGS metagenome assembly RRZU01 (sample SAMN10456909, study PRJNA506462) | wastewater metagenome | isolation source: wastewater sludge | place: USA: Moscow, Idaho | reverse complement strand
GGTCTGCGACTACCTGGTCCTTTGTGCTGCCCACCATAGCAAGGATCCTGCCGATGAGCGGCATCCCTACGGCCATGCTCGCATCGAAACCATGGCGTCGTTTGCGCTTGGAGCAATTCTCGCGGCGACTGGTGCCGGAATCATCTGGGGCGCCGGAGTGAAGTTGCAGAATCTCGAAGACCTGCCGCCGGTGGCTCCTCTGGCCCTATGGACGGCGATTGCGGGGCTGGCGGCGAAGGAGGGACTGTTTCGCTACATGCTCCGCATTGGCGAGCGCCTGCGCTCGCCAATGCTCATCGCCAACGCCTGGCACGCCCGTTCCGACGCCGCGTCGTCACTGGTGGTGGCCCTGGGGATCGTCGGTAATCTGATGGGCTACAATTTTGCCGACTCGGTGGCGGCGGTGATCGTCGGCTTCATGATCGTCCGCATGGGCGTGGTGTTTGCGTGGGATGCCGTGCAGGAACTGATTGACACCGGGCTTTCGGTAGACGAAGTCGACAGCATCCGGCAGGTGATCGTCGATACCCCCGGGGTGAGCAGTCTGCATGAATTGCGCACCCGTCGCATGGCCCATCGCTCGCTGGTCGATGCGCACGTCTGTGTCGATCCGCGCATCAGCGTTTCGGAAGGCCACCGCATCGCCGAGGTGACTCGCAAGCGGGTACTCGACAGCCACGCTGCCGTATCTGACGTGCTCGTTCACGTCGACGTCGAGGACGATGTGGACCACGACAGCAAGAGCCAGGTCATGCCGGACCGCGGCGAACTGCTGAAGCGCCTGTTACCCATGCTCAGCGACCTGCCGGAAGCCGAGCGGATCGTTCTGCATTACCTCAACGGCCGAGTGGAAGCCGAGGTATATCTGCCTCGCCACGCCCTCCCTGACTCTGCCTTGGTCATCAAGGCTGAACGCGAAATCGCCAGGCGCCTTGCCGAGCATCCCCTGCTCGGTTCCCTGTCGATCAGCTACTGCCGGCAGGTCTTTCCAGCCCCCGGCCACTGATTGCTGCAAGTGCCGGGGAGCACGCGCCGGCAGCGGGCTCCGCTCCGCCAGAACCTGGCTAGCCAAGCTCGTTGGTGATCTGACGGCTGCTTCGCAGCAGTAGGCGAACGCAGACTTACCTGGTCTGAGCCTGGCTGAGCTTCTGCTCGATCTTGGCAAGCGGAAGCGCACCGGGAATGCGCTCACCGTCCGCGAAGAAGACCGTCGGCGTGCCGTTGATGGCGAGTTTTCGGCCGAGTTCAATGTTCTTCTTGACCGCAGTGGTGTCGCAATCACCCTTGCCGGCGGGTGTCTTTCCATCGACCATCCAGTCATTCCATGCCTTGGCCTTGTCCGCGGCGCACCAGATCTGATTCGACTTCTCCAGCGAATCCGGCGAGAGGATCGGGTAGAGGAAGGTGTAAATCGTCACGTTGTCCAGTTTTGCGATCTCCTTGGCCATTTTCTTGCAGTAGCCGCAGTTGGGGTCTTCAAAGGTCGCGAAAACACGTTTTCCATCCCCACGCACCTGCCTCACCGCCTGCGGCAGCGGCAAGTCCGAGAACTTGATGGCAGTGAGTTTCTGCATCCGCTCATCGGTGACGTTCTTCATCGTCTTGCCGTCGATCAGCGAGCCCAGGAGAACGGCGGAAACCTTGTCGTCGGTGTAGACGATCTGGCCATCGACGTACACTTCATAGAGACCAAGGTAGGGGGTTTTGGTAACACTGGTCACCGTGCGCTCAAGCTTGCTTTCTATGGCTTTCTTGACGCTTGCCTCGTCGGCCAGGGTGGGCAGGCTGATTACTGCGGCGAGCGCGAACGGCACTAGTCTTGCATACATTGGTAGGTTTCTCCGAAGAAGGGAGGTATCAGAAAGCGCCGATGGCGTAGCGCACAAGAAGGTTCTTCAAGACTGGCAAAGCGTTCGTCAGGTTCATTCCCCAATTGCGCAAAGGCCTGATTCCTGGGAAATCCCGCCGGAAAAGGTGGTGCAGTGCATGCGTTGCCGTCTGCATCAGCAGCGTTTCTTCGCGTCGTTCCCGCTGGTAGCGAGCCAGCAGGCGCTCGCTACCAATGTCCTGCCAGGTCGGCGTGGCAGCGAGCAGGCCAGCGAGCGCTTGCGCATCCTGATAGCCGAGGTTGATACCATGACCGGACAACGGGTGAATGCCGTGCGCGGCGTCGCCAAGCAAGGCCACCCGATGTCCGACGGTCTGCGGGACCTGCATCAGGCGCAACGGGAAGGCTGCCGCCGGGGTCAACAGTTCGAGGGCACCCAACTCGTGATTGCCGGCGGCGGCTACCCGGGCACAGAGTTCTTCGGCCGCCATGGCCAGCATGACACGCGCGTTTTCGTCAGGGGTAGACCAGACGATGGAAATGCGATTTCCCGCCAGCGGCAGCCACGCCAGCACCCCGTCGTGGCGAAACCATTGACGTGCAATGCCGCGATGCGGACGTTCGCATGCGAAATTGGCCACCAACCCCATCTCCCCGTAGCTGGTATGGATCGCCCGCAAGCCTGTTTTGGTGCGTACCCAGGAGTCCCGTCCATCCGCACCGACGAGCAGCCGAGCGGACACCCTGTGGTCATCGGTCAGAGTCAGTACTGCGGCTGAGGCGTCAATTTCCACACTCTGCGGCGTCGCCGGGCAAAGCAGCGTGAGGTTGCCCTGGCGCTTGACGCTCTCCCACAGTTCGCCAGCCATCAGCGACGACTCGATAATCCAGCCAAGCTCAGGGATGCCCGCTGCGTAAGCTGAAAAATCGAGCTCGGCGCCGCTGTCGCCATGGATTACCATTGCCTGGATCGGCGCCATGCGCTCGGCGGGCAGGTGCTTCCAGGCGCCAATGGTCTGCAGGAAAGCCGCGTTGGCTGGCGAGATGGCGTAGACGCGGGCATCCCAGCCGGTTGCAGCGACCGGCGGCCGCTGTTCCAGCAGGGCTAGCCGGAGACGTGTGTCGCGCAGCGCACAGGCCAGCGACAGACCGGCCAGGCCACCACCAACGATCAGGACGTCGAACTCCGTGACTTGCATGTTGTGGAACTCAGATAGGTGATGAGCGTGCGTTGCTCGATCGCGAATTTACAAGTGTGGCCAGGGATGGTAGAAGCTCACGATCATGAACATCTCCGCCAGGTCCTCCGGTCACGGCTATTTTCCAGCCATTGTCTGTGTCGAGCGTGACTCACCCATCGATGCGCTGGTCGCCTTGTGCGTCGCACGTGACGAAGCGATGGACATCGTTGCCGCGTCGTGGGTGGCGGCCGAGTCGAGCTGCCTGTTTGCGACGCTTGACGGTGGCCGTCCGGTGGTCGTCTTGCGCACTCAGGAAGGACGCTGGGCAGCATGCAATGTTTTTCTGAGCCAGGTCTGTGTGACTTCGCAAGAGGCTGATCGACGCTTGGGCAAACTGCTCAAGCGCGGTCGCCGAGGTTACGTGGCTTGCCTGGCGGTTCGCCTAACGGACGCGGCTGGCGATGGCTAGCCGCGTTCGCCGTGCCGAGCGCCCGGCCACTGCCCGGCTGCGCGGCCGAGCACAGCCACAGCCAGCTGCTCGCCAGCGTCGGGGAAACCGCTACTGGTCGGGAAGCGACGATTGCCGGCGACGTGCCGATCAGGTCGGACTCGCTTTGAGGCACTCGCTCATGAACTTTTTGCGCTCGTCACCCTTGAGCTGTTTGCTGCCGGCATCGGCATTGCAGGCTTTCATCTTCTCCTGTTGAGTTGCCTTCGCCGGTTTGGCGCCGAGGCACGAGCTCATGAACTGCTTGCGATCGTCGCCTTTCAAATCCTTTTCACCCGCCTGTGCGTTACAGGCGCTCATCTTTTCCTGCTGCGCCTTCTGGGCTGCTGAGGGTTCCTTCTTCTCGTCGGCGGCAAGTGCGCTGCCGGCAGCGAAGGCGAGAGCGACAAGGACGGTCATGGCTTTCATCGGGGTTGTCTCCGTAGGGTTGAGGAAGTCTGGTGATTAAGCCATTGCTACAGGTCGTCGTCAAGAAGAGCCTGCTGTTGACGGTTGATGAAATCTCCCATGCTGTCGATACCGCGAAGCTGCAGGATGCTGTTGCGTACCGCCGCCTCGAGCAGCACGGCAATGTTGCGCCCGGCAGCAACTGGAATGACCACCTTGCGTATGGGTACCCCAAGAATTTCCTGAGACTGGGCGTCGAGCGGCAGGCGAGGACCATCGGTGCCACTGAGCGGCCTTTGCAGGTGGGCGATCAGCTTCAGTTTCATTTTCCGGCGCGACGCGGTTTCGCCGAAAATGGTGCGAATGTTGAGCAGGCCAAGGCCGCGCACTTCCAGATAGTCGCGCAACATGCTTGGACAGCGTCCCTCGATGGTGGTCGGAGCAATGCAGGCCAGTTCGACGACATCGTCGGCCACCAGACCGTGGCCGCGCGAGATCAGTTCCAGTGCCAGTTCGCTCTTGCCGACGCCGGAATCGCCGGTAATCAGAATGCCCATGCCGAACACATCCATCAAGACACCGTGGACTGACGTCGAGCCGGCGAGCCGGCGAGAAAGGTAGATGCGCAACAGCTCGATTACTGCCGAGCAGGGCTTGGGACTGACAAACAGCGGCGTCTCCGTCAACTCGCAGGCATCACGAATCGTCGGCAGGATCTCAAGGTCGTCGGCGATGATCAACGCCGGTGGTCTGGCGGCCATCAGCTCCTTCACCTGCGAGCGCAGACGTTCTGTCGTCACGCGGTGGCCCCAGGCTTGCTCGGCTCTGCCGATCACCTGCAGCCGTTCCGGGTGAATCAGATTGAGGTGGCCGACGACATCGGCGCCGAAATAGCCCTGGTCCTTGAGTTCGATCGGTCGGTCGACGCCGACGGCGATGACCCAGGAAAGCTTCAGTTTGTCGCGGTGGTCCTCGTAGAGTTGAGTCACACTCGCCTGACGCTGGGCATTCATACTCCGTCGGCGAAGATCTGGCGAATGCTGCTCGAGTCGGTAGCCTTGGCAAGCGCTTCACGGCACTTGCGGTCGGAAAAGTGTTGCGCCAGTTCAGAAAGGATTTGCAGGTGCTGCTCGGTCGCTACCTCAGGGACCAGCAGAACGAACAGCAACGAGACCGGTTTGCCGTCAGGTGAATCGAAGGCGACCGGGGCGGCCAGCCGCAGGAAGGCGCCGGTGGCATCTTTCAATCCCTTGATACGTCCGTGCGGAATCGCCACGCCTTGACCGAGACCGGTCGATCCCAGCTTCTCGCGGGCAAACAGACTGTCGAACACCGTACTGCGAGCGATGCCGAGATAGTTTTCGAAAAGCAAGCCCACGTGTTCAAAGACGCGCTTCTTGCTGCTCGCGTCAAGGTCAAGAATGATGTTTTCGAGGGGTAGTAATTGAGTGATCTGGCTCATGCGACAAAAACCTGAAAAAGCGGACGTGGATCAATATAGCCCAGGACTCACACCGCTGGTCGGTGACAACGACCAGCGGTGCACAGGCTACAGCGCTATCACTCGGCAACGATGTGAGTGGTAATCTTGTTGCCGCGATGGTGGTCCTGCAATTTCTGCTTGTACTTCTGGACCTGGCGCTCAAGCTTGTCGACCAGTCCATCCACCGCTGCGTAGAGGTCCTCGTCGACTGACTCGACATAGACATCCTTGCCCGCGAGGTGGACGGTCACTTCGGCCTTCTGCGTCAGCTTGTCCACCGATAGAATCACGTTCACGTCTATCACGTTATCGAAATGACGAGTGATTCGTTCGAGCTTGCCGGTGACGTAAGCGTGCAGGGCCGGGGTGATCTCTAGGTGGTGACCACTGACTTGCAGGTTCATGATGTGGCTCCTTCTTTAGATGGACTTGCGTAAGTTGACCGGCGGGATACTGAGCGCTTCACGGTATTTTGCAATTGTTCGCCGTGCGACGACAATGCCCTGCTGGCCAAGGACCTCGGATATCTGGCTATCCGAGAGCGGTTTCCTGGGCTCTTCAGCACTGATCATTTGTTTGATCAGCGCGCGAATGGCCGTTGCCGAACATGCCCCGCCGGCCTCCGTGCCGACGTGGCTGCCAAAGAAATACTTCAGTTCAAAGATCCCGCGTGGGGTAGCCATGTACTTGTGGGTAGTCACCCGAGATATGGTGGATTCATGCAACCCGAGTACCTCAGCGATTTCACGCAATACCAACGGCCGCATCGCGACTTCCCCGTGGTCGAGAAATTGCCGCTGCCGTTCCACGATAGCCTGCGCCACACGCAGGATCGTGTCAAACCGTTGTTGCACATTCCGGATCAGCCAACGGGCTTCCTGGAGTTGGCCGGCAAGGCCGGAACCACGCTGTCTGGACAGAATCTGGGCATAGAGGTTGTTGATACGCAGGCGTGGAAAGGCATCGGAATTGACGAACACCGACCACTGTCCACGCACTTTCCGCACCACCACATCGGGGGTGATATAGCGCGTTTCAGCAGCCCCGTAAGCAGCACCGGGCCGCGGATTCAGGCTGCAGATCAGCAAATGCGCAGCGCGCAGTGCGTCGTCGTCACAACCCGTCAGCTTCCTGATCCGGGGGAAATCGTGAGTGGCCAGCAGTTCCAGATGATGGCAGACGATTTCCTGCGCCAGACTGCCGGTTTGATCCGCGGGCAAAGCTTCGAGTTGCAGCAGCAGGCACTCTTGTGCATTGCGGGCGCCAACACCGGTCGGGTCAAAGTACTGCAGGTGTCTGAGTGCGATCTGCAACTCTTCCTGAGCGATCTCCAGTTCCAAAGGCATTGCTTCAACGAGTTCCTCGAGCGACTGCGTAAGGTAGCCATCGTCGTCCAATGCCTCGACCAGACAGCGCACCAGCACCCGGTCGCGATCGGAAAGGGTCATCAGGCCAAGCTGCCAGAGCAGGTGCTCGCGCAGCGAGACATTTGCCGCCTGGACGTCCTGGTAGTCGCCGTCGCCGTCCTCGTCATCAAAGGAACTGGACGAGCCAGACGATATGGTCTGGTCGTCACCCCAGCTTTCGTCATCGCTCAGAGTGCGCTCTCCTTGGCTGTCGGCAAGCCCCGCCTCAGGCGGAGCCTCCTCGTTCCTCTCCCCTGGTGTCGCCTCAGGCAGGGGATACTCCTCTTCCCGTTCGAGTAGTGGGTTCTCCTGCAAGTACTTTTCCAACTCATGTTCCAGCTCGATCGTCGACAACTGCAGCAATCGTATCGATTGCTGCAGTTGTGGGGTCAACGCAAGATGCTGGGTGTGCCTGAGTTGGAGGGATGGTTTCATGTACGGAACCGGGTAAGCCGCCGCGTTGGCATGGGATACTGCCCGTATGGTTCTCGAATGCTAGCTGAAGGGCCGTCGGGGTTCAGAGGCGGAAATTCTCGCCCAGATACACTTTCCGGACGTTTTCATTATAAATGATTTCCTCTGGCCGACCAGCGGCAAGCACACAGCCCTCGTTGATGATGTACGCGTGGTCACAGATGCCCAGCGTTTCGCGGACGTTGTGGTCGGTAATCAGAACGCCGATGCCCCGTTCCTTGAGAAAACCAATGATCTTCTGGATGTCAAGCACGGCGATCGGGTCAACGCCCGCAAAAGGCTCGTCGAGCAGGATGAAACGTGGCCTGCTGGCAAGAGCACGGGCAATTTCGACTCGACGCCTTTCGCCGCCGGAAAGCGAGGTCGCGGGGTTGGCGCGAAGATGGCTGATGTGTAGTTCCTCGAGCAGACTTTCGGTTCGCTCTTCGATGTCGTCAGCCGACAAATTCTGCAATTCGAGTACGGCCTTGATGTTTTCGCTGACTGTCAGCTTGCGAAAAACGGAGGCTTCCTGCGGCAGGTAGGAAACACCCAGTCGCGCACGCCTGTGAATCGGCAAGTGCGTAAGCCTGGCGGCGTCGAGGTGAACTTCGCCCCCATCACAGGCTACCAGACCAACCACCATGTAGAAACAGGTGGTCTTGCCGGCGCCGTTTGGACCGAGCAGCCCGACCACTTCACCACTGACGACGTCGAAGGAAACGTCATGTACCACCGTGCGCGACTTGTAGCGTTTTCTGAGGTTGCGTGTAAACAGTGTGCTCTGCGGGTCTGCCATCGTTCAATCATCTTCAAGAGTGGTACGCAACAAGCGCCGAATGGTCTCAGTGGAAAACCCTCGCCCGGCCAGGAAGCGTATTTGTCGAGCACGCCCGGCAGTATCGCCGGCGACGGTTGGCTGACTGCCAAAGCGTCGCTGCCAGACGCGACGTGCGCGGGTCAGTTCGTCTTCGCCGTTGGCCAGCGTGGCGCTGATCAGTTCGACTGACACCCCCTTTGACCGCAGCTCATAGGCCAGCCGCGCATCGCCCAGGCGCGTCGATCGAGCGCGGAAGCGCGCTGCTGCGTAACGCGCATCGGCAAGCAGTCCGCTGGCGGTCAACTCGTCGAGCATGGCTTCAAGCAGCTCCGCCGATTCAGCTGAGGCCGCCAGTCGGGTCGATAGTTCCTGGCGCGTGTGTTCGCGCTGGGCGAGCAGACGGAGAGCCCGTTCGCGCACCGCGTTGCGCATCACCGGCCTTTCAAGAGGGTGCGATCATCGCCGGCGACGGGACATTGACCGCTGCGCGGATTTTTGCTTCGATTTCCTGGGCGATATGCGGCTTGCTCTTGAGATACTCACGGGCGTTGTCCTTGCCCTGACCAATCTTCTCACCATTGTAGGCTTACCAGGATCCGGACTTTTCGACCAGCTTGTGCAGCACTCCGAGTTCGATGATCTCGCCTTCGCGGGAAGTTCCTTCGCCATAGAGGATGTCGAAGATTGCTTCGCGGAAGGGTGGGGCGACCTTGTTCTTGACGACCTTGACGCGGGTTTCGTTCCCGATGACTTCGTCTCCCTTCTTGATGCTGCCGATGCGGCGAATATCAAGACGAACTGAAGCGTAGAACTTGAGGGCATTGCCACCGGTAGTGGTTTCCGGGCTGCCGAACATGACGCCTATTTTCATGCGGATCTGGTTGATAAAAATGACCAGGGTGTTGGTGCGGTTGATGTTGGCGGTCAGCTTGCGCAGTGCCTGGCTCATCAGACGGGCTTGCAGACCCGGCAGGGAATCGCCCATCTCGCCTTCGATCTCCGCTTTTGGAACGAGAGCGGCCACCGAATCGATCACTACCACATCGACGCTTGCCGAGCGCACCAGCATGTCAGCGATCTCCAGAGCCTGCTCGCCGGTATCCGGCTGGGAAATGAGCAATTCATCAAGATTCACGCCAAGTTTCTGCGCATAACCGGGATCGAGAGCATGTTCGGCGTCGATGAAGGCTGCCGTACCGCCGAGTTTCTGCATTTCAGCAATCACCTGCAGGGTCAGTGTTGTCTTGCCCGAAGACTCCGGGCCATAAATTTCGACCACCCGACCACGTGGCAGGCCGCCAATCCCTAGCGCAATATCGAGTCCCAGCGAACCGGTTGAAACCACCGGCAGGTCGGTCACGACGCTACCTTCGCCCATGCGCATGATCGAGCCCTTGCCAAACTGTTTCTCGATCTGGGCCAACGCAGCAGCCAGCGCCTTCGACTTGTTGTCTTCCATTATCGCCTGTCCTTTTTCTTGGTTGAGAGGAATTATCCCACGTTCGACCGTCCTGAAGATGCCCGTCTCAGCACCGCCAATATACTGTAATTATATACAGCTATCAGGAAATGACCAGCGGCGTCCAGGTCGACAGCCATCAGGCCAGGCGGCGCCTGGCCAGGTCCAGGATACCCGTCAGCGCGTGGGCGACCGATTGTGCCCGGATGGCCGCACGGTCACCCTGGAAGCATCGGGTGGCGGTATCTACACGACCTGCCGGCCCGGCCCAGGCGAAGCAGACGGTGCCGACTGGCCTGTCTGGTGACCCCCCACCGGGGCCAGCGATGCCGGTGATCGCCAGAGCCCAATCGGCATGGCTGTGCCGCAGCGCGCCCAGGGCCATGGCGGCGGCGGTCGCTTCGCTGACGGCACCCTGCGTTGCCAGGGTGTTGGCGGCGACCCCAAGCAGCTCGGTCTTGGCGTCGTTGGAGTAGGTGATGAAGCCACGTTCGAACCAGGCCGAGCTCCCGGCGATGGCGGTCAGGCACTGCCCTACCCAGCCACCGGTGCAGGATTCCGCCGTCGCCAGGCGCTCACCATTGGCCAACAGCAAGCGGCCGACGGCTGCGGCCAGGCCTTCAAGCGACCCCTGGTCACAAGTGGTCATTCGAGCACAAAGCGCAGGATGGCCAGCACCAGCAGCGTATAGCCGGCGGCCATCAGGTCGTCACACATCACGCCGAAGCCGTTCTTGACGTTTTCGTCGAAGTAGCGTGCCGGCTGCGGTTTGACGATATCGAAAAAGCGGAACAGGCAGAAGGCCGTCGTCTGCCATAACCACGGCGTCGGGCAGAAGAGCAGCACCAGCCAGAAGGGGACGATCTCGTCCCAGACGATGCTGCCGTGATCGATGACGCCGAGGTCAACCCCGGTCCGGTGCACCGCCAGGACGCCGCCGACGAAGCACAATAGCAGAAAGCCCAGCATCTCGAAGTCGCTCATCGATGGCCGTAGCAGCGGGAACATTGCCCAGGCGAAGAGAGTACCCACGGTTCCCGGCGCAAGTGGTGACAGACCACTGCCGAAGCCGCAGGCGACCAGGTGCGCGGGATGCGCGAGCAGGAATTGTAGCGTCGGAGGCTTAGCCAAAATGATCGAATCCCTTGTCCTCGATGGCCACCGGCCGGCCGTCTTCGCCGACCACGATCACCTGCCCCGGGGCTGCGCCGCTCAGCCGGCCGCAACGCCACAGCGGCAAGGCCAGCTCGCCAGCGAGTGCGTTCAGCTCGGCGCGCTTGTCAGGAGACGCGGAGAACAGGAGTTCGTAGTCGTCGCCGCCGGCGAGCTGACACTTGCGCGCCAGGATCGGCTCCGCTGCCGCAGGCAGCGGCGGCAACTGCGCCAGGTAGACCTCGGCGGCAAGTGCTGAATCTTCGAGAATGTGGCCAAGATCAGCGAGCAGGCCGTCCGAAATGTCGATCGCAGCATGCGCAAGACCACGCAGGCGCAGCCCCAGTTCGACGCGCGCCAGCGGCCGCTGCAGGGCCGCCAGGCAGCGATCGGCAAGCGCTGCTGGAAGCTGCGTGCGGCCCTGCAGGTGGCCTAGGGCCAGTGCCGCCAGGCCAGGCTGGCCAGAAACCCAGAGGTCGTCTCCAGCCACCGCAAGGTCGCGACGCAGTGCCAGACCGGCCGGCACCTCGCCGATCGCGGTCAGGCAGAAGGTGAGCGGACCGCGCGTGGTATCGCCGCCGACCACATCGACCGCGTAGTGACTGGCGCAGGCAAACAACCCTTCGGCAAAGGACGCGATCCACGAGGCGCGCGCTTCTGGCAGGCTGGCGGCAAGCAGGGCCCAGCGCGGCCGCGCTCCCATCGCGGCAAGATCCGAGAGGTTGACAGCCAGGGTTTTCCAGCCGAGCTGGCAGGGATCCGTGTCGGGCAGGAAATGCGTGCCGGCGACCAGCATGTCGGTGGTGACGGCCAGCTGCATGCCCGGGGACGCGGCGAGGAGGGCACAATCGTCACCTGGACCGAGGACAGCCTGCGGCGTCGGTCTGGAGAAAAAGCGCCGGATCAGTTCGAACTCGCTGGGCATCGTCGCTTTCGTGCGGGGTCGGGCAGGTCAGTCGGCGCGCTTACTCAACGGCCTTTGCCGCGCACCGCTCCGCGGACGGCAACCTCGGCCGGACGCAAGCGGGCGGCGAGTTTGTCGAGAACGCCGTTGACGTACCGGTGACCGTCCGTGCCACCATAAACCTTGGCCAGTTCGATCGACTCGTTGATGATCACCCGGTAAGGCGTTTGCGGGTAATTGCCCAATTCGTAAGCCCCGGCCAGCAGAACGCAAGCTTCGATCGGCGACAATTCGCTGAACGGGCGGTCAAGATAGCCTTGCAGTTGTCCCTCGAGGGCGAGTCGCTGCGCGAGAACGCCGCGCAGCAGCCCAAGGAAGAAGTCGCGGTCGGCCTGGTCGAAACCGTCCGTGTCGCGCAGATGCGCTTCGATCGCGGCTTCGTCGTTACCGCTCACCCGCCACTGATAAAGCCCTTGCAGGACGAATTCGCGCGCTCGCCGCCTGGGTGATCTGGCCCCGACGGTCTTGCCGGCCGGGTTTGCTGGCGATTGCTTGGCCATCATGATGGCTCCCCGATGGCGCGCAGCAGGTTGGCCATCTCGATCGCCGCCTGTGCGCAATCAGTACCTTTTTGATGCATGCGGGCGAGTGCCTGGTCGTCGTCTTCGCAGGTGAGAATGCCATTGGCAATCGGTACGCTGCTCGTGAGTTGCACCTCCATCAGCGCCCGGCAGGAGTCGTTGGCGACGATCTCGAAATGATAGGTCTCGCCGCGGATCACCGCACCAAGCGCGATCAGCGCATTGAAACGGCCGCTGCGCGCCATTGTCAGGAGCGCCAGCGGAATTTCCAGAGCCCCTGGAACGGTGGCGATGCGAATGCTGTCTTCGCCGACCCCCAGGCGTTTGAGTTCGCTGGTGCAGGCACTGAGCAAGCCTTCACCG
>RRZU010454453.1_pt1 | contig 12532 bp, 12 predicted proteins | sample 2165561 | NCBI WGS metagenome assembly RRZU01 (sample SAMN10456909, study PRJNA506462) | wastewater metagenome | isolation source: wastewater sludge | place: USA: Moscow, Idaho | reverse complement strand
GTGGGGTACTCGATCGACTCGCAGATGAAGTCCGCCTGGCCTTTGCAGCGCTCGAGAACGCTGTCGCGATGCGCGGTGACGTCGCCAGCTGCGTGGTCCACAGCGACAGGAGCAGTCAAATTTCGCAGTCGGAAGTTCCTGCGTGCGCTGGCCCGTCATCGCCTGGTCGGATCCATGGGTCGGGTCGGATCGAGCGGGGACAATGCCGCCATGGAATCGTTCTTCGCACTGTTGCAGAACAACGTCCTCGACCGCCGCGCCTGGACCACCCGCGAGCAGTTACGCATCGCGATCGTGACCTGGATCGAGCGGATCTACCACCGGCGACGCCGTCAGGCTCGCCTGGCCGTTTGACCCCCACCGAGTTCGAGACCATCATGAACACGACCGTCGCACTGGCGGCGTGACTAGGAACTGTCACCTATCCGTGCAGCAGCCCCCAGTTCGGTGCTCCGCCCCTGGGATCGAGTCACGAGACTCCCGACAGTTGACCAGCACTCCCTGCTCAGACCCGCGAAGCGAGGCGAGGACGTTGACAGGCCGAAGGTGGGCTGCTAGCTTCGTGCTAAACGTTTATCTGAACAAGCGAGAAGCGCGTGACATGACATAAACGTTTATACTCGCGCAAGGAAGCGGTGACACCGGTGAAGAAGCCAACACTCAACGACGTGGTCCGGGAGTCGGGGCTGTCCATCTTTACGGTCTCGCGTGCGCTGAACGGCGCGGAGGGTGTGTCGACGGAGAGCCGGCTGAGGGTACTTGAGGCGGCCAAGAGCGTCGGGTATGTGCCGAACAAGGCCGCTCGGGCTCTGCGGACGCAGAGTCCGGGTCCGGTGATGGTGATGACGGCTTCGACGGCCAACTACTACTACATCGACATGATCGACGGAATCCAGACGGGGCTACGGGAGGCGAAGATCGCGACGAGGTTCGCTGACCTGGCCCCGTCGGGCGAATTTGACGCCGCACTTGAGGACGCTGCAATTGAAGAAGCGATGCAGTCCCGGGCCACCGGGATCATCTCTACGCTCACCCTCAGCGCTGAGAACTACGTCAAGCTGACCCAGTGGGGCATCCCTGCGGTTTTCGTTGACTCTCAGGCGCCGGTCTCGCCGCTGGGTGCCGCCTCCGTGACCACCGATAACGCTGATGCGACCGCCCAGGTGGGCGAGCACCTCGCGTTTCACCACGTTATGGATTGGGTGCTGCTGATCTACCCCCATCTGTGGTCCACACGCGCTGCCCGCGAGGCCGGTCTTCGAGCCGCCGCGGCACGGCATGGTGCGGCGCTGACGGTACTCGAAAGTCATAATGACCCGACTTCGGCCCGAGCGGTCCTCGACGGCTACGTGTCCCAGCGCAGCAACCAGAAGCCATTCGCCCTGGTGGCTGGTAACAACCCTCTGCTTCAGGGAGCGTTCACGGCCCTACGCCACCGTCGCCTGCGTATACCGGAAGACGCGGTCCTGATCGCGTTCGACGAGTTCGCCTGGGCACCCCTCCTTGATCCTCCCCTGACTGTCGTCGATGAAGACTCCCGGTCCATCGGCGAACTCGCGGCCAGAAAGCTCACCGCGATCATCAAACGGAGCGCGGCACAGGGCAGCGGCTCCCTCGGTCCCGTCTACACCGCTGGAGACCTACAGGAGGTGAAAGCCAGTCTCCTGATCCGAAAGTCCTGCGGCTGCTGACCGGGTCAGTCCACCCCTTTCCGCGCCGTCCCCTTCACCCCGCACGTTGTCGTGCGCCCCAAAGTTGGGGCGACGCACCCTCTCCCCATTTCTGAGTAAGGAAACCTCCCATGAAGAACACCAAGAAGACCTTCGCTGGCTCCCTCCTGGCCCTGTCTATGCTCGCCTTGGGTGCCTGCACCTCCGGTGACGTGCAGACCAACGCCTCAGGCTCTGGCGCCAATGTTGTTCCTGACAAGATCGAGTCCATCGCGCTGATGGTCCAGGACATGTCCAACCCCTTCTTCTCCGCCATGACCACCGGAGCTGAGGATGCGGCCGAGGAACTCGGGGCGACGATCAACGTTCAGGACGCGCAACTTGATCTGGCGAACCAGAACACCCAGATCGATGCGTTCATCCAGCAGGGCGTCGATCTTATCGTCATCTCCGCCGTCGACGAGGATGGCATCGCTCCCGCGATCGAACGGGCTCGGGCCGCCGGGACCATCGTGATCGCCGTCGACACCCCTGCTGTGGGAGCCGACGCGGTGGTCATGACCGACGCCGTCGAGGCTGGCGAGGTTGCCTGCCGCTACCTGTTCGAGCAGATGGGCGGCGAGGGGAACATCCTCATCGTCGACGGCACCCCGATCCAGACAATCATCGACCGGATCACCGGTTGCGAGAACGTGATGGAAGAGTTCCCGGGTATCGAGGTCGTCGGTCACCAGGCGTCGAAGAACGACCGCGCCACAGGCCTGACGGTGACCACGGACATGCTCACCGCCACCCCCGACGTCCAGGGCATCTTCGGCATGAACGATCCCTCCGCTCTCGGCGCCGTACTAGCCGTGGAACAGGCGGGACGCGCTGATGACATCATCGTCGTCGGAATCGACGGTAGCCCCGAAGCAGTCGAGGAACTCAAGCGCGACGGCTCTCCCTTCGTCGCCTCCGCCACTCAGAACCCCGCCGAAATGGTGCGCCAGGCCGTGGCCATCGCCCAGCAGATCGTCGAAGGCAACCCGCCCGCGGAGAAGACCATCCTGATCCCCAGCGTCATCGTCACCCGCGACAGCGTCGACGAGTACGCCGGCTGGTGAACCTGACCGGGTGGGGCAGAGCGGACTCTGCCGCATCTGCCCCACCCCCACCACCAAGGAGATCAGCATGAGCACATCCCCCCCACCCCCACCACTGCTGGAACTACGCGGCATCTCGAAGCGATTTGGGGCCACCCTCGCTCTCGATGGGGCATCCTTCGACCTACGGCCAGGCGAGGTTCACGCCCTGATGGGTGAGAACGGAGCGGGCAAGTCGACGCTGATGAAGATCCTCGCCGGGAACATCGCCCGAGACAGCGGAGAGATCCTCATCGACGGCAAGCCTGTCGACATCAACACCCCCGGCGACGCGCGAGCAAACGGAATCGCGATCATCCACCAGGAGATCAACACCGTGCCCGCGATGACCATCGCGGAGAACCTGGCACTAGGAGTCGAACCCACCCGGTTCGGGGCCCTTGACCGCAAGAGAATGCACCGCGACGCGCAGGCCAAGCTATCCCTGATCGGCCTGAACATCGACCCCAGTCGTGCGCTCGGCTCCCTGAGTATCGGGATGCAGCAGATGGTCGAGATCGCCCGCGCATCAAGCGAAGATGCCCGCATCCTCGTCCTCGACGAACCCACCGCCGCACTCTCCCGCGCTGAAACCGAAGAGCTCTACCGAATCATCGAGGATGCACGGGCCAGGGGAGTGGGGCTGATCTACATCTCGCACCGCATGGAGGAGGTCTGGAAGCTAGCCGACCGGGTCACCGTGTTCCGCGACGGCAGATACGTCGGCACCCGCGAGCGCGCCGAGATTCAACCGGCCGACGTCGTACGCATGATGGTGGGCCGCGACATCCAGGATCTCTACACCCACCACCCACGGCAACTCGGCGAACCCCTCCTCCAGGTAGAGGATCTCCACGGCAACGGCGTCGGCCCGGTCAGCTTCACAGTCCGAGCAGGCGAGGTGGTGTGCCTCGCAGGCCTGATCGGCTCAGGGCGCACAGAGATGGCGCGCCTGATCTTCGGAGCGGAGAAAGCTCAAGGAGGCCAAATCACCCTCCGCGGGAAGCCCTACTACGCCGGCGCTCCACTCGCCGCGATCCGCAACGGGGTCACGATGGTCCCCGAGAACCGGAAGACCGAGGCGCTGTTCCTCGACCACACCGTCGAGGACAACATCGCCTTGTCATCCCTCGACCGCTTCTCCACATCTGGGGTCCTCCAACGCGGGAAGATCCGCCGCTCCGTCCTCGAGATGATGGACTTCCTCCGCCTCCGCCAGAGCGCGATCGGCCTTCCGTCCCGCAGCCTCTCCGGGGGAAACCAGCAGAAAGCGGTCCTCGCCAGGACGCTGCTGACCGAATCAGATCTCCTGATCCTCGACGAACCAACCCGCGGCGTCGACATCGGCGCCAAACGCGAAATCTATGAGCTGATCGACCAACTGGTCGGACAAGGCAAAGCCATCCTCATGGTTTCATCCGACCTTCCCGAAGCGCTCGGCACATCCGACCGGATCCTAGTCATGAGACACGGGCGCATCGTTGCGGAACTGCCCTCTGCATCCGCCACCGAAGAACAAGTAATGAGCCACGCCACCGGAACAGCCGAGTAGGAACCACCATGACCCCCCCAACCCAAACCGCCGAAGCGGGAAAGTTCCGACTCATCCCGCGCAACATCGACTTCGCCACCTGGTGGGACCGTGTAGGCATCCTCGCAGTCCTCGCCATCCTCACCGCCTTCATGGCCTTCGCAGCCCCCAACTTCGCCACCGTTGACAACCTCCTCAACATCGCCCGCGCCATCTCCATCAACGCGATCATCGCCGCCGGGATGACGTTCGTGATCCTCACCGCAGGAATCGACCTCTCTGTGGGCTCCATCGTCGCAGTCTCCGGCGTCACCTCAGTCCTCGCCGCCGTCGCGGGAATGCCCGCCGTAGTCGCGGTCCTCGTCGGAATCCTCGCCGGCGCCTTCGCGGGCCTCATCAACGGCGCTCTGTCGGCCTACCTGTCCCTCGCTCCTTTCATCGTCACCCTCGGGCTGATGACCTTCCTCCGCGGGCTGGCATACACCATGACCGAGGGCCAGCCGATCGTCGACAGCGCTCTGCCTTTCCGGGACCTTGGCAACGGCTACATCGCCGGCATACCCGTCCCCGTCGTCGTCATGCTCGTGGTCTACCTCATCTCTTGGTTCGTCCTCGAGCGCACCAAGTTCGGTCGCCACATCTACGCCGTCGGCGGGAACCCTGAGGCCGCCAGGCTCGCCGGTGTCCGGGTCAAGTGGATCCTGACCTCGGTCTACGTCATCGCCGGAGCACTTGCCGGCCTCGCTGGTGTCATCTTCGCAGCCCGCGTCGTCTCCGCCCAGCCAACCGCAGGAACTGGCTACGAACTCGATGCCATCGCAGCCGTCGTCCTGGGAGGCACCAGCCTCGCCGGCGGCAAGGGACGCATCGTCGGCACCCTCGTTGGCTCCGTCATCCTCGGAGTCCTCACCACCGGACTCATCCTCATGAACGTCCAGTTCTTCACCCAGCTCCTCATCAAGGGCCTAGTGATCATCCTCGCCGTGGCCATCGACTCTCTGAAGCAGCGTTCCACCGCGACCGCGAAGCCCGTCGCCAATGACGCCACCGAACTCACCGCAGGAGGCACGGCCGCATGAGCCGCACCATCGTCGTCACCAACACCCACGGCCCTCGACTCAACGAACCCATCGAGTTCACCATCGACGAGACACTCGACGGAAAGCTGTGGAGTGCACGCACCAGCACCGGTGCCGAACTGGTCTGCCAACGGCTCGACCGGCAAGACGACCCCACACGCACCAAGTTCATCACCGTCGCCTCACTCGACACCCAACTGACCTTCACCCTCGAAGGACCACTCGGTGACGATGCCCGAGTTCGCGGGATCACGACCCTCGAACCACGTGAACCCGACGCCTTCACCCGACTCGACACCGGCTACTTCGACCTGGAGATGTGCACCGGCACAGCACAAGGGGAAGGCTCCTCCAAGTGGGGCATCCGACACTTCTCCTCTACCAGCGAAGGCGTCGACCTCCTCCCGTCGGGCAACAACGCCATCGGCGGCTTCTACGGCCCCTTCTTCACACCAGAGAACGGACTCATCAACCCCCCCGAACACACCACCGTCGCAATCGAGGTCCTCGAATGGGGCCCGATCCTGGTAACGCTGCGGATGAGCGGAGTGATCCCCGATGGCCTGCTCGACGAACTGAAGGGGAAGCAGTTCTCCATCGAGTGGCGCTTCACCTACGGCACCCCATGGTTCAGCCGCCGCTACCTCGTCGACCCCTTCGAGACCGTCATCAACGGAAGATCCGTCGTCAACAAAATCACCGTCGGAGACGAGTTCGAAGGCGGTCAAGGGGAGTTGGTCTTCGACCGCTTCGACACACCAGGCGGCACGCGATACCGCGACGGCGACCCCTACGCAGGCCAGCTCGCGGAGATGGTCACCCGGACACTCGACGCTCCAGTGGACCGCAACCCGAAGTTCCATGCCTTCCGAGACGCACTCAGCGGCGACATCGAGTCAGCTCACTGGGATCTGTACTGGCGACTCTTCTGCGCCTGGGAACAAGCGATCCCTGACAGTGAGATCCGCGAACGCCTCGGACACGTCCGCACAGCTTCGCACCGGCTCGCGGATCTCCCCGATCGTCCCTGGAAGATCAGCGGCGGCCCCGTCGACATCCAGCACCTCGGCCATGAGACCATCTTTCCCGGAGCTGCGCAGAAGACCGTGGAGTACCACTCCGAACTGGGTCGCGCCATGGTGTGGTGGACATCCCAACCCTCCGGCCAGTTCCAGATCGTCCAGCGCCGCCAATCAGGCTGGGTCAACTGGGGAACAAACGGCGAGAACGAATGCCCTGAACTTCCAGTCGGAGTTCTCATCAAGACCGCATACGGTCAATACGCCTCCACCTGGGAAAACGTGGCTGACCAACTCGAAACTCCGCCACAGGTCACCATTAGCTAGCCGGTGGCCGAGTGCCTGCTCGCAGGCACCAACGGTCTGGACGTCGGCCCAGTACGGGTCGATGCTCGTCAGGGGCTCCCGCGCTGTGGCGAGGATCTCGTCGGGCAGGTCTGTCGGAACACTGCCCATGTGGGCCTGCAGCAGCCGGGTCAGGTCCGCGGCGGTCGAGACCATGAAGGCGGAGGGGACGGCGCCGGGCGTGCAGGGACACGGCGTCGGCACCGTCACCACCTCGAGCCACGAGTGGTAGCCGACGGCGACGTCGTCGAGGGTGGTCGAGTCGGGACCAGCCGTGGTCTGGGGCAACCTCAGCGGGCCGAGCACCAACCCATCGACGGCGGCGGCGAACGGCTGCGCGGTGACCTCCTCGATGATCGGACCGAGGAGGTCGTAGTTGCTGTTGGAGTACTCATAGGTCCCCTGCTTTCCTGCCGCCGCCGAGATCAATGCGTGTACGTTGTCCGCGATCGACGGGGAGCGCCCTGGCGTCCACCCCCACTGCTCGAGCCCGGTCGTCGTCGTGAGGCCGGAAGTGTGCGTGAGAAGTTGTCGCACCGACATGTGCCCGACGTCCGCGTCGGCCTCCACGTCCGGCAGAACCTCCGAGACCGTGGTGTCGAGGGCGAGTCGGCCCTCGGCGATGAGCCGCTGGACGGCGAGTCCGGTGAACTGCTTGCTCGTGGAGCCCAGCACGAAGGGCGTGTCCGCGGTCACGGGCCGCCCTGCTCCGGCCGTCCCCAGGTAGCTCTCCTCGTAGACGTCGCCGTCACGGAGGACGACGACCGCGAGCCCCGCCAGGCGCGGGTGGGCCGAACGCTGCGCGATGAAGTCGCCGAGCTCCTTGGGAGTCGCCCACGACCCTGATGCAACAGGAGGTGGCTGAGGAGCGCGCTGCCCGAGCCCGGCGACAGCGACGATGATCCCGAGAAGGGCCGCGACGGTCACCAGCGACCATCGCGCAAGCCGGACGAGAGCGTCGGCGACACGCATACCTCCAGCGTCCTCAGCTTCCGAACTCCGGTCAAGTGGCTTTCTCGGCCGGTACCGTCGGGTCATGGACGCCCGAGTGAACTTCATCACCCTCGCTGTCACCGACGTGAGTGCCGCCCGGCGCTTCTACGTCGACGGGCTGGGCTGGGAGCCGGCCTTCGAAGCCGAGGGGATCATCATGATCCGCCTGGCGCCGACGTTGGTCCTCTCGCTCTGGGACGAGGACCAGTTCGAGGCCGAGGTCGGCCCGATCGCCCGGGGCGACGGCCTCGTCCCGCTGACCCTTGCGCACAACGTCCCGGCGCCGGAGGACGTCGATGCGGTGCTCGCCGATGCGGCCGCCGTCGGTGCCCGCGACGTGGCCTCGGGGCAGACCCGGGACTGGGGCGGCTACAGCGGGTACTTCGCCGACCCGGACGGGATCCGGTGGGAGGTTGCGTACAACCCGGGACCGCTTGGTGTCGAGCTCATGGAGGCGGCGGGCCTGTGCTCACCGGGCAGCGAGCCCGGGGACCCCGCGACGTGACCGGCGGTGAGGACGCGCCCCAGCGTCGACGCTGGCTCTACACGGCGGGCGCGGTCGCGGCTGCGGTGATCGCCGTCGTGTTCGCGACCGTGGGGGACGGCGTCGAGACCCCGGACGATGGGGGCTGGTCGCGTCTGATCGTCGCGTGGGGGCATCAGGTGGTCTGGGCCCTCCTCGCAGGAGCTCTGGCGGTGGCCGCGCTGCGCGGCCGATGGCAGCGGGCCTCGGAGGTGCTGGCGGTCGCGGCCGCCGTCGTCTACGCGGCGTTTCTGGCGGCGGTGTTTCTCGGGGGAAACGAGCTGCGGAGGTAACTCGGGGTCGGTCGGGGACCGGTGCTCCGCACGTTTCTCGCTGGAGGGCTTCTTGCGTGCATATGCACGCAGTCGGCTCCACAGCGAGAAAGTTGCCGGGTGGTCCCTGACCAGAGCGTGGAGTCCGTGGTCCCGCGGACCACGGTGACCCAGGCTCATCGGCGATGAACCCTAGGCTGCTGAGCCTTGCGTGTCGGTCGTCCCCTCGTACAGGCCGATGTGGTTGCCGAAGGGGTCTTCGAAAATCGCCCACCAACTGGTCTCGCTGATCGGCGCTTTGGCCATGAGCACGCGGCCGCCGTTCGCCTCGGCCTTGGCGAGGGCCTCATCGATCGAGTCGACCTCCACGTAGGACCGCGGTTGCGTGAAACCCACACCGCGTGGCGCCAGCCCCCCTCCGCTGATCTTGTTGGGGGCCTGCCACATGGGGTAGCCCTCGAAGCCGGGCAGCTCCGCGATCTGCCAGCCGAACAGCTCGCTGTAGAAGCGCTGCGCCTGGTCGAGGTCCGTCACCGGGATGTCGATGTGGGTGATGTCTCCGTGCGGCATGCCTGTCCTCCCTGTGTGGGCCGCCGGTCCGACGGCGTCCTTGCGCGAGTCTCGCACGCGCACCGGCGCCTCCGATGGGCACGGCGGTCATCCGTGCTGGCCAAGCGCGACATTGGCTCCGCCGTGCAACATTGCGTCAGATGGCGCGCAGGTAGCGTCGGCTCACCGTCGCCCAGCTGAATCTGCTCACCGGAGCCTGGGGATGAGGACCGGTGTGCTCGCCTGTACGCCTCGTAGTCGGGCTGTCCGCCCCACTTGCTGTCGGCCTTGCTCTCCAGGAGCGGGACGCCACTCACCTTGGTGAGCAGAAGTGTCACGAAGAGGGGTGAGATGACCGCGACCCATTGCCAGCCTTGGAGCGTGGGCAGCGCGATGATCGCAAAACCGGTCCAGAGCACGATCTCGCCGAAGTAGTTGGGGTGCCGGGATCGTGCCCACAGACCAGTGGAGATGAATCTGCCCGTGTGGGTGAGGTCGGCGTTGAATCGGCTCTTCTGCAGATCCGCCACGATCTCGATCCCGAAGCCGACGGTCCAGACCACGAACCCGATCAGGGCGAACCAGTCCAGCCCCACCCGGGTGGCCGAGGTGATGGACACCCAGGCCGCGGCGGCGGTGAGCGTCACCCAGAGGCCCTGAATGGTCCACACGCCCAGGAACCGGATGATCGACGGCTTCAGGTCGTCGAAGCGGTCGTCCTTGCCCGCCCGGTGGGCCCGCCGGGCCAGGAAGGTGCCGAGCCGCGCCGCCCAGGCGAGCACCAGGGCCGACAGCAGTAGCGCCCGGGCGTCGACCCCAGGGCTGAGGAGGACGATGGCCAGGGTGATCGAGATGTAGGTCAGACTTCCGGTGAGGTCGAAGAAGCGCTCCGTCGGCGCCGCGAACGACGGCACGAACACCACCCACTGGATCACGAAGGCGGCCGCCACCGCCATGGCGAAGACGGGGATCCCTGCGACGGTAGCCCCGCCTTGGCTGCCCGCCAGCGCGACGAGCGCCCCGATCAGGACGACGAACGGCAGCGAGATCAGGGCGGCGCGGCCAGCCGCGGAGCGGGTCACAGGAGAGCCACGATATCGGCCTCGATCGCCCACGGCTCGACCTTGGGCGCGTAGCGGCGCGCGACGTGACCCTCTCGGTCGACGAGGAACTTGGTGAAGTTCCATTCGATGGCATCGCCCAGCGGCCCGGGGGCCTCCGTGCGGAGCCAGGCGAAGAGTGGGTGCGCATCGTCACCGTTGACGTCGACCTTGGCGAACATGGGGAAGGTCACCCCGTAGTTGAGGGAGCAGAACTCGGCGATCTGGGCGGCGTCGTCGAACTCCTGACCGGCGAACTGGTCGCAGGGGAACCCCAGCAGAGCGAGCCCATCGGCGGAGTGGGTCGAGTAGAGCCTCTCCAACCCGGCGAACTGCGGGGTAAGCCGCACTTGGAGGCCGTGTTCACCACAAGGACGAGCGTGCCCCGGTACTCGGACAGGGACTGCTCCCGGCCCGAGAGCGTCGACGCGGAGAATTCGTACAGGGTAGTCACGGGCCAACTGTAGGTGTGCCGGTCAGCCGACGGCGACCGCGACGTCGCGCAGCGCGTAGCCGGAGATGATGTCGTCCCAGCCCAGGTGAGGCTCCCGAACCAATCGCACCGGGTGCGCGAACAGCCGCGTGAGCAGGATGTCGGTCTCCTGAATCGCCAAGGCGTTGCCGGGGCACTTGTGCGGGCCGTCGCCGAAGCTCATCACCTCGAGCCCGATGCCGCGGGGGAGTGGCCGCGCGGGGCGCAGATCCAGCGGCGCGTCGCCGACGGTGGTCGGGTCGGCGTTGGCCTGGCGGATGAACAGGTCCAGCAGATCGCCCGGTTCGACGGTGTAGGTGTGGCCGCCGTCGGTGAAGCTGAACCCGCGTTGGGCCCGCCGGTAGAGGTGCCCGACGATGGGCTCCAGTCGCAGGATCTCGTGGAGGATGGCGTACCGCTCGGGCTCGTCCGCCCGGACGTAGCGGGCTCGGAGCGCGTCGTCGCGCAGGAGGTGCAGCGTAGCCATCGAGATGAACTCGCGGGTGGTCGCCATACCCGCGGCGCCGTAGGTGAGGCACTCGATGAGGATGGCGGAGATGCCGTAGCCCTCCTTGAGCAGGTGGCTGATGACGTCCTCCTGCGGCGCCTTGCGGCGCTCACGGATGGCGGGGCGCACGTCCCACAGGTAGAACCAGAGCGTGGGGACGCTGCCGCGGAGCTGGCGCACAATGCCCGCGATGCGGCCCTCCGGCTCAGACGAGGCCGGGTCGAAGGACGGCTGGTCGAACAGGCGCTCGAGGCGGCGGGCCATGCGGTCGATGCGCGAGTCGGTGAGCCCGATCACCTTCGCCGCGACCTCCGTCGAGTAGCGCAGAGACACGTCGTCAAGCCGGGCGCGCCCGGCCGCCACCATCTCCGCCACCAGAGAGTCGGCCCGCGATTCCATCAACCCCCGGTACCTCGCCGCCACGGTTTCCGGCGCGAAGTAGCGCGCGATCTTGCTGCGCTGGAGACGATGCGGCTCGCCGTCCATGAAGAGGATGGGCTCGTCGGCCATGGTCCCGTCGGGGATGGACTCGGAGTTGAAACCGGCCTGTGCGGTGGCATCGCGTTCGCGCAGGATCTGTCGGACGGCCTCGGTGGAGCGCACCCGCCACACCCCGTCGACGCGTTCGACGCGGGGTGCATCGGCCTCCCCGGGCTTGACGGAGATGCGACGGCAGGCTGTCTCGGCACTCATGTCTCCAGGCTAGGGCGGCGCCGCAGATTCGGTCGTGGATCCGTGGGTCCCGAGCCGGTCAGCAGCCGCAGGACGCCCGCACGATCAGCTCCGGCGTGAACACCTGGCCCTTCCCGCCTGGGTGGAGCAGCTGCCGGACCGCGGCTTTCGCCATGGCGGCCATCGGGACGCTCGCCGTCGTCAACGGGGGGATGGTGAACTCCGCCTCCGGTGAGCCGTCGAAGGACGTGATCGCGATGTCGTCAGGCACGGACCGGCCGAGGCCGTGCAGGCCGGCGATGAGGCCGATGGCCTGCTGGTCCGACATGGCGAACACCGCCGTGCAGTCGGGGAAGTCGCGCACCAGACGCTCCGCCGCCTGGCAGCCACCGGCCGACGACCAGTTGACCCGGATAATGGCGTCGCGCGGTAGTCCCTCCTCAGCGAGGACGTCGCGCCAGGCGCGCTCGCGATCGTCGACGACGGTGTGGCTGTCCGGGGAGTCCGACCCGGCGACCAGGGCGATCCGCCGATGTCCGTGCACCTCAATGAGGTGCCGCACCGCCTCTCGACCGCCCTCGTAGAAGTCGGGCAGAACGGAGGTCGCGTGGATGTCGGGCGGCACCAAGCTCAACCGGACCATCGTGATCTTGTTGCGCAGGATCACCTCGACGG
>RRZU013415427.1_pt1 | contig 12533 bp, 11 predicted proteins | sample 2165561 | NCBI WGS metagenome assembly RRZU01 (sample SAMN10456909, study PRJNA506462) | wastewater metagenome | isolation source: wastewater sludge | place: USA: Moscow, Idaho | reverse complement strand
TGCCACCTGCCAAGGCATGGCCCTGGCCAGCGGTACCGAGGTGCAGGTGAACTACCAGCGCTCCTACCCTGCCACCTTGAACACCGCAGCGCAGGCCGCGTTGGCCTTGGAGGCAGCCCAGGCGGTGGGCCTGCAGGCCCAGGTGGCGCCCCGCGCTGCGTTCACCTCCGAAGACTTTGCCTTCATGCTGCAGTGCAAGCCCGGCGCCTACCTGTGGCTGGGACAGGGCCGTGCGGACCCAGGCCCCGACGGCGAGCAGGCCTTGCACCACCCGTGCTACGACTTCAACGACGACGCGCTGCCCTTGGGCGTGCGTTGGTTTTGTGAAATTGCCGCGCGTGCGCTGGCTGCGCCTGCGGCCCACTAAGAGCGCGCCGCGCCCCAGCCTTCCTCTCTCGATTTCAGAACCGATCCATGAGCATTACTGTCCTCCAAAGCACCGCCACCCTCACCGGTCTGCAACCCCAAGGCGGCCCGGCTCGGCCCATTACCCAGCCGCCGTGTGCCTTCAGTGGCATCGATGTGGACTTGGCTGGTGCGGCCCCGCACCAGACTGGCATTTGGGAATGCACCCCCGGCAAGTTCGAGCGCGTGTTGCCCAATGCCGAGGTCATGCACATCCTCACCGGCGCCTGCATCTTCACTCCCACGGGCGGCGAGCCGTTGCACATTGGGGCGGGCGACACGCTGTTTTTCCCGGCCCACACCACGGGTGAGTGGCATATCACCGAAACCCTGCGCAAGGTGTTCTTCATCGTGGCGCAGTGACTGTTGCCAAGTCAGCGCGCACCTGCCTGCCGCATCGTGTTGCGCTGCACCCATGGGCTGATTTGATGTAAAAATGGGCGCTAAGGCAGTATTTATGAGCGCTAAAAGCTATTAAAAAGATAGCATTAGAGGCCCGCTGCCCTCGCCAGCGTCAGGCGCCCCACACCCGCTGCACGGCCTGTGCATACACCGGTATGCCCAGCACGATGTTGAGTGGAAATGTCACCCCCAAGGACAGGCTGACATACAGCGAAGGGTCTGCCTCCGGGATCGCATAGCGCACCACCGCTGGCACCGCGATGTACGACGCGCTGGCCGCCAGCACCATCAGCAACACTGCGTCGCCCGCTGGCACCGCTGCCAGCCACGCCAGCCCCAGGGCCAGTGCTGCATGGGTGATGGGCGCCAGGACTGCATAGGCCAGCAGCCAGGGTGACTGCCGGCGCACAGCGGGCAGATTGCGTGCCGTAGACAGCCCCATGTCCAGCAAGAACAGGCAGAGCATGCCCTTGAACAAATCGCCCGAAAACGGCTGCATGGCCGCCTTACCCGCATCGCCCGTCACCAGGCCAATTACCATGGCGCCGAGCAGCAGCAGTTGCGTGCCGTCGGTGAACGACTCGTGCAGGATCTTGCCGACAGACAGGTTGTGGCCCCTTTCGTGCCCCTTTTGATGACCCAGATGGGTGCCGCCTTGGCCCATGCCCGCACCGCCCAGGGTGGTAGCACCACCGGCGGTCATACCCACCACCTGCGTGGTGGTCACCGCCTGCTGTTGCCGCAGCGCGTTGGCCAGCAACACCGCCAGGATGATGGCGGGTGATTCCATCAGCGCCATCGCTGCAGCCATGTAACCGCCGTAGGCTATTTGCTGCGACTCCAGATACTGGGTGGCCGTCACAAAAGTCACTGCGCTGACCGATCCATACGTTGCCGCTACGGCTGCTGCGTTAAAGCCCGACAGCACACGCCGCAGTAGCCCATAGCCCACCAGGGGCACGACCACCGCCAGCAACACTGCCAGCCCCAGGCTGCTGGCCACACTGGGGGTAAAGCCCGATGCCGCCAGCGCAAAGCCGCCTTTCAAGCCCAATGCCATGAGCAGGTAAATCGACAGAAATTTTGAAATGGCGGCGGGCATTTCCAGGTTGGATCGCACCAGGCCCGCAAACACCCCCAGGGCAAAGAACAAGATGGCGGGGTCTAGCAGGCTTTGCATTCTTTTTCTCCGAAACGTTGACAGAAGCCCGATGCTAGGGATGTCACAGTGCAAAGTAAAATCGATTTAAATGCAGTTATCTATAGATAAAAATCTATGAATATTACCTTTCGCCAGCTCCGCTTGTTCTTGGCGCTGGCCGAGACCGGCAGCGTCAGCGCTGCTGCCAAGGTCATGCATGTGACGCAACCCACGGCGTCCATGCAGCTGCGTGAGGTAACGCAGGCGGTGGGCCTGCCCTTGTACGAATTGGTGTCGCGCCGCGTGCACCTCACCGAGGCGGGTCAGGCGCTGGCGCGCACCGCGCGCGCCATTGCGGGTGAGTGGGATGCGTTTGAGCAGCGCGTTTCAGGCGCCAAGGGGCTGACCAGCGGGCGCCTGAAGGTTGCCGTTGTGAGCACCGCCAAATACTTTGTGCCGCGCTTGCTGGGCAGCTTTTGCAAGCTGCATCCGCACATCGACATCTCGCTCGAAGTGCTCAACCGTGACCATGTCATCACCCGTCTGCGTGCCAACCAGGACGACCTCTACGTGATGTCGATGCCGCCCAGCGATCTGCCGCTGGAAGACCACATCCTCATGCCCAACCCGCTGGTCCTTATCGCCCCAGTGGGCCACCCGTTGGCTGCCAAGAAGCGCATCAAGATCGATCAATTGCAGGCAGAGCGCTTCATCCTGCGCGAGAAGGGTTCTGGCACCCGCATGGCCACCGATGCGCATCTGCGCCAGATCGGCTTTGCACCCAGCAACCTGCTGGAGTTGGGCAGCAACGAAGCCATCAAGGAGTCGGTAGAGGGCCAACTGGGCGTTTCCATCGTCTCGCGCCATGCCCTCGGCGCCCATCACGAGGGCCTGGCTGTGCTCAACGTACAGGGCTTTCCGGTCCAGTCGCAATGGCACCTGGTGTGGCCCAAGGGCAAGCAGTTGTCGCCCATTGCCCAGGTGTTCAAGGGCCACCTGATGGAGGAGGCGGCGGGGTGGATGGAGAGCCGCTGAGATGCCCAGAGATGGCGCCCCCCACACAGGCTGCCGACACAGGGCTTCGATGCCTGTGCGTCGTGCCACCCGCCGCGCGAAGGCGATGGTGTCACGCCGTGCCGTCCGTGCTGTCGTCAGCGCACCCCGGCAATGGCAAGCCGTGGTTCTGAGAGTCCAATGAACCCGTCCGCATGACTGTCCAGCTTGAAGGCCCGAACGGCCTCGATCAGTTGTTTGGCCTGAGCCTCAAGGCTTTGCGCAGCGGCGGCGCTCTCTTCCACCAGCGCCGCGTTTTGCTGGGTGGTCAGATCCAGTTGGCTGACCGCCTGACCGATTTGCGAGACCCCCGAGCTTTGTTCGCTGTTGGCCGAGCTGATCTCACCGACCACCTCTGACACGCGCTCAATCGCACCCACCACCGCCGCCATGGTTTGGCCCGCCTGGTCCACCAGATTGGTGCCTGTGGCCACCTTTTCCACGCTTTCGTGGATCAGTGTTTTGATCTCCTTGGCTGCGCTGGCACTGCGCTGCGCCAAGTTGCGAACCTCAGAGGCCACCACGGCAAAACCCCGCCCTTGTTCGCCGGCACGCGCGGCCTCTACGGCCGCATTCAGCGCCAGGATGTTGGTCTGGAAAGCAATGCCATCGATCACGCCAATGATGTCGGAGATCTTGCGTGAGCTCTCGTTGATGCCTTTCATCGTCTCGACCACTTTGGTGACGGCTTCGCCCCCTTGGCTGGCCACTTTGGACGCGTCCGAAGCCAGGTGGTCGGCCCTCTTCGAGTTCTCGGCGTTGTTGCGGATGGTGGCCGTGAACTGCTCCATGGTGGCCGCAGTTTGCTGCAAGGCACTGGCCTGCTCTTCGGTGCGTTGGCTCAGGTCCGCATTGCCCATTGAAATCTCGGTGGCGCCGGTGGAGATGGAATCAGACGCCCCACGCACTTTGACCACGATGCTCGACAGGTTCTTTTGCATCGTGCCCAACGATTCCAGCACGCTGCCAGGGGACGCGGTGCTGGCGCCCGGGATGTAAGTCAAATCACCGTCGGCCACCTTGTGCGCGGCATCGCTCAGGGCGCTGGGTTCGGCCCCCAATGTGCGCATCACGCTGCGGGTGATCGTCACCCCGCAAGCCAAGGCCAGCAGCATGGCCATCAATGAAAATCCGATCAATACATTGCGATGGCCATCGAAGTCCGCTTCTGAGTCCGCAATCATTTGCTTGGTGGTCGCATCCACCACGGCCTGGTAGCGCTGGACGTCTGCCACCAAGGCTGCCAGCAGGGGGCGGCACTCTTCGTTGATCTTGGCGATGGCCTCGTCCCGCTGCTCACGCAGCGCCAGATCCACAATCCGCAACGCGACGGGGCCATAGGCTTTTTCTGTCTTTTCGATGGCCTCGAACTGCGCTTTTTCGTTGGCTGGCACATTCGGTTTGCCCAACGCCGCGCGGAGCTGGTCGAGCCGCGACTGCACATCTTCGTGGGCCTTCGTTACCGCCTGCTTCTCTATATCGCGCTCGGCAGGCTTGGTTGCCAGCACCAGGTTGCGTGCGGCGATCGCCCGGCGGTCCACCGCAGTTTGAACCCCCCGCACCAGCTCGGCCCGCGCGCTGATGCCTGTGACAAAGTCGTGGAACTCTTGCTTTTCTTCGTTCAAGTCTTTGATGGACAGACCCGCAACGAGCAGGATCAGCAGCACCATCAGGCCGAAGGCAAGGCCCAGTTTTGCCTTCATGGTCATGGATTGGAGGTTCATTTCACACCTGAATCAATTGATACAAACGATATTTTTGATTCTCCAGTGGATTGTGTCAATTTTTTTTGTCTTTTTCAGGCCCAATTTCCCCGATATTTAAGACTCCCTTCAGGTTGAGGGCGGCGGTTTGGGGCTTGTCGCTTGAGGCTGGTTGATAGGTGTGTGGGCTGTGATCCCCATGGCGTCTGCGCAGCTATTAGAAGAAAATTGGCTGCTAGCGCTTATAGATACAGCGCTGGCAGCTACTAATTTAATAGCATATGGTTGCATTGGCGGCTATGGCCCGGCTGCGCTTTGGGGGCAATGCGCAACGGGGCCGGGAGGCTGGCTGCGCAGTCGTGCTCAGGAGGCTTGGGCTGCCTGTGCCTTTTGCGCCCCGGGTCTGCCAATGAAGTAGGGCTCCAGCGGAATGGATGTGTACCCGGTGGCCATCAGCTCTGCCATGGTCTCCCCCACACCGGGGCTGATGGCGAAGCCCTCGCCATTGAAGCCAAACGCGTAGTGCAGCCCAGGCACTTTGGCACTGGGCCCCATGATGGGTTGCCAGTCGGGGGTGTAGCCTTCAATGCCGCTCCATACGCGAATCAGTTGCACATGCTCAAAAGCAGGCACAAAGCGGCGCAGCTCGCGCAGCTGCCGCAGGATGTTGTCGGGCCTGGAGTAAGCGCGAATATGGTCGGCATAAGCCGGGCCTTTGAGCCCACCGCCAAACACAATGTTGCCCCGCGAAATCTGGCGGAAGTACAGCCCCTCGTGCTCGATGGGTGACGACAGCCCGATGGATGGGCCGATGGCGTAGGGCAGGGGTTCTGTCACGCCCATTTGGGGGCCGCGCGGGTCCAGGTGCACGCCCTCGCCAAACTGCTCGGCCATGCGGTTGGACCAGGCACCACAGGCCACCAGCATCTGGGGCGCCCGGTAGCGGCGGCCATCGGCCGTGTGGGCGGTAAAGCCGTGGCCGTCGTGCTCCACCTGCAGCACTTCGGCATGTTCCACGATGTTGGCTCCGGCACGGCGCGCGGCGCGGGCAAAGGCAGGGCCCGCAAGGCGTGGATTGGCGTGGCCGTCTTCGGGCGAGTATGAACCCGCCACCACACCCGGCGCAAAAATGCCCCAGCGCTTGCGCAACTGCTCGGCGGTTTGCATCTCCAGGCGCAACCCATAGGGTTTCACGTCGTGCGTGTGTTTTTCGATGATGGCGGCCTGCTTTTCGGTGTAGCACACGCGCAGGTGGCCGTAGGGAACAAACTCCGCGTCTTCACCCAGCAGGTCCTTGATGCGGCCCCACACCGCGCGGGCGCGGTTGGCCAGGGGCAACTGGTGCAGCTCACGGCCTTGGCGGCGTACATTGCCAAAATTGGTGCCACTGGCCTGGCGGCCCACCAGCTCGCGCTCCAGCAGCGTGACCGACTTGCCATGTTGGCGCAAGAAGAACGCAGTGGTGGTGCCCATGAGGCCCCCGCCCAGCACCAGCACATCACTCTCCTGCGTGGTTGATGCGTTGCTTTGAGAGTGCGCGCTGCTCATGGTTGCACCTCGCGGGTGTTCATCATCAAAGGTTTGACGGGGGCTTGCGAGCGCATGCGACCCACTTGCTCCACGGGGATGTGGCAGGTGTGCGCAATGACCTCTGCGGCGGCATGGCCGCAAAAGCGGCCCTGGCAGCGACCCATGCCGACACGGCTGAAGGCCTTGGCACGATTGACCTCCTGGCTGCCTAGGTCCGTCGCGCAGCGTCGCAACTCACCCGCCGTCACGGCTTCACAGCGGCAGACGATGGCGTCGTCGGGCAGTGCGGCAGCTTGTGCATGCGGCCACGGAAACGCGTGGATCAGCCCCTGGCGAAACCGGTCCATGGTGGCCAGCGTGCTGCGCAGGCCGGGGGCCTGGTCTTTGTAGGCGGCTTGGCCCGCCGTGTGGCCTGCATCACTCAGGGCCGCCAGTGCGGCCAAGCGGCCAGCCGCCTCAGCACCGTCGGCGCCCAGAATGCGTGCGCCATCACCTGCCAGATAGACGCCCTGGGTGGTGCTGCGTCCGTCCTCGTCCATGCGCGGCAGCCATTGGCGGCTCAGCGGTTCAAAGGCAAATTCGCACTGGGCCAGGTCGGCCAGTTGGGTCTCAGACCGCAGGTGCCAGCCCAGGCCCACGGCGTCGCATTCAAAGCGCTGGGTTGTACCTTGTGCGGTGCGTACTGTGACGGCCTGCACGCCCAGGGCGTCGTCGCCGTCGATCTGTACGGGTGCGATGCCTTGCAGCACCGGCACGCCTGCGGCGCGCAGCCCGCGTATCAGACCTAACCCACGCAGTGCCAGCGCCGGGCGGGCCAGCAGACCGGTGATGGCCTTCCAGGGCTTGCTGGCAGGTGCCGTGTCCAGCACCGCCACCACCTTGGCACCGGCTTGCACATACTGCGATGCCACCAGGTACAGCAAAGGCCCGCTGCCCAGGAAGACCACTTGCGAGCCAATCGCACAGGCTTGGGCCTTGAGGGCGATTTGCGAGGCGCCCAGGCTGTAGCAGCCTGCCCGGTGCCAGCCGGGCACAGGCATGAGCCGGTCGGTTGCACCAGCGCACAGAATGAGTGCGTTATAGCCCAGCGTGGCGGGCTCGCCTTGGCTCACGACATGCAGCTCTCCTGCTGTGTGGTTCCAGGCCAGGGTGTCGGGCCGGTAATCGATGTGGGGCCGCAGGGCCTCAAAGCTGCTGTGCAGTGCCTGGGCTTTGGCCGCTTCGGTGCCATAGAGCTTGCTGTAAGGGCGCTTGAACCCCTCAGGCTGGCGGCGGTAAATTTGGCCCCCATCGCGGCGGCTCTCGTCTACCACGGTGGGGCGCAGGCCTGCCTCGACCACTGCTTGTGCGGCGCGCACGCCTGCGGGGCCCGTGCCGACGATGACGATGCGGGGGGCTGTCATGTGGTGCCCTCGTTAGCCTGCGTCGCCCGCGCGGGCAGGCGTTGCCCATGGCGTTGCAGCGACTCGGCCAAATTTAGCGTTACGGGCCATTGTGGGGCGGGGGGCTGTGTTTGCACTGCCATGCCTGCGGCCACGGGGGTCGAGCAGGCGCGCAGCCGTTCTCCCTGCGGTGTCCACACCCAGCAGTCCTGGCATGCGCCCATCAGGCAAAAGCCCGCCCGGGGGCCATCGCCAAATTCGCTGTCGCGGGCGCGGCGGCCGTTGCACATCAGCGCGACCAGCAGGGTGTCGCCCTCCAAGGCGGTGCAGGGCTTGCCATCGATGGTGAGGGGAACGGTGGGCCGGTGGGCCTCGGCCAGCCGCACAAAGCGCGGCGGTGGGATATAGGCGGGTGCAGGCATGGGGTTTTAACGAACAGCTCAGCGCTGGTGCGGAAACAGGCGCTCGATAGGGCAGTGGGTTTTGATGAAGGGTGACTTGATGACGATGTAACTGAAGTACTTGGCAATGCCCAGGTTGCGCTCCAGCAGGTCTTCGATCACTTCCTGGTAGTGGTTAACGCCACGGGTCAGAAAACGCAGCAGGTAGTCATACCCACCGCTGACCAGGTGGCATTCCAGCACTTCGTCTACCTCGCGCAGTGCAGCCTCGAACCTGGCAAAGTCTTCACGGCGGTGGTCAGACAGGGTGACCTCGGTGAACACCGTGAGCGTGTCGCCCAGCTTCTCCAGTCTCAGATGGGCGCCGTAGCCCGCGATGTAGCCCGCCTGCTCCAGCCGCTTGACGCGAATGAGGCAGGGGCTGGGAGACAGGCCCACCGCATCGGCCAAATCCACATTGGTCATCCGGCCGTTCTTTTGCAACTGGCCCAGAATGCGCAGGTCCAGGCGGTCGATCTTGAAGGCTTCGTTCATCATGGTGTGCAGTGGCTTGAAGAAAAGAGTGCATCCATTCTGCGGCTGCGCAGGGGGCTGTTGCGATGTGGTTTACACGTGTTCTGTGCGCATGCCTCAGTCTTTCAAGGCTGCCCGTACATCGGGTGCGGCCAGCACATCGTCCAGGGTTTTCTTCAGGCGCTCAAACATCAAGCCAAAGTCAGACTCCGTGAAGGTGAGTGCCGGTGCAAAGCCCAGGATGTTGTCGCCAAAGGCGCGGAAAACGATGCCATTGCGGTAGGCCGTGGCGGCCATGCGGGTGGGCAGGTCCAGCGCAGCATCAAAGCCTGCCTTGGTGGCCTTGCTGCTTACTAGCTCCAGCGCTCCCAACAGGCCACGGTGGCGTGAATCGCCCACCAGCGGATGGGCCAGCAAGTCGTCCAGCCCTTGGCCAAACGTGCGGGCCACGCGCTGGCCATTGGCCAGAACGCCACCTTCTTCGTACAGGCGCAGTACCTCCAGTGCCACAGCGGCGCTTACGGGGTGGGCGGAGTAGGTGGCGCCATGGCCAATGGGGGCACCTTTGGGCGCGCCATCGGCAATCGCCGCGTACACCTTGTCGCTCATCAGTGTGGCGCCCATGGGAACGTAGCCGGAGGTCAGGCCCTTGGCGACGGTCATCAGGTCGGGCTCTACGCCCTCGGCGTCGCACGCAAACATGGGGCCTGTGCGGCCAAAGCCGGTGATGACTTCGTCGACCACAAACAAGATATCCAGCGCACGTGCAGTCTCGCGCATGGCCTTGAGCCACCCCTTGGGCGGCACGATGACGCCACCCGATCCCTGGATGGGTTCGCAAAAGAATGCAGCCACGTTCTCTGCACCCAGCTCTGCCACCTTGGCCTTCAGGGCTGCAACGGATGCGTCGATGATGGCTTGACCGTCGGCTGGATTGGCGGCTCGGTACGGGTTGGGCGAGGGGATGTAGTGCTGCGTGGGCAGGGGCAGGGCAAACCCACGGTGAAAGGCCGGAAGCGCCGTGAGGCCCGCACCAGTGGATGACGAGCCGTGGTAGCCGCGCTCCAGCGCGATGAAGTGCTTCTTGCCTGGTTTGCCCAGAGCGTTGTAGTACTGCACGATGAAGCGCACCGCAGCGTCCACCGATTCAGAGCCGCCCAGCGTGAGGTAAACGTGCTGCAGCGATGCGGGGGAGATCTGCACCAGCTTGTCCGCCAGGCGAATCGCGGGCTCGCTGCTGAAGTGGAAGTACCCTGTCGCATAGGGCAGCTTGCGCATCTGGTCTGCGGCGGCCTGCACCACGCTCTCTTGCCCGTAGCCCACGTTCACGCACCACAGGCCTGCAAATGCGTCGAGCAGTTGCTGGCCCTTGCCGTCGGTCAGCCAGATACCTTGTGCGCCCGTGAGAATGTTGGGGCCGCGCTCTTCGTGAGTACGCCAGGGCGCGACGGGGTGGATCAGGTGGGCGCGGTCCAGCGCGTCCAGCGCGGCGAGTTGGGGCAGGGCTTCAGAGTGCGTCATGGCAGTGGAGGGTGGTGGGCAATAGGCTTGGGTGAGCTTGCAAAGGGCTGAAATCCAGGGGCGAAAAGTTTTGGGTTAACGCCGCCTCATGAAGACAAAGGTTAGGCCGATTGGCCCTCAACTTGGTGCTGCAATGGGGGGCTTTGGCGCAGCAGCCTGCGGTTGTGGCGGGCTGTACAGCAGATCGTTTGGTGCGCCCTGGCGTGGTGCGCAGGCATGCGGCCCCGCCTGAAAATGCGGCAACCGTGCACAAGGTTGGATGCCGACGGCCGCATGTCTGGGGTGCCCTCAGTAGCCGCGCGCACGGTCCACCAGCCCTGTCATGGGCTGGCTTGCGTGAAAGCGGCGCAGGTTGTCGATCACCACTGCGGCTGCACTCAGTGGCTGGGTCATGCTGGCAATGTGGGGGGTGATTTGCACTTGCGGGTGGCGCCACAGCGGGTGCGCTGGGGGCAAGGGCTCGGGGTCGGTCACGTCCAGCACCGCTTCGCTCAGTTGCCCGGTGGCCAGTGCGGCCAGCAGGTCGGCTGTCACCAGCTGCGGCCCACGGCCCACATGCACCAACGCAGCACCCGCAGGCAGGCGGCTGAACAGGTCTGCATTCAAAAAGCCGCGCGTGGCATCGGTCAGCGGCAGCAGGCACACCAGCACGTCGAGCTTTTCCAGAAAAGCGGGCAATTCGTCGCTGCCTGCGTAGCAGCAAATGCCGCTCATCTGGTGGCGCGAGCGGCTCCAGCCTGCGCAGGCAAAGCCCAGCCCTTGCAATGCTTGCAGAACGGCTTGCCCCAGCGAGCCCAGGCCCAGCACACCTACGCGGCGCTGGCTGGCTGGGCGCACGGGCAGGGCCTTCCATTCGCCACGCTGTTGCTGGCGGCGGTACTGGGGCATGTCGCGGTGCAGGTCCAGCACCGCGCGCGTCACGTACTCGACCATGCCTTGCACGATGCCGGGCTCCACCATGCGCACCACTGGCAATGTGGGGGGGCAGGGCAGCGAAGTTGAATTGGTCTACACCAGCACCCGAAGAGAACAGCACCTGAAGGTTCGGAAAACACTCCGAAATGTTCTCTGGTGGCTCCCATGCCGCCAGAAAGCGCACCTTGGCCGGGTCGCCCATGTCGGGCCAGATGCGAAAGTCGATTTCGGGCGCCTGGGTGCGGAAGACTTCGGCCCACTGCCGACCCCGCACCGGGTCAGATTTGTAGACAAAGGTGGCGGCGGGCAGGGGGGCGTTGGGGCTCATGCGGATGTGTGCGTTGGCAAAGACAAAAGGGGTATCAACCCACAGCCTGGGTGACGATGGCGAACAGCGTGGGTGCGCCCGCCGGGTGCTGCAACGGGGTTCCGCGCACCATGGTGGTTGGGGCGTCTACGCGCTGCAAACCAATGCTTTCCAGCCACTCGGCCAAGCCGCTGGCGAAGTCGATGTCGATGCGCGTGAAGTGGCCTGCATTCATGCCTGCCAGATGGGCAACGAGGGCTTTGGCGCCCTCGGCGTCAGGGGCGACCACGGGGCCAATGATGTGCCCGCGCCCAAAGCGGCGCAGCATGGCAAAGCCTTTTTGGGTGCCGTCATGGTCTAGCACCACGCAGGCATCGGCCTGGGCCAGCAGGTCTTCTATCAAAGCATGGCGCGGCATACCCCGTGCGTCCATGTCCAGCTGTTGCAAGGCCGCGGCTTCGTTCTGTCCGGCAGGGCGCAGACGCCAGTCTGTGGGCAAGGCAATCAATGGCGTGGGCTGCGCCACCCCCTGGTGCTGGCGCACTTCACCCGTGCGCAAAAAGCCCAGTCGCTCATACAGCCCCCGGCCTTCAGCGGTGGCGTGCAGCAACACCGTGCAGTCGTCCATGCCATCCAGCAGGGCCGTCATCAGCCGGTGGCCAATGCGGCGTCCCTGGCAGGCGGGGGTCACGATCACCAGGCCAATGGTGGCATGTGCAGGGCCCCAGCGCCAGCGCTGTGCCGTGGCCAGGATCTGGCCATCGCGCTCTGCGACCAGGCCCTCGGAGTGCTCAAACACCTGCTCCCAATCGGTGGGGCGGTGGGGCCAGCGCAACTCGGCCGACAGGGCATGGGCGCTGGGCAGATCGGCTTCGGTCATGGGGCGCAGCAGCACGCCATCGTCGGCCGGGGCTGCGTTTTCCAGTGCCGAAAAAGGGGACTTCAAGTGCATGTACGGCAACCTCTTGTCAGTGAAATGGCTGCCTATCTTGGCCGACAACGCGCCAGCACACCAGCGCGAATAAGGGTTTGCCAGCAACTTGCAAGCTTCGTCTGTCCAGCCTGTGGCTTTTGCAATTCGCTGCGGCCGCAGGGGCGCTTACGGCGACAAATGCTGGGGCTTACTGCCTAGCATCAACAGCAGTTCTGGCCGTGGCTCAGGGGCGCGTTGCTGCTGCTTTTTTGTCCCTGGTTTGGCCCTTGCCTTTCGGCTATTTGCTTTGTTCGCCCTCTCTCTTTTTGGTGTCTGTATGTCGATAT
>RRZU011382625.1_pt1 | contig 12536 bp, 11 predicted proteins | sample 2165561 | NCBI WGS metagenome assembly RRZU01 (sample SAMN10456909, study PRJNA506462) | wastewater metagenome | isolation source: wastewater sludge | place: USA: Moscow, Idaho | reverse complement strand
GCCGTCGACCTCGTGCTGTTCCTCGTCGGGTGCGTCGTGTTCCTCTGGGCCTTCGGCGTGGCCGTGGGCCGCAGCCGCACCGACGCCATCGGCATCGGCGGCCTCTACTTCCTCCAGGGCAGTGCCCCGAAGCCGATCCAGGTCGCCCTCTTGGTGCCTTTCGCCGTGCAGGTGGGCGTGGCCCTCGTGGCGGCCGGCCTCAAGCCCTTCACCAGCCTCGCCTTCGGCGTGCTGGTCCCCATGTTCGGCCTGGCCCAGGCGGGGCTCTGGGGGGCGCGGTACGGGCACTTCGGCTCCCGCTACGACGACGAGAAGCCCGGCGGCCAGGCCACCTCCAAGTAGGCTCCGTGCTGATGCCGGATCAGGCCACCGAGCGCACCACCATCGACGCATCGCCCGAGCGCGTTCTCGAAGCGGCCCTCGCGTTCGAGGACTACCCGAACTGGGCGCACGACATAAAGGAGACCGAGGTTGTCGAGCGCGACGTCGAGGGCCGTGGCACCAAGGTCCGCTACCGCGCCGCCGCAATGGGTCGCAGCACCACCTACGTGCTCGGCTACGACTACAGCGAACTGCCTCGCACCCTGTCCTGGCAGCTGCTCGAGAGCGACATCACCCGTCAGCTCGACGGTTCCTACGAGTTCGCGCCCGCCGAAGGTGACGCGGGGCGCACCGAGGTCACGTATCACCTCACCGTCGAACTCGTGGTCCCCCTACCCAGCTTCGTGAAGCGTCGTGCGGAGACCCGCATCGTGCACACCGCGCTCCGCGAGCTCAAGGCCTGGGTCGAGCGCGACGCCGCCGCCTGAGTCCGACGTGAGGATCCTCCTCTTCACGGGGAAGGGCGGTGTCGGCAAGACCACCGTTGCGGCGGCCACCGCACTGCGCTGCGCCGACGCGGGGCGGCGCACCCTGGTGCTGTCCACCGACCCCGCGCACTCGCTGGCCGATGCCCTCGACGTGGACCTCGGTAGCGACCCGTCCCCGGTCACGGATCGGCTCTGGGGACAGCAACTCGACGCCCAGGAACGCATGCAGGAGTCGTGGTCCGAGATCCAGGCCTACCTCACCGAGGTGCTCGACTGGGCAGGCGTGGCCGGCATCGAGGCCGAGGAGCTGGCGGTGCTCCCGGGCCTCGACGAGATCTTCGCGCTCGCCGACATCAAGTCCTTCGCCGCCTCGGGGGACTGGGACACCATCGTCGTCGACTGCGCGCCCACGGCCGAGACCATCCGCCTGTTGTCCCTGCCTGAGATCCTCGCCTGGTACATGGACCGGGTCTTCCCGGCCAGCCGTCGCCTCAACCGGGTCCTGTCGCCCGTGCTGTCGCGCGTGACCAACCTCCCCGTGGCCGGCGACGAGGTCTTCGGAGCTGCCCATCGCTTCTACGACCGCCTCGACGGGGTGCGTGACCTGCTCACCGATCCGCACGTCACCAGCGCCCGGTTGGTGGTGAACCCGGAGCGCATGGTCATCGCCGAGGCCCGGCGGACCCACACCTACCTCTCGCTGTTCGGCTACCGGGTCGACGCCGTCGTGGCCAACCGGGTGCTGCCGGCGGGGATCGACGACCCATGGTTCGATCGCTGGCAGACCCTCCACACTGAGCACCTGGCCACTATCGAGGAGGGGTTCGCGCCCCTGCCGGTGCTGCGTGCCCACCTCGCCCCGGACGAGCTCGTGGGTCGTGTCGCCCTCACCGGGTTCGCCCAGGAGCTGTATGGCGACCTCGAGCCCGACGCCTTGCTGCACGAAGGCAGCCCCCTGCGCATCGACCGTGACGGCGACGGTTGGCGCCTCGACCTCGAGCTGCCCTTCGCCGAGCGCGGCGACGTCGACGTCGCCCGGCGCGGCGACGAGCTCATCATCACCGCCGGCCCCTACCGCCGGGCCTTGATCCTGCCCGACACCCTGCGGCGGCGGTCGGTCACGGGTGCGTCGCTGCGGGAGGGCACACTGGAGGTCACCTTCGACGGCGAGCGGGCTGCTGCCACCGGGGTCCACCAGGAGGTGCACAGGACGTGAACGAGGAGCGGGCCGACGAGGGCCTCGAGCACCTGCAGACCGCGGCGGAGGAGCTCATCGCCGCGGCACGGGCCTTCCTCGACGTGGCGGAGGAGGTGGTCACCGACCCGCAGACCGCGCGGTCGCTCCTCGGTCTGCTCGAGTCGGTCGCGGGCATGGCGACTCGTGGGCGTCCCGGCGGGTCCGGGGCCGCTGACGGCGACGACCCCGTGGAGCACATACCCGTTTCGTGACCCCCAGTGGCCCCGATCCTTGAGGGAACGAGGTCGGCGGCCGATGAGGGCACCAATGAGGTTGCTGCGACTGCACGACCACGCCCCGGACGGGGCCCGCGTCGAGTTCCACCCGCGCCTGTCGGTCGTCAGCGGGCTGACGCCCGCGGCCCGTGAGCGCCTCGTCGCCGCCTTCGCCTCCCTGCCCCTCGGCGGTGGCGGCGGTGCCCTCGACGGCCTCTCCGGTGAGGTCGAGGTGAACGGCATCGTCCTCGACCTCGATGCCGAGTCGCTCGCCCTGCTCGATCTCGACCCACGGCTCGACGTCGTGGTCCGAGCTCAGGACCTCGCCGAGTGCGGCGCGCCCGCGTCGGACTCCGACCCACGGTCCGGGGCCGGCGCCCCTCCCACGCAAGAGGTCCTCGATGCCGCCCGCCGTGCCGCACGCGATGCCGCGGCCACCCACGACCTGCTGCACCAGTCCCTCGCTGCCCTCGAGGACGAGCACCGACGGGTCCTGGCCCGGCGTTCTGCGTTGGCGCTCGCACTGGCGGAAGCCGGCGGCGATCCCGACGCGGTCTCCACGGGCGCCGATCCCGCCGATGCCGTCGACCCCACTCACCTCCCCGAGGCGGCGCCGGCGGTCGAGCACACCGTGATGCGGGTGAGCACCGCGGTGCTCGACAGCCCTGGTCCGACGCCCGAGGCGGTGGCCGCCCTCGCCGCCGCCGCGGCCCGGGTCGATCGCCTGCGCACGCGACGCGACGAGACCCTGGTGGCCCTCGAGCCGCTGGTCGACCTCGACACCACGGTGGTTCAGGCCGCGCTCGCCGAGGTGCCGCGGAGCGACGCCCCGACGGAGATGCCCGATCCTGTCGCACAGGCCGCGGCCGACGAGCTCGAAGCCGCCATCGCCGCCCTCGACGACTACGACGCCCAGCTCGAGAGCGGCGGCCACGGGCCCCTTGCCGCGTACCGCCGTCTCGACGAGGCGCAGCGGCGGTTCCTGGCTGCCGAGGCGGCGGTGCGCCCGCCGGTCATCGACCCTGCGGACGCCGAGGCCCTCGAAGCAGCCCATGACGAACTGCTCGAAGCCGAGCTCCGCCTCACGGCTGCACGGATCCCCGGCAAGAAGCTGAAGGAGCGCCTCGACGAGGCCGCCGCCGTCGAGGCACAGATCCTCGCTCGCATGGGCTTCGCCACCTACACGTCGTTCGTGATGTCCACCACCGCCCCGGTGGTGAGCCCCGAATTGCGGGCCGCCCACGCCCAGGCCCAGGCCGACTACGAAGAGGCCGACGCCACGTTCGCGCGGGCGGTGGCGGAGGTCGAACAGGATCCCCAACGTGCTCCGCTGGCCGCGGCGGTCGATCGCGCCCAGGCCGAGGCGCAGCGCCTCGTTGACGTGCTCGATGAGCGTGACCTGCTCGGCGCGCTGCGTGCCAAGACCATGGTCGACGAGACCCGACGCGCCGAGGCCGACCGGGCGGCCCGGAAGGTGCGAGCAGCGCTGGAGGCCGCCGGTGTGGACTTCGGAGATCTGGAGCTCGATGGTGGTGACGTCATCGATGTGGCCTCTGTTTGGCTGAGCGACATGGAAGAGGCCACCCGCCGCCGAGAGGAGCTCGAGGAGACGCTGCGGTCCCTCGAGGCTGAGATCGCCGCTGCGGAGGTCGATCTTGGCCAACTGGAGACCTCGGCGCCGAGCGTCGCCGCGCTGAGCGCGACCGAGGAGGCGAACGAACGCCGCCGCCCGGGACACGAGCCCGACCGCGAAGGTGACCCCGACGAGGGCCGCGAGGGCGAACCGACCGCCGATGACGCGACCGATCATCAGGTCGCGGACGTGAATGACCAGGTTCGGGTCGACCTCGAGCTGGGCCTCGTCGAGCTGGACGAGCAGGAGCGAGATCTCGCCGAGCAGGTCGATGCCCAGGGAGCACTCCTCGCCGCCGCGGCGGCGGCGTTCGCCGGGTCGCGTGCGCACCTCGCCGCGCTCGAGGCCGGTGCCGCCGCCGACGAGGGTGGCTTCGCACTCTCCACCACCTACGCATCGGTGGGCGGCCGGGGCGCCGAGGTCAGCGATCTGGGCCAGGTGGAGTGGTACCTGCTCGCGCGCCTTGCTGCCCAGCGTTCGGTGTCCTATGCCGGCTCCGTGCCGCTCGTGCTCGACGATCCCTTCGGTCGGGTGGCCGACGACGATGTCGAGTACCTCCTCGAGCGCCTCGTGCGGACGAGCGACGCGGTGCAGGTCATCTTCGTCGGCGACGATGCCCGAGTGCTGCGATGGAGCCGGGCGGCCGATGACGAGGTCGCTGCGCCGGTGCTCGCCTGACTCGCTCGGGTAAGACCGGTGGGTGGCTACCATCGGCCGCAATGGTCAACATCAACGAAGACATGGTCCGTGAACTGGCGGCGGTCTCGGGTGGTGGGGCACCGGTCGTCACCTGCTACTTGGATGTCGACGGTCGTCGCTACCCCCGCCGGCAGGACTACGAGACCCAGCTCGAGCATCTCGTGCGCCGAGCGAAGGCGCGCGCCAATGGCACCCCACCCGCCGGAGCCGACCTGGCGCAGATCGAGAGCTACGTGCAGGGAGGCTTCGACCGCGCCGAGACCCGGGGTCTGGCGCTGTTCAGCTGCGAGTCCCGCTCGTTCTGGAAGGCCATCGCGCTCGCGGTGCCCGTGCGCAACCAGCTGGTGGTGAACCAATCGCCTGCCGTTGGTCAGCTCGAGCTGCTCCTCCACACCCACGAGCGCACCGCGGTGCTGCTCGTCGACCGCCAGCAGGCGCGGCTGTTCGTCTTCGAGCTGGGCATCCTCGTCGACCGCTCCGAGCTCCTCGATGAGTTGCCGCGTGACTACGACCACCGTGGTGAGCGCGAACGAGGGGACACCCACCATCATGTCGACGACCTGGTCGACCAGCATCTCCGTCGCGCGACGGCGGCAGCGTTCGCGGCCTTTCGTGCGGAGGAGTACGCCCACCTGCTGGTGGGTGCACCGGGCGAGCTGGCCTCTGCGGTCGAGGCCTACCTCCACCCCTATCTGGCTGAACGGCTTCGGGGCCGGTTGTCGGTGCCCGTCGGTGCGTCGGACGCGGTGGTGCGAGAGGCGGTGCTCGAGGCCGAGGATCGTCTCGTCCGCGAGCGAGAGACCGCCGTCGTCGAGCGCCTGCGCGACGCCGTCGGGGCGGGCCGACGTGCCGTGGCGGGCCTCGAGGACGTCCTCAAGGCGCTCGTCGAGCGACGCGTCGATCTGCTCGTGATCTCGGAGGGGTACACCGAGGGGGGTTGGCGGTGCTCGGCCTGCTCGTACCTTGCCGCGGTCGGCCGGAAGTGCCCGCTGTGCGCGTCGGACATGGTCGAGGTGCCCGACGTCGTCGAGGACGCGCTCGAAGAGGCGCTCCTGCAGTCGTGTCGCATCGAGATCTGCGTCGGCAACGCCGACCTCGACGTGCTCGGCAGGGTCGGCGCCTTCCTCCGGTACTGAGGTGCCCCGGACCGTCGGGGTGGACATCGGCGGCACGAAGGTCCTCGGGGTGGTGCTCGACATCGACGCGCCCGAGGGTGGCCCGGTCGCGCACGCGCGCCGCCCCACACCCCGTGGTGCCGGTTCGCTCGTGGCCACGATCGCCGACGTGGTGCACGACGTGGTGGATCGGGCGGGCGGCCCCGAGGTGGTCGCCATCGGGGTCGGCCTCCCAGGACTCATCGACCGGGACGGTGTGCTGCGTATGGGACCGAACCTCCCTGGCATCGTCGACCTCGATGTCGAGGAAGCGCTGGCCGACGTGCTCGGCCGGCCGGTCGTGGTCGACAACGACGCCAACTGCGCGGCCTGGGCCGAGCATCGTCTGGGCGCCTCCCAGGGCCACGACCACGCGCTGCTCGTCACCCTCGGCACCGGCATCGGGGCGGGGATCATCGCCGACCGGCGGCTCCTCACCGGCGCCCACGGGATGGCGGCCGAACCGGGTCACATGATCGTCGACCCCGCAGGGCCCCGATGTCCGTGCGGGCAGCGCGGCTGCTGGGAGCGCTACGCCTCCGGGAGCGGGCTCGGCTTCCTGGCACGCGAGGCGGCCCTCGCGGGGCGGGCCGACGCCGTCGTCGTGCTCGCCGGTGGCGATCCCGAGGCAGTCCGGGGGGAGCACGTGACCGCCCAGGCCCGCCGGGGCGATCCCGAGGCGCTGGCGGTGGTGGCGTCCTTCGGCTGGTGGGTGGCGCTCGGCCTCGCCAACCTGGTGAACGTCCTCGACCCCGCGGTGGTGGTGCTCGGTGGCGGGCTCGTGACCGAGGCCGACCTCTTCCTCGCCCCGACGCGCCGGGCCTTCGCCGAGCTCGTCCTCGCCGGCCCGCATCGTCCGGAGGTCCCCATCGTGGCGGCGCAGACGGGGGAGCAGGCGGGTGCCCTCGGGGCCGCCCTGCTTGCGGCGGAAAGGGGCTGGGGGCCCGGGGGAGTCAACCGGTAGCCTCGCCCCGATGGAGTTCCGCCGCATCACCTCGCTGCCCCCGTACGTCTTCACGATCATCGACGGACTCAAGATCGAGGCTCGCCGGGCGGGGGAGGATGTGGTCGACCTCGGCTTCGGCAACCCCGACCTACCGTCGCCCGACGTCGCCGTCGAGAAGCTGGCCGAGGCGGCGCGGAACCCGCGGAACCACAAGTACTCGTCGAGCCGCGGCATCCCGAAGCTGCGCGAGGCGGTCAGTGCGCTCTACCTTCGCCGCTTCGGCGTCGAACTCGATCCCGACCTCGAGGTCATCAACACCATCGGCGCGAAGGAGGGCTTCTCCCACCTCATGTGGGTGCTCCTCCAGCCCGGTGATGCCGCACTCGTACCCTCCCCGTCCTATCCGATCCACATCTGGGGCCCCCTGTTCGCGGGCGCGGACGTGCGCGAGATGAAGTTCGGCCCCGACAGCGACTTCTTCGAGACCATGCAGGAAGCGTGGGACTACTCGTGGCCCAAGCCCAGGGCCATCGTGTTGTCGTTCCCCCACAACCCCACCACGGCCTGCGTCGACCTCGAGTTCATGCAGCGAGTGGTGGACTTCGCCCGCGAGCGCGAGGTCATCCTCGTGCACGACTTCGCCTACGCCGAGCTTGGTTTCGACGGCTACCGGCCCCCGTCGATCCTCGAGGCCGAGGGTGCGAAGGAGGTCGCCGTCGAGCTGTACTCGATGACCAAGTCGTTCTCCATGGCAGGTTGGCGTTCGGCGTTCCTCGTCGGCAACCGCGACGTCGTCCAGGCCCTGGCCAAGCTGAAGTCCTACCTCGACTACGGCACCTTCCAGCCCATCCAGATCGCCACCACGGTGACGCTCAACGAGGTGCCGGACTTCCCCAAAGAGGTCCTGGAGATCTACCAGGGCCGCCGGGACACCCTCTGCGACGGTCTCGACCGAATCGGATGGTCCTTCCGCAAGCCCATGGGCACCATGTTCGCCTGGGCGCCGATCCCCGAGCCGTACAGGGAGATGGGATCGATCGAGTTCGCCTCGTTCCTCGTCAAGGAGGCGAACGTGGCGGTGTCACCCGGCATCGGCTTCGGACCGGGCGGCGAGGGCTTCGTGCGCTTCGCCCTGATCGAGAACGAGCAGCGCATCGCCCAGGCCATCCGCTCACTGCGCAAGGCCCTCGTCAAGCTCTGACCTGTTCAGGCCTTCGACTGCCCGTGATGTTCGGCCCTGGCGGGGGCCGGCAACGGCAGGAGGATGGCTTCAGGCGCAGGGCGGCCCGACGGTGGTCACTGCACGCCGAGTAGACGTGTGGCACGGCCCGCCTCGGCCCTCGCTCACCCTTGCGGCGCCGGTGAGACGTAGCCGGCGTGGATGCCCAGCGCGTCGAGGTTGCTCGTCGATGGGTGCTGGTTGCCGGCCGGCCCCTCGGCGAAGGCTCGAAGCACGTTCTCGGTGACCCGCCGCATCTGGCAGTCCGCGCTCACCGTGGCATCGGGGCACGGCTGGGTGAGGTGCCGGAGCCACCAGAGGGTGCCGGTGGCGAACACGCCGGCTCCGCTCGGCGCCGTGTAGTAGGTCATGTCGGCGAAGCTGCCCACCCCCCGACACTCCAACGGTGAGTGGGCGAGCACCTCGATGTCGTCGGGCGTCGGCGCCTCGGGCGTCACCCGGTCGTACTCGTTGCCCACGACGTCGGGGAACCGGGTGCCGTCGGTCACGCCGGTGCCCTCGAACACCCAGTTGGCGGGATTGACGATCACCATGTCCGCCGAGACCGGGTTGCACTCGTAGTAGTCGCCGACGAGCGAGCTCTCCGGCTTCGGATCGGGCGGCTCGCGCCAACTGGTGGTCACCTCGGAATCGTTGACCCCGGTCATGGGGTCGGCCGCGGCCGAGCGGTAGTTCACCAGGTGGCGGGCCGGGCCGACCGGCGAGTCCTCGAGCCGGATGCGGCGGTACACCGCGTTCGCCCCGAAGAATGCGATGTTCACGCCGGCATCGCGGGCCGCCTCGGCGCCGGCCCGCATGGCGGTCGACCAGTACTCGTCGTGGGCCATCGAGAGCAGGGCGTGGTGGTTCGTGAGGAGCTCAGGGTGCAGGTGCAGGTCGATGTCGGTCCAGTAGGTGACGTCCAACCCCAGGGACTCGATCTCGTTGATCAACTCGAATTCGCCGCCGAAGAGGTGCCCCGAGCCGTTCTCGGCGTAGGGCCGGTCGAAGCTGACGACGGTGGAGCGGTCCTCGTCGTCGGTGGCGCCCCCCGGGCCGTTGTAGAGGTCGGCCCCACCCCAGGCGTTGTAGGCCTGCCAGGTCGTCACGGCGCTCATCAGGACCAGATCAGCGTGGCTCTGGTCGTCGCGCACCACGATCGGGACCATCGACGCGCCGGCGCCGTCGTCGGTGACCAGCTTGAGCACGTACTGGCCCGGAGGCCAGCTGGCGTCGGTCTGCACGGTGAGCGAGGGCGCCCAGTCGCACTCCCGGGTGCCGGTCTCCTCGTCGACGACCGGTGGGGGCTGCAGCACGCCCGTCTGCGGGTCCGACGCCCAGATGAGCCTGCCGCCCTGCCCTGCGTAGAACCCCATCCGGTAGGCCTCGACCCGGAACGTCGGGGCGATCGTGGAGACGCGCAGCACGAACGACGCTCCGAGATCCACGCTCGTGTGGTCGGCGAAGCCGCTGATCAGGTCCCAGCCGGCGGGATCGTCGCCGACCTTCCAATCGGTGGTGCCCGGTCTCGCGTTCTCGGCGGCGACCCATCCGTCCTGTCGGTAGACCGCCGCTGCGTCGTCGGCCGATGCCGGTGCGGTGCTCGGGGCGGACGCCTGGTCCGATGGCACCCCGGTGTCGGTGTTGCCGACGGCGGCGACGTCGAGGGGGGACGGGTCGTCGCTCCACCCGACCCAGTGCCACGGGCGGAGGGCCACCGTGCCCGCGACCTGGGCGGCCACGAGCACGAGGAAACAGGTCACCACGCCAACTCGCCGCCAGAAGTAGCGGTTGTGGGGTGTGGTTGCCGCCAACGGATCAGCGGGCGTACGTGCGGTAGACGATCCCGGCGAACTGAGCGCGGGGAGCGGCCGTCGGCGCCGATGCGGCGCCCCAGCAGAGACGGGAGCAGCGGATCACCCCTTCAGAATACGGACCACAACGGCGCCGCCACCGCGTAGCGTCGGGCCATGCCTGCCACCGACCTCGCCGCGCCGGTCGTGCGGCGCCCCGTGGCGGGCGCGGCCGCCGCGTTGGTCGGCGTGGTCATGTGGGGTTCCTTCTCGGTGTTGGCCCGCAAAGCCGGCGATCTCGACGGCCTGGGCCTCGCCTTCCATCGCATGTGGCTGGGTGCGCTCGCCGCGGTCGTTGCCCTGCGCATCAGCGGGACGCGCCTGACCTGGCGCATCGTCGTCGCCTCCGCTCCTGGGGGGGTGTTGTTCGCGCTCGACGTCGCCTTGTTCTTCACTGCGCTGAAGACGACGACCATCGCCAACGCCAACATCATCTCGTCGCTCCAGCCCGTCCTGATCGCCCTCGTGGTGGGGAAGCTCTTCGGCGAGAAGCTCGATGTCTGGTTCTTCGTGTGGTCCGCGCTCGCACTGATCGGTGTCGTGACCGTCCTCACGGGCTCGGCGGTGAGCAACGCGGACACCCACAGCTACCACGGCGACCTCCTGGCCCTGCTGGCGACCTGTTCCTGGGCGGCGTTCTTCGTCGCCTCGAAGCAAGCGCGCAAGACCCTCACCTCCCTCGAGTACCTCGCCGGCCTGCTGGTCGTCGCGTGGGTGGTCATCACGCCGGTGGCCCTCTTGTCCGGAACGCCGCTGGCGGTGGACGACGCCGGGACGTGGCTGATCGTCGCCCTGATCGCTCTCGTCTCGGGCGGCCTGGGGCACTGGCTGATGAACTGGGCCCATGGTCACATCCCCCTGGCCACCGCATCACTGCTCACCCTGGTCATCCCCGTTGCCGCCGTGGCGACCAGCGCCCTGGTGCTGGACGAGGCCATCACCTTCCAGCAGGTGCTCGGCATCACCGTGGTGCTGGTCGCACTCGGGATGGTCATCGTGCGCTCCCCGGTGACCGCCGGCGAAGGGCTCGAGCCCGTGGTTGACGCAGTCGCGCCGGATGACGGTCCCGACGTGGTGCCCGAGAGGCCCTGACCGGGCCGCTCCCATCGGGCCGGTCAGCGGTCGCGGGCGAGGATGCCCTCCAGGCAGAACCACACGGCCGCGTCGGCCACCTCGTCCGTGGGCTCGTTGCGCCCGTGGATGAACTCGCGCGAGAGGTGCCCGGTGACACCGAGGATGCCGTGGGCGATGAGGGCGGGATCGCCGTCGCGTATGCGCCCCGCGACGATGCCCTCCTTGACATGGCGTACGAGGTCGTCGATGGCGATGTCCTGTCCCCGCCGAAGTGCGGGGGCGAAGCGCTCTTCGGTCGCCGCGAACTGGACGAGGGTGATCAGCTGATGGTTCTCGCTCGACCATGCGAGCGTGGTGCGGATGCCCTTCTCGATGCGCCGGATGGGGTCGTCCTCGTCGGCGATGGCGTGCATCTGCGCGCGTCGGAGGTCCTGTTGGGCATCGCGCAGTATCTCGAGGAAGAGCTCCTCCTTCGAGGAGAAGTACCAGTAGAAGACGCCCTTGCCCACGCCGAGGCCGCCGACGATCTCCTGGACTGAGGTCGGGTGGTAGCCGCTCTCAGAGAAGCGGGCGGCGGCGTAGTCCATCAGCTGGCGCCGTCGTTCCTTCCCCCGCTGGGTCAGCCGCCGTGTCACCGCGCCGACGGTAGGCAGACTTGACCGATCGGTCAAGAGCCGACCCGCGGGGGAAACATGGCGTTCACCTGGGCGCCGTAGCGTAAGGCCGTGGAGTCGTTCATCGTGCGGGTTTGGATGCCTGACCGCCCGGGTGCCCTGGGGGCCGTCGCCAGCCGGATCGGCGCGGCGGGCGGGGATGTCGTGGGCATCGAGATCATCGAGCAGGGGGCGGGTCGGGCCATCGACGAGCTCGTCGTGCACCTCCCCGACGCGGGCCTCGTGGGCCTGCTCATCGACGAGGTCTCGGAGGTCGACGGGGTCGACGTCGAGGAGGTGCGGCCCACCAGCGACGTGGTGCACGATCCCCGCGTCGAAGCACTCGAGATGGCGGTCGCCCTGGTGGCGGCCACCGACCGGGACACCCTGCTGCAGGCACTGTGCCGCGAGGCCACGCGGGTGACCGAGGCCGAGTGGACCACGGTCCTCGACCTTGCCGCCGGCACCACCCGGGTCAGCCACGGCGACCACCCACCGGTGCCGTGGCTGGTCGCCTTCGACAGCGCCACCACCGAGCATGTGGTCGCCGACGTCATCCGTTCGACCGTGGTGGTCGATGAGCTGGTGCTCGTCCTCGGACGTGAGGGAGGGGACTTCCGCAGCCGCCAGCGAGACCGGGTCGCCCTGCTGGCTCGCATCGCGGCGGTTCGGTGGCGTGAGGTCGGTGAGTCAGTGAGCCCAGTCGTGCGAGCGCTCGACGGCACGTAGCCACTGCGCGTGGGCGGCGTCGGCGGCGCCACGATCGCCCACCGGCTCGACGCTGACGTCCAACGACCAGTGGTCGGCGAGCTCGGCGGTCGAGGCCCACACCCCTTCGGCCAGACCCGCGAGGTAGGCCGCGCCCAGCGCGGTGGTCTCCAATACCCTGGGCCGCGCCACGGGAACGCCGAGCTGGTCGGCCTGCAGTTGGAGCAGCAGGTCCATCGCCGAGGCGCCCCCGTCGACACGGAGCTCAGCCACGGACCGACCGGACACCGCGGTCATCGCGTCGACCACATCCCGGGTCTGGTACGCCATCGACTC
>RRZU011290071.1_pt1 | contig 12539 bp, 11 predicted proteins | sample 2165561 | NCBI WGS metagenome assembly RRZU01 (sample SAMN10456909, study PRJNA506462) | wastewater metagenome | isolation source: wastewater sludge | place: USA: Moscow, Idaho | reverse complement strand
CCAAGTTCAATTACATTCGCTATTAAAGCTTTGCAACGGCCGCAATCCGTACCTGCAGTTGTCTCTTCCATTACCTTTTCAACAGTATCCGCTCCATTTCTTACTGCATCAATAACAACCTGCATGGAGACTCCTTTACATCCGCATAGAGAATCTAAAACACCTTGAAGCTCATTTTTACAGCCTTCGCATTCTCCACAAACACCTGCCTTTTCCATAACCTCTTCTTTTGTACGGGCTTCTTCACACATTGCTTTGCGAATATCTCCGTAATAAATATTATTTTTTGTACAAATAACTCTAGGTTCCCCCATATAAATCCCTCCAATATTTAATATACTTAATCATTATATCAAAATTATAATGATTTTTAAAAAATATATTTTTTCTATAATTAAATATATTTTTAACGATTTGTTTAGTTATTGTAAAAATTTTATAAGCTCTATTTTCTAACAACGAGAGCCTCCTACGCGAAGTTCTTGACAAAAAACCTTTAAAACGGATTGCATTCTCATAACATCGGAGTATACTATAATTATTAAGTGTTAAATATATATCTTACAAATTACTTTAATTAAAACAGGAGGCATGTACATGACAGTAGGCAATTTAAAAATCCCTGGAAACATTGTTTTCGGAGAAGGCAGTATAAATGAATTAAAGAAATTAAAAGGAAAAAAAGCCATCGTCGTTACCGGCGGAAGTTCTATGAAAAAGGGCGGCTTTACAGATCAAATCGACTCTATCTTAAAAGAAGGAGGTTTTGAAACATCTCTATTCGATAAAGTGGAACAAAACCCTTCTGTAGAAACTGTTTATGCCGGCCGCGATCAGATGCTTGACTTTGAACCAGACTGGATTATCGCCTTAGGCGGCGGCTCCTCTATGGATGCAGCAAAGGCTATGTGGGCTTTTTATGAACATCCTGAGCTAACATTTGAAGATATCGTAACCCCCGGCACCTGTCCAGAACTTCGCAACAAAGCAAAACTATGCTGTATCCCTTCTACAAGCGGTACCGCATCTGAAATAACAGCTTTTTCTGTAATTACGGATACAAAAAAACATATTAAATATCCTTTGGTCTCTGAATGGATGGTCCCTGATATTGCTATTATCGATCCATCTATTCCGGCTAAGATGCCAAAATCTATTACAGCAAACACTGGGATGGATGTATTAGTTCATGCAACAGAAGCCATTGTATCCAGCACATCAAACGATTATGCCGATGCTTTAGCAATTCAAGCGATAAAATTTATCTTTAAATATTTGAAACGGGCTTATGATCATCCAGATGATATGGAAGCAAGAGAAAAAATGCACAACGCTTCTGCTATGGCAGGTATGGCCTTTACCTCTTCCGCTTCTTTAGGAATTGTCCACTCTATGGCTCATATACTTGGAGGACGCTTCGGCATTACTCACGGCTTGGCGAATGCAATTCTCCTTCCCTATGTAACGCAGTTTAACCGCAAAGCAACCGATAAAGTAGCTTGGATCGAAGAAGAATTAAGAATTGATGATTTCCCGACTGCTGTAAAAGAATTAAGTACAAGCTTAGACATTCCCTTAACCTTAAAAGAAGCCGGTTTCGGTTTAGAAAACCAAGAAGCATTCGAATCCGAGCTTTCTGATATGAGCAAGGTTGCACAAAAAGACCCTTGTACCTTTACAAACCCACGGGAAACTACTCCCGAAATTATACAAGATATCTATCAACATGCCTATAAAGGCGAAGATATTACTGATTAAGGCCTAACATCCTTTCTATCAATAATTTAACCTAGAAAAGACCTCTCGAAAAAATCGAGAGGTCTTTTCAAAAACAAAATAAAATTTCCGTTCCATACAATCCTTCAAAACACCTTAAGAAAAAGGGTAAAGAATAAAAGTCATTTTTCTGAATTTGATAAAAATAATTTTTTTACTACTTTTATATCTTAATTACCTATACTTTTCTTTATAATCTTGATCTACAAAATCGCCAGTATTCGGATCGAATTCTTGTCCTGTATATTCTGTGCTGATTTTAATTTCTCCAGATAGGATCTTATCTTTTACTTCTAAAACTTTATCTTTTATCTCTTGAGGCACTCTATCTGACATTGTAATATTAACAACTTCTTCCTGTTCCAGTCCAATTGTGTTGACCTGATTTAGCTTCAGTTTTCCTTCTCTAAAATCCTTCGCCGCATTATAGATTGCGATACTGGAATCTGCTACCGCCGACCCTATAAATACATCATCTTCTTTTGTCCAGTCTATTACATTGCCTATTTCGTAAGTATCTGCCGCCTTTTCTTTTATAACCTCTGTGGCTCCGGCTCTTCCTCCATTAAGCATGGTATAAATTACATCGACCCCTTGCTCCAACTGTCTTGAAGCAGCATACTTATTGATCTCTAGATCGTCTAGATTTCCGGTGAAGGTACTATAAAATTTTGCATTCGGTCTTATACTGATCAGTCCGTTATAGAATGCTGCTCTTGCATTTAATCCCGGCTGCGGCCAAGCCCCTGATAAATGTCCCACTCTTCCTGCATTCGACATATAGCCTGCTAAAACACCGGCTAGATATGCAGACTGCTCTTGATCTACAGCATAACTTCCCAGATTTTCTCCTTTTACATTCCCTTGAATGACAATAAATTTAACCTCTGGAAATTCTTTGCTGACTGTTTCAGCCGGTTTATTGTTTTGACCCCCTTGGGCTATTATAAGATCCGGTTTTTTCTCTGCCAGCTCTCTCATAGCTCTTGTCAGCTCTTCTTCGTTTGATGCGGCTGATACATCGGATATGTAGTGAACCTTTGTTTTCTTTATCTCTGCATTAATCTTTTCATAACCTCGATACGCCGCTTCCATAAACCCATTGTCTTCTTTATTTCCTGGAATCAATATCTCAATACTGATTTCCTCCTGGGTTTCTTCTTTCTGTTCTACTTCTGGACTAGGGGCTTTTCCCTCTTCACCCGTCTCTTGTGTTGTGCAAGATACGGTTCCAATGATTAGAAACATAAAAAACAGAATTTTGAATATCTTTTTCATAACGATTCCTCCTTTTGCAAATTAGAACCTTTTTATAGAATCTTCGGCAGCACTTTAGAAATATCATCGTATAGGATATAATCCATCGACTTGTCTTTTTTTGTCGGTTCTTCGTTGATCAAAATCATCTGATTTCCCTTGTAATGCCTTAGAAGACCTGCCGCTGGATAGACAGCCAGCGAGGATCCTCCTATGATAAAGGTTTCTGATTTTTCTACAGCTTTTTTTGCTTTTTCTATCTTTTCCTTATCTAAGGGCTCCCCAAAAAGCACCATCTCAGGCCGTACGACTCCTCCACACCTGTCACAATAGCGGATTCCTTCTTTTTCTAAATACCATAGAGTATCGTATGTTTTCCCGCATTCTTCGCAGTACTGTCTTCCATGATTCCCATGGAGGTCTATAATATTTTTAGATCCCGCTTTTTCATGTAGACCATCCACGTTTTGTGTAATCACTGCCTTCAGCTGTCCTCTTTCCTCCAGCTCTTTCAAAGCTAAGTGAGCCGGATTTGGCAATTTGGGTGTAGAATAAAGGCTGTTTCTATACTTCTGTAAAAATTCTTCTTTGTGCTCTTCATAGTATTGATGTGTGAGCATCGACTCATTTGAATACTTTCCATAGCTTTTCTTTCGATAGATACCATTTTTTGAACGGAAGTCTGGGATACCAGAAGCCGTGGAGACACCGGCCCCACCGAAAAACACAATATTTTTGCTCTTTGAAACGATTCTTTTTAAGATCTCCAGTTCTTCCCTTTTTAAAATTTTGTATAAGCCTTTTCTTTTCATAATTTCCTCTTATCCGCTTCCCTATCCCTTAAGGCTGTCCTTTCTTCTCTTTTAGAAATACAGTCAGCCTCCTCTTTCTAAAAACTTTTATACTTATAAAAAACACCTTCTCATATATTTGAACCCTCTTAAGAAAAATGGAGACTTCTCCCTAGAAAAGATTCAAATAAAATATACAAAAAAGGAGGGCGATACATTCTTCTCCATCCTTATCATAGAGAATCCACTCTTCCTTATCCTCTAGAGGATTCGACTGTTTCGTACAGAGCACCCTACCCTCTTCTATAATATGAAAAGAACCTCTCTTTAAGTTCCCTTCCGTATAAAGGGCTCTGTTTTTCCTATAATATTCTATTGCGTATTCTTGATTTTTATCTGCGATCCCGATCGTATAATGGTCAAAATAAATCTTTATCTTCTTTCTTTGGAAGAGATTTCCAGAGATTCTGCAGAAGACCTCCCCCTTCATATTCTTTAAATGGAACTGTCTTCCGAAAGCCTTCAACCTTTGAATATGATAATTTCCTTCAGCTCCTTCCCCTTCCACTATATACAGCAGATGATTTTTTCCCTTATGCTTTTCAAAATGATAGATTCTCATATTTATATTTACCCTTGTTTTTTGAAAAATATTCCAGAATTATAAAAGCCCTAGAAAGGCTCATCTAACCTCTAGGACTTTTGTAATTTCAATAAGATTTTCTTTTTATAATACGAATGGATCCTCTTTCCAGTCGATAAAGGATTTTGGATCGTAATCTGTTTTGATTTCTTCCCATTCTTTATTAGACATATCTTCGCTAGGAACATTTAAATCTGGATGAAGATTGTTTGCCTTTTCGTTTCCTTCTTTTGAAGTTCTCATCTTCGCTGTCTCTAAATCCACATCTTCTATATTAATTCCTAAAGCTTTTGCAACGCCTTTTCCGTAGTTTTCATCTGCTGCATAGCAGTTTGCAATGTGGCGGTGTTTGATTTGTAAAGTAGAGTCCCCCATATTGCGGGCTGTATTTTCGCATAGAACCTGCTGCTGTTCAGAAGTTAACCCTCTAAAAAGCATACCCGGCTGTGTATAATAGTCATGATCGTCTTCTCTAAAGTCATAACGATATACATCTCCACCTGCTTGGTTTGGTAAAGCAGCATGAGGGAATTCTGTCCAGTTTCCATAACTGTTCGGCTCATAGTGATTTTCAGAACCTAAGTTCCCGTCTACTCTCATGAGTCCGTCCCTATGGAAGGCATGAGGATGTTTTACACCCTTAGGACTGTTTACAGGTATTTGATGATGATTTACCCCTAAGCGGTATCTTTGGGCATCTGCATAAGAGAATAGTCTTGATTGAAGCATTCTATCTGGAGAAAAACTGATTCCAGGAACCACATTAGAAGGAGCAAAAGCAGCCTGCTCTATTTCAGCAAAGAAATTATCAGCATTCTTGTTTAATTCAAATTCCCCTACTGGAATAAATGGATAGTCTTCTTTCAACCACATTTTTGTTAAATCAAATGGGTTATTTTCCATAGCATTAGCCTGTTCTTCCGTCATAACTTGGATATACATTTTCCACTTAGGATATTTTCCCTTTTCGATAGCTTCATACAAATCTCTTCCAGAACTTTCCCTGTCGGTAGAAACAACTTTTTCAGATTCCTGATCTGTAAAGTTTTGGATTCCTTGTTCAGAGCGGAAATGGAATTTCACCCATACTCTTTCGTTATTTTCGTTAATCATAGAATAAGCATGGCTGGAAGATCCGTGCATATATCTAAAAGAGCTAGGAATACCTCGGTCGCTCATTGTAATAGTTACCTGTAAAAGAGCCTCTGGAAGAGATGACCAGAAATCCCAGTTTGTATTCGGGCTTCTTAGTCCAGTGCGAGGGTCTCTCTTTACCGCATGGTTCAAGTCGATAAACTTCATCGGATCTCTGAAGAAAAATACAGGAGTATTATTTCCTACCATATCCCAGTTACCCTCTTCTGTATAGAATTTAAGAGCAAAACCTCGAATGTCTCTTTCCGCATCGGCAGCTCCTCTTTCACCAGCTACAGTAGAGAAACGAGCGAGCATCTCCGTTTTTTTACCTACTTCAGAAAAGATCTTAGCTTTTGTATATTTTGTAATATCATGTGTCACTGTGAAGGTTCCATGAGCCCCCCAACCCTTCGCATGCATTCTTCTTTCAGGGATTATTTCTCTATTAAAATGAGCATTTTTCTCTATCATCCAAAGGTCTTGGAGAACAGTAGGACCTCTTTGTCCTGCAGTCATTGTATCCTGATTGTTATCTACCGGAGCGCCGGCTGCTGTATGAATACCTGTTTCTTTCCCTTTTGTATCGTTTTTACTAGGTAAATTCTCGCCTAAACCATTTTTATCCATCGGATCCTGCATTTCTTTTTTCTTATCTTTGTCCATCTTATAATCCTCCTCATTTTGATTTATTCTAAATTTGAACTATCCCTTATAATATACCCACTCAAAGAAATAAAACTCATTTTCCTAACATCCCTCTTATGATATATATATCCTATTTCCATCAACTCTAAGCCCTCAAAACAAAATGATTTTATCCGAAACTCTATAATTTCTTCTTAACCCCTATCTTTAGCTATTTTTGTTATAATGAAGTTATATAGAAGAATCCGAAGGAGGTAATATGAGAATTCAGCAAACTATCCGCCAATTAAAAATAATTTTTATATTGATTCTTATAGCCGTATTTCTTCGAAAAATAGTGATTGAAAGAATCTTCGCAGCTCCGACATGGCAAGAAATCAACACCGAAATCCTTGATAAAAAGAATTACAAATCAACACACATCTATGTTTATAATCTTACAGACGAAGAAGTCCTCTATTCCAAAAACAGTCAGGAGAAAAAGGCTCCTGCCTCCCTAACAAAACTTATGACTGCCTTGGTTGCTATGGAAAAAATAGAAGACTACAATCAGCCCGCACCGATTGTTCCAGAGATTTATCAAAAAATGATCCGCGATAATGCCTCAATGGCAGGTTTTTTCTCAAAAGAACAAACAAATTATGAAGATCTTCTCTATGGAATGCTCCTCCCCTCCGGCGGAGAGTGCGCCGGTTCTCTTGCTTATCATACAGGAGGCTCCACAGAAAATTTTGTTTCCATGATGAACAAAAAGGCTGCTGATCTTTCCCTGATAAACACCTCCTTTAAAAATCCTGTGGGTTTAGACGAGGAAGGGCATTATACCTGTGCAGAAGATATGGCTATGATTTTTAAAGAAGCATTGAAATACGAAAAATTTAAAGACATATTACCGAAAGCTTCCATACGGTCTTCTAAAACATTGAACCATCCCGAAGGCCTTCTTATGGAGTCTACCTTATTAAAAGAGCTTGCCAAATATTCTCAGAATGGTTTTACCATCATTGGCGGAAAATCTGGTACCACTTATAATGCCGGTGTCTGCCTCGTTTCCTTAGCTGTAAAAAATGACAAAGAAATTATAACTGTTGTTATGGGCCATCCCTTTGAAGTGATTACCGATCCTGGTGACGGACATATTGTCGAGACGATCGATATTTTAGAAAATCTAGAACTAGACTAGGACCTATAGACTTTTGTCCACTTCCTCCATCAAAAAAAGAAAGACTTTTGGAGAGATGTCGAGTTTCCAGTATTCTATCAGGTTCAAATACATCATAAATATACCTATGGCACCCGCTGTTTTCCTTTGAGTGTGGAAATTCACAATCCTTGTGTTAAATAGAGCCCTTAAAACCCTTTATTTTTTAAAAAGTATCCTACTTAAAGCTTATATCCGAATTGTAAGGGTAGAAATAGAAAAAGGAGGCTGCTATGAATAAAGAACAAAAAGAAATATATTTTACAGAGTACAACCGCTATCCTTCCAAACCCTTGTCTTTATTAAAGGACTTGTACGAGCGCTCTGTAGAGAAAGAGCTCGATTTCTCAAAGGGAGCCTACATGAATATTTCCATGAGGACAAACCATAAATCAGCAGATAAAGAGTATCAAGCCCAGCTGGAATGGCTGTTTCTGCAAGGTTATTTGAATTACAAATACGGCAATGGTTCCATAGAAGAAAAAGATCCTATTATCGCAGTTGTGGTCTTAACTCCACAGGGCATGGAAAAGGCCTCTCAGCTATAAAAACGAAATGTCTAGAAAAATTTACACAAAAAGACAGTGTCCTTTAGAACACTGTCTTTTTAATTGGTTTCCATCCTCCCAAGAATAGGATCCCTTTATCCAATTGAAATCTATAAAGAAATAGAATTCAATTAACGAACATTATAATACTGTTTTGCCCAAGTTTCGTCTCCAGTACTTCTATCCCATTTCTTAAACGTACCGCTCTTAGCATAATATTCAAAGGAGTATTTAACGCCTCTATTGAAAGCTTCTCCTTGGTAAATGGTTTCATTTCCATCGGGTTTAAAGTCAATTTTTTGTACAAAGGTATTGCTTTGTCCTGATCTGGAAATAACTGCCGCAGCTGCTTGATTCATAGTCTTGAAGCTGGATAGTTGAGATGCAAATTCATCCCACTTATTATCGTTTCCAATATCCCATTTCACAAAGGTCTTTGTTCTGGCATTGATTTCGAAAACAACTTTATAGCCTTTCTTTAAAGCTTCCCCTTTGTAAAGAGGGTTTGTTTCATCGTAAGTGTATTCGATTTTCTCAATGATACCGCCAAATCTGTCTGTTACCATTTTTCGTGCATTGATTGCAGATAGTCTTTCCCCTGATGGACTTGGTGATGGGGAAGGACTAGGAGATGGTGCAGGTGCTGGTGCTGGAAGATTTCCAGGATTTCCTGTATGATTTCCTCTTGCAGCACTTAATACTTCATTCATCACTGCCTTAGAGATCACACCTTCTCCACCTACTATAACAACCTCATCTAAATCATCCTCTGCTAAGAAATACTTCAAAGTATCCTTATGAAGATATCTTCCGCCTGTTAATAAGATAGGTGCCTTATATCTTCCCGCTATAGAAATTGCAGATAAGGCATCTGGGAAATTCATTCCGCTGACAAGAACTGCATAATCATCATCGTCATCGTCATCCATTTCCATTGCCACTAGTCTTGCAGTATCGTAACGATTGTCTCCTGCAAAGCGTTTCACAGCTCCTGATACTCTAGGAAGGGCTGCTGTTCCTCCAAATACTACACCTAGTGTAGATTGGTTCTTATACGGATTGACTAAAAGAAGTGCTCCATCCTCTCCCACATAAGCCGCTGCAGAAAGTGCATCTGCAAAATTTTCTCCGGATACATATCCGATTTTTCTAGCTTCTACTTTTCTTCCAGTTCTAGCTTCTTTTTCCTCTAAAATTTTCTTTGATGTTTCGTAACGATTTTCCCCTTGAACTCTCTTTACTCTGTATTCTCGTTTTAGCTCCTCTTCAACCCCTCTTGATACAGCTGCCGAACCACCAAGAATAATGACTTCCTTAACCCCTTTTGCTCTTAATTCATTCTTTACTTCACTGGATAAATTCCCTGTTACTAAAAGAACTGGCGCCTTTAAGGACAAGGCTAAAGGTCCGCCGGATAAGGCATCTGCAAACTGCATTCCATTGGCTATAATCGCCACATCCGCTCTGGTGTAGGCCGCTTTACTTACCTCTACGGAAGTATTAACACGATTGCTTCCAGCAATTCTTCTTACTCTTGCATCATCATCAGCGAAAGCAGGACTGATAGACCCTAGTACCATCGCCGATGCTAATGCTGCAGTTAATAGTTTCTTTTTCATGATTTTCTCCTCTCCTGTTTTGTTTTCTACCTTTTTCCTACTCTTATTATAAGGGATGAAATAAAAAAAACAATAACAAAACCAGCTATTTTAAGCTATTTATTCTATCTTAGTCATAATCATTTTCTTTTATGAAATCCTTGTTGCAAAGAAAGAAAAAAGAAGTAAAAAAGACGAAAATAGGCCCTAATTTCTTCCTGAGAGTTGTACTCTATAAAAGGGTTAGAATTTCTATTTCCTTTCTTTTGCCATCAAGAAGTCAAAACTCTCTTTTATAATAGACTGAGCAAACAAAAAAACAATTTCCAGCCATATTTTTAACAAAAATGAAACAGAAAAAGGACCCTAATTTCTAAGGCCCTTTTGTATCTTTTATACTGGAGAAGAAGATCCTTCCTCTTTTTATCCTATAAATCCTTAAACATCTCTAGATAATCTGAAACTTCTTCTGTGACTTCTACCACTCCCAGATATTCGCCTTTCCTGCCTCGAACAGCATAGTAGCGGATCAATTCCAGACGATCGCCTTTTCTCATAGGAACAATCATCTCATCTTTTTTGCCGCTTTTGAAATCAGCGATCAGTCCTTTAATAACAGGAATCAGCTGTGGCGGGTGACAGAGATAAAGGTCTCTTCCTAAAATCGTTCTTGTTCTAGTAAACACCTGATGCTTGCCCTCGGAATAGTACCTTACAATATCATCTTTATCTGCATAGGTTAAATCCGTTGGAAGGGTGTTGAGCATTCCTTCTAATTCTTCAGGAAAGAAACTTCCGCTGGGAAGTTTTACTTTGTCTTCTTCCATCTCCCTCGTTTTCATCTGGCCTTTTGTTTTTTCATTGAGCCAAGTGTTGGCATCCGAATTGGAAGCGCCTTCTATCCCCTGATTAAAAACATATCCCATATGGACGCTTTCTTGAGCGCAGAGAATAAAATCTTCTTCTGTCAAATATTCCATGACCATCGGAATAAGAATCTTATCTTCTTTTTCAACCATTTCTGTTATTTGTGTTAAAACCCTTTGACTTACAAGTTCAACCCTCTTCGGATTAACTTCTCCTTCTAAAGAATCGGAAAGCTGCTTTAGAAGATTTTGAATGACATCATCTACCCCCCACATAACTTGAGGTGGTGTTGTAATACCAGCCTGTTCTAAATAAGGGAAAAAAAGATTTTCTTTTCTTTCATAGTGGAGTCCTATTTTGTTGAGCTCACGTACTTGAAATTTTAATTCTTCTATATTTTCTTTCCTTGGGTCCTGAAGAAACTTTTCGAAAGCCGGCTTGTATTTTTCCTCTAGAAACTGTTCAAGCCCTCTGTTTTCCCCCATAAAGACAAATGCAGGATGACCATAAGAAAGCTCTTCTTCCTCCAGCTTCCCGCTGAAAAGATCAGTATGAGCTGTACTTAAACGCTGAATTTCATCCACCGATATGCCGGATTTCTCTAAAAGACTTTCCGCCTCGGCTAAATCCTTAGATCCTATTTTCCCTTCGATCTTTTCCACTCTGTTTTTCAATTCTTCTATGGATGCACCCTTATGAAGTTCCATAAGAATGTCTTTTATCATTTCTTTTTTCATCGGGATTCCTCCTTTTCTTTCTATTATATCTTTATTTCTATTTTCATCTATCAAAAAAGAAGTTTCTGTAACAAATCTTACGAATCCTCCTTTTATTCGAAACAAAAACCGAAACAGAGTCTCTGCTTCGGAAATCACTTTATTCGCATTTCGTCTCGATTTTCTTTTGAGATCTTTCCTTTTCTTCCCTTAAAACTCCATCTTCCATAATATATACATGGTCGCAGTAATTGATAAGCCTTGTATCATGAGTTACCATTATTGTGGCTTTGTTTTTACACTTCGTTTCTTTCGCCAGTATTTCCACAACTTCAAAGGCTCGTTCTGAATCTAAACTTGCTGTGGGTTCGTCTGCCAGGATAATAGAAGGATCGTTGTATAAAGCCCTCGCGATGGCAACTCTTTGCCGCTCTCCACCTGATAATTCGTCAGGATATTTGTTTGCAAGATCATCGATATCCAAAGTTTGGAAGAGGTCTTCTTTTGATTTCTCAACCTTTTTCCCATTCACTTTATCCACAAGAACCAGCTGGTCTTTTACCTTCAAGAAAGGAATCAAATTCGATGATTGAAGGATAAATCCAATTTCTTTAAAACGCAGCTTCGCTCTCTTTTTTTCTTCTACTTCGCTAAAAGGCTTATCGTTTATAAGAATTTCTCCTTTTGTAGGAGACTGAAGACCTCCCGCTAACGTTAAGAATGTAGACTTCCCAGAACCGGAAGGACCAATAATAGCGATAAAACTTCCTTCCTCTACCTTTAAGTTCGTTTCCTTCAGGGCTTCGATTGTCGTATCTCCGTCTTGAAATTCTTTTTTTACATTTCTAAATTCTATCGCACTCATAGTCTTCCTTTCTATCCAATCGCTCTTAAAGGATCAATCTTTACAATCGCTCTGACAGAGAAAAACGCAGCAAGTATCGCCACAACAAGCATCAACAAACTGATCCCTCCTAAAAATACAGGATTGCTCTGAAAAGGCACAGTACTGGGCAAAAAGACCGAGGTTAAATAGGTCCCACCCAGTCCCAGCAGTATCCCGATTACCGCTAAAATAAATGTCTGAGCAATGATCGACTTGGCTATAAAAGCGCTGGATATTCCGTGTGCTTTCATCACACCAAATATATTAATTTTCTGCATTGTAAGAACATAGATAAAGATTCCGATAACAATTGCTGCAATGACAATCAGAAAGCCAATCATAAAACCAAAGGTGAGAACCTGAGCATTATAGCCCGGCAGTTCATTGATAAAGTTTGAAATACTGATATTATCCATGTTCTCTGGAAAAGAACCTACATCACCCTTTACAACAACACCGCTTAATCTTGCATTT
>RRZU010794423.1_pt1 | contig 12539 bp, 12 predicted proteins | sample 2165561 | NCBI WGS metagenome assembly RRZU01 (sample SAMN10456909, study PRJNA506462) | wastewater metagenome | isolation source: wastewater sludge | place: USA: Moscow, Idaho | reverse complement strand
GAATTCGACTAATATCTTTTTCTCCGCTATTAATTCCCTTTAATGCTTTTGAATCCATGCCGGGGAGCATGGCTAAAAGATCTTCTAAAGGCCCTAAGCACTTCATCTGCTCCAGCTGATCAAGGAAATCATGAAGATTATAAGATTGTGAACGGAATTTTTCTTCCAGTTCCTTTGCTTTCTTCTCATCGATTGCATTTTGTGCTTTTTCAATAAAGGATAATACATCTCCCATTCCTAAAATTCTAGAAGCCATTCTGTCTGGATGGAATGGTTCCAATTCGTCCATCTTTTCTCCGACCCCGATATATTTAATCGGCTTCTGGGTAACGGATCTTATGGAAAGGGCCGCACCTCCACGGGCATCCCCGTCTAATTTTGTAAGCACAATTCCTGTAACGCCTAAATCATTGCTAAAGGTTTCCGCTACATTTACAGCATCTTGTCCTGTCATCGCATCGACTACCAGTAAAATCTCGTCGGGCTTCACAGTACTTTCAATATCTTTTAATTCCTGCATCAAATCACTGTCGATATGAAGACGGCCGGCTGTATCGATTAATACCACATCTCTTCCAAGGCGCTTTGCCTCAGCTACCCCTTTTTCTGCAATCTCCACAGGACTCACTTGATCTCCCAATGTGAATACTGGAACATCTACATTTCCGCCTACTACCTGAAGCTGTTTGATCGCGGCAGGACGGTATATATCTCCCGCTACCAATAATGGTTTCTTGTTTTGTTTCTTTAAAAGATGAGCAAGTTTTCCCGCATGGGTTGTTTTACCTGCCCCCTGAAGACCGCATAGAAGAATCACTGTAGGCGGCTGTGAAGAAAACATAATTTTTTCTTCGCTTTTTCCCATAAGATCTGTTAATTCTTCGTTTACAATCTTAATAACATGCTGTCCCGGTGTAAGGGATTCCATGACCTCGGCACCTAAGGCACGTTCCTTTATCTTTTTAACAAAATCTTTAACCACTTTATAGTTAACATCTGCTTCTAATAACGCAAGTTTAACTTCCCTCATAGCAGCGTCGATATCTTTTTCTGTTAACTTACCTTTTCCGGTAAGCTTACCGAGGGCATTCTGTAATTTATCGGATAAATTTTCAAATATCATATCCTATTGCCTCCAGTCTTTCTCGTTCATATTCTTCAAAAAGCCCCATCAAATCTTCTAATTCTTTTTTCGGCAAATACTCATCCTTTGTCGATAACAATCGTTTCATCTCTTCTAAGGCTTTCTGAATCCCCTTCGAAATCTTTTGATTTCGCTCTACAAGCATAAGCTTCTTTTCATAATCATAAAGCTTTTTTTCTGCTCTTTTTAGGTTTTCAGAGACAGCTTGCTTGGAGATTCCGTGAATTTCAGCAATTTCCGACAAAGACAAATCTTCATTATAATAATGATCAACAATTTCAAACTGTTTGTCTGTCAGAAGCTTCCCGTAATAATCAAATAAAATCCCAATCTCAACAACCTTATCCATGATTTCTCTCCTCCGCCTCCGTCAACCTTTTAACTTGACGCTTGTATATTATAACGTGGTTCTCCATGAATGTCAACAACTTTTCTCCACTTATACTTGCCTTTAAAAAAACCGGAAGAAGTGTTGATTTGCAGCGATTAATGGATGGTGGATGGTGGTTAGTGATTGATGAAAAGGCTATGCCTTTTCTGCTTTTAATAAAAGATTTTTTTAAATAGAACGTCTCCTAGCAAAAGAAAAGAGAATGGACGCCTCTCCATTCTCATCTACCACTAAACACTATCCACTACCCACTAACCACTATCTTTCCCATCCCTTATTCATTCTGAGTTAAGTCAGGTACAAAATTATTGTTTTTTACCTAAGTAGAGAATGACGGTCTTCATTCTCATCTACCCCTACACACTATCCACTATCCACTACCCACTATCTTTTCCCCTACCCGTTCTCTCGGCCTTTCTGATAAATCGGATAGTATCTCCTTGTTGCAATTCTTCTTCTCATGTAATTTAAGTATCGTTTTAAGGATTTGTCTTTTTCGTACCATTGGGTGAATTTATATTTCTTTTCTTTAATGTATTTTTCAGCTTCTGCTTTGTCCTGTGGATTTACGTATTTTAATAAAACAGAAGGGTCTACATAGAGCCATAAGTAAGGTTTTTCGAAATAGACGGTTTCTTTATCTTCACGGTATAGGAGATCATCTACAAGGAAGGTAACAAAGTTGCATCCTGCTGCAGTCATATAAAAACTGGAACGTCCTTGGCGGATATTGATTTCAAATACTTTGTATTTCCCATCTCGGCAGTCGTATTTTACATCAAAATTCGCAAATCCTCTATATCCTAAATCTAATAAAAACTTTTCATATTGGGCATAAATTTCCGGTGCATCTTGAGTTAAAAGAGCATTGTAGTTCCCGATACTTTCCGGCAGGCATTCATCAAGAAGACAACGGGCGAAACACATCATCTTTACTCGGCCCTTGCGATCCACGTAAGCATTTAAAACGCCCATAGTAGAAGAATCGCCAGGTATAAAATCTTGAACGATAAGCTCTCCTATATAACCTGCCTTATATATATCCTCAACGATCTCTTCTAACTCTTTTTCCGACTCTGCTTTATAAGCTTTCTTTTTTCCTTCGAATTTCAAATGAAGAAACTCTATGCTGTCATTCGGTTTTACTGCACAGGGATATCCAAAAGGAAGATTAATCTTATCCCGATTCTCTTTCGTAATAACATAGGTTGCAGGATAGTCTAAACCATATTTCTCACAGATTTCATAAAAGTCTTTCTTGTTCTCCAGCTTATCCTTTAATTCTAAAGATACATAATTGAATTCATAATACTCTTCTAAAATATCGCTGTATTTTGCTATCAATGTTGTATATCCATCGCTGCAGGAAATTAGCAAAAGCGCCTTCCCTTCCTTTTTTAGTTCTTTTCCCAGTTCTATCATCTTTGATGGAAATACATCATCTGTATCAAAATTTTCAAAGGTTTGCACTGTAACAATCTTCGAGTCCTGTGTAAAACTTAAAGGCTCTCTTCCTAGAGCTATGGAATGAACGCCATAAGCCTCGTGAAAGGATCTAGCTGTGCCATAAGCATTAATATCTGTTCCTAAAATAATCGGTATAAAATCTACGTCCTGCATAATTAACTCACTTTCTTATAAAAATCACTAAATCGTTTTGTCCACTCAAAATCTTCCTTTGAAACTACTCCACCGGAATATTCCTTGTCTTTATATTCTAATCCGAAAAGAGCCAGCCATAAAATCTCTTCTCTCTCTATATTCTTTTTCTGAGAAAGATAATTTCGATAGCTTATGAGTCCTTTCTGAAGATCTAAACCTTTTTCTGTATAAGAATAATGTTCGACTTCTTCATTCATAATTTTTGTTCTGCTTGTTTTCATATAATCGTTTTTTAATAAATAGTCGATAGAAGTGTCGCGAAGACCTTGTATATTTTCTCGGATGGATTTTTCCTCTTGTTTTCGAAAATCCGGCTCCATTGCAAGAACTCCTCCAGGAAGTTTATTCAGTATCACAAACCAGTTTCGTTCATGATTGCTTTCAAATACAGGACTTCCTTCTAAAATATACTTTCCTTCTTCCTTCTTTATTACATCATCAATAATCCATTTTAATAGATATGACTGTAAAAAGGAAGCGGAATCTGCTAAACTGCTTTTGTGCATAGGAAAGAAGAAGTATTCTTTTTTATCCCTGATAGGAATCATGTCGGATACATCCTTTAACTCCGAAAAGCGAACATAAGGCCCTTCTTTTTTGTTTTGTTTGTTTAAGAGAATAATCCCTAAAATAAATAACACCAATAACCCAAAGGCTGCTATCGGAAGCCACGAAAGTTCCATATTAGAATTCATTTTTTACCTCCCTTAAGAAAAGCTGCTTTAATGCCTCTTGTGGATCCTTATTATTGTAGCAGACATCGTAGACCATCTGCGTAATGGGAAGATCCACATGATACTGTTCTCCCAGTGCCACCATAGCCTTCGAAGTATAATATCCTTCCGCCAGCTTATGATACTCTTCTTCTGTTACTAATGTTTCTCCAAATTTTCGATTCTGTGAAAACTCTGAAAATACGGTTGCTTCATAATCCCCTAGATGGCATAGGCCATAAGCGGAAAAAGGATTGCCCCCCATCGCTTCAATCAGTCTGGAAACTTCTCTTGTTCCCCGACTCATCAGAGCTCCCTTCAAGGAAGTTAGATTCATACCGTCTAAAGCCCCTGCTGCAATCCCTATAACATTTTTTGCAGCCGCACCTATTTCATTGCCCACTAAATCATTCCCGTAGTAAAATCGAATCAAATCGCTGGAAAATTCCTTTACTAGATGATATTTACAATCTTCATGAAGGGAATCAATAACCATGCAATTCGGCACCCCTCGATAAAATTCTTGAGGATGTCCCGGCCCGATCCATACGGCGATACGATTGCTGTAATCTACATATTCTGTTACCACTTGTGATAATCGTTTTTTTGTGCTGATCTCGATTCCTTTCATACAAAGAATAAAAATCTTGTTCTTTAAGGAATACTTTTTGATCTCTTCCATTAATTCTCGTACCTTCTGGGATGGGATAGAGATCACAATCACGTCGCTTTCTAGAGCCTCTTTCAGATCGTACACAAGCTTTGTACTTTTCTCAAGATTTATAATGCCGTTTCCGCCTGTTTCTCTAAACTGTTTCATATTCGAAGAATCTTCCCTTCCGTAAAGAGAAACCTCTTTGCCGATATGATCTAAATACCATGCAATAAAGGACCCCCATCTTCCGGCTCCTATTACTGTTATCTTCATCTTTAACACCTACTTATAATATTTTAATCATTATATCAAATAACAGGATCGGATCCCAATTTCCCTAAACAGAAAAAGCCGGAGCAAAAAATTCCTGCTCCGGCTTTTTAACATTTGTTTTTTAGTGATTAAAGAACTCCGCTCCTCTACTGTAACTGATAGCGAAAGATCAAAATATTCTGATCATTCTTCTGCTTTAATCCAGACTTAAGAACTTTCACTTTCTGATCGTTAGACAATTCAATATCTTGATCTACAATCTCATTCATAAATCCGTCCACTTCTTCTGCCTTTGCAGGCTCTACATCAACTTTCACTCCCCACGGAAGTGCAACTACTGCCTGCGGGTCTCAAGTATCACAGGCTCCATCGGCTCTTTCTTGAAGATTTTCTTCAAGAAGTTTTACTAATTCTTCTTTGTAATTTCCTGTTGATCCAAACATATACTTCCTCCTTTTTTCGATATGAAATTATTTGCATATCCATATTAATTATTATATACCTCATATTCTTATTTCTCAATCAAAAATCAATATTATTGCTCTTCTATCTGAAAAATGTAAAAAGAGTTTTTCTGGGTATTTATAAATACAGAAGCCAAACAGTATCTCAATCAAATATAAGGAGGTCATTATGACATCTCAAGAAAAAGAACTATTGTTATATATCTATGAAAAATATACAGAAGAAGGCAAAGAAACTATTCGGGTAGATTATTACGATGAAGATATACAATGCGAGGAAAGTTATGACCGTAGCGGCGATATCGATAAAATGATCGCGGAAATGATCGCAGAGGATCTTATCGAAGAAAAGAAGCGGGCCATTGGATTTGTAGAAGTGGCTTTAACAGAAGGAGGTATCGCAACGGCAAAAAAGCTTAAGGCATAAAAAAGAGCCCGATATATATCGGGTTCTTTTTTTACAATTCTTTATCTTCTGGAAGCCAAGCTTGCTCATCTTTTATTTCTCTTATAAAGACTCTACCTGAGTTTCTTATATCTTTTGCCTGGATATATTTGAATATCATCTTCTTCTCATCCGCCATGCCGATAATTTCTATTTTGCCTGTAACATGGCTTAACCCGTAACGAAATGACTTTGCCAGGCCATTAAGCATCGTTTTTGCATTGTTAACAATATCGAGTCCTTCTTTAAAGGGGACTTGGAATTGATCTTTCACTCCCCTCACAGGACGGCATTGAAACAAATAGTAAGGCATAATCCCATGGGATGAAAGTTTCGAAAATAATTCTTGTAAGATCTCGCTCTTGTCGTTAACTCCTCGCAAAAGGACAGTCTGATTTCTTATAACAGCCCCTGTTTCTTGAAGCAGGCGAATACTTTCTAAGGAATCCTTTGTCAGTTCTCGAGGATGATTATAATGTGTAACAATATAAATCTGTTTTTTCTGATTGTATTTTTTAATAATTTGAATCAATCGATCTGATTTCAGTATTCTCTGTGGGAAAACTACTGGTACTCTTGTGCCGAATCTTATAAAATCTAAATGCTCTATCTGTGTTAATTCCTCTAAAAGATATTCTATTTGCTCATCTTCTAAAAGGAAAGAGTCTCCTCCTGATATTAAAATATTATTAATTTCCCCATGCTTTTTTATATAGTCAAAAATTTTCTCCCATGATTTTGAAACTTCTTCTGTTTTCCCTCCTACAAGTCTTTTTCGAAAACAAAAACGGCAGTACATAGCGCAAGTACTTGTAGAAAGCATTAATGCAGTTTGTTTATATTTATGCTGAAGACCTGTAACGACTGTATTAGTCCCTTCTCCCGACGTGTCGAAGGATCCGCTGTCCCCGCTTTCAAAAACAGCAGGAATACAAAGCTTCGCAATAGGATCCTCTTTGAAATTCTCCCAGTCTATTAATTCAATATAATTTCTCGGGATGCTCATAGGATAACGGTCGATAATTTCCTGAAGAACTTTCTTCTCTTCTTCTCCTAAAGGCAGCTTTTTATACTGGTCTAGCCCTTCTACAGATGTAATATTATGTGCTAATTCTTCTTTCCAATTCAAATAAATCCTCCTTCAACAAATCATTCTTTATTATAATAATTTAAATAATCTATATTTATTAGAATAATATTATATCACAAAGATATGGTCTCCATATTTATTGACTGTTTTTAAGAGAATAGTAAGTAAACGTTGCGGCTGCAATCTTTTCCTTTTTCTGATTTGTTACCTTTACTTCTATAAAGCTGACCCTATTTCCCCGTTTTAGAATGGACGCTTCGCATATTATAGCTTTCGTTTCTTTTGGGTTGTTTAAATACTGAATGTTTCCTTCAATCGTAGAGGATTTGCCCCCATAGTAATCCATTAAACTTCCGCAGGCAGAATCGCATAATGTATAAATCAAACCTCCATGGATCCGTCCATTTCCGTTTAAATGTTTCTTCGAAATCTCTCTTAAAACTAATCTGCTGTATCCTTCCCTGATTTCTTCCAGCTCTGCGCCGATCAACGCCACAAAGGGCACATGTTTCTTTTGTTCTATGATTAAATCTTCTTTCTTGTCCATAGTTCCTCCATATAAAGAAAGCTCTCCGAAAAGGAGAGCTGCTGTTTTGTAAAATTGTTTCGACTAAAGCTTTGTAATTTTTAAAAAGGTGTTCTTTTAAGCGTTAATCCTTATAGCAGATCCTAGAAAAAGAGACAGGAATCTTTTAAAATATATACAAAAAACATTCCTGTGCCCTTCTTACCTTTCTCCTAGATTTGTTTAAAAGCCTGCTCTAAATCTGCAATCAAATCATCTGCATCCTCTAATCCCACTGAGAAACGAATCAGATCAGGGCGTACTCCTGCTTCTTCCAACTGTTCATCGGACAATTGTCTATGAGTATGGCTTGCAGGGTGTAGAAGACATGTTTTTGCATCTGCTACATGGGTTGCAATAGATGCTAATTTTAAACTGTCCATAAATTTAATAGAACGCTCTCTTCCTCCTTTGATTCCGAAATTTAATACGCCGCACGTTCCATTTGGACAGTATTTTTTCGCTAATTCATAACTTGGATGGCTCTCTAATTCTGGAAAATTAACCCAAGCCACTTCCTCATGGGCTTCTAAATATTTCGCAATTTTCAACGCGCTTTCACTATGTCTTTTCATTCTAAGATGCAGCGATTCAAGACCCAAACTCAAATAAAAGGCATGCTGAGGAGATTGAATCGATCCTAAGTCTCTCATAAGCTGTGTAGTCGCTTTTGTAATATAAGCTCTTTTGCCGAATTTTTCTGTATAAGTGATACCGTGATAGGATTCATCAGGCGATGTCAATCCTGGGAACTTCTCTTTGTTTGCATCCCAATCAAAATTACCGCTGTCTACAATGGCTCCGCCCACTGCTACTCCATGGCCATCCATATATTTTGTTGTAGAATGAGTTACGATATCGGCACCCCATTCAAAAGGACGGCAGTTGATCGGCGTTGCAAATGTATTATCAATAATCAAAGGCACGCCATGATCGTGGGCAAGCTTTGCAAATTTTTCAATATCTAATATATTGACTGTTGGATTTGTAATGGTTTCTCCAAAAACTGCCTTTGTATTTGGTTTGATATATTCTGATAATTCTTCTAAAGAAAGATCTTGATCGACAAATGTACAGTCAATCCCCATCTTTTTCATTGTAATATTAAAAAGATTATAGGTTCCTCCATAGATCGATGAGGATGTTATAAAATGATCGCCGGCTTCGCATATATTAAACATTGCATAGAAGTTCGCCGCTTGTCCTGAGGAAGTAAGCATGGCTGCCGCTCCACCCTCTAGAGCATTTATTTTCGCTGCAACAAAGTCGTTTGTAGGATTCTGCAGCCTCGTATAAAAATAGCCAGAAGCCTCTAAATCAAATAGTTTTCCCATTTCTTCGCTTGTATCGTATTTGAATGTAGTACTTTGATAAATAGGAACTTCTCTCGGTTCGCCTTTTGTCGGTTTATAGCCTTCTTGAATACATTTTGTGTCAATATGATAATCCATTCTATTTTCCTTTCTTGTTTTAAATCTTTCTCAATCATTTTATCATATTAAAGAACTAAATTCATTGCAGAATTTTAAAAATAGATCTCTCTATATTAGTAGAAAAATTTTTCCATCCCTCATCTCAATTTGCATTTGTTGAAAAGAAGATTCATAATAGAAACAGATAGAAAAAAGAGGTGATCCTATTGTATTTGATGATCGATAATTACGACTCCTTTGTTTATAATCTTGCAACTTATTTTATAGAGCTTGATTGTGAAATTAAAATATTTCGCAACGACAAGATAAGCCTAGAGGAGATCGAATTCTTAATAAAAGAACAAAACCTAGAAGCTATTATACTGTCTCCAGGTCCAAAAAGTCCTGCAGAGTCGAGAATCTGTCTCGATATTATACATACATTCAGCGGAAGAATCCCTATACTCGGTGTGTGCCTTGGCCATCAGATAATCGGCTACTGTAACGGGGCAGATATTATAAAAGCCCCTGTACCAAAGCATGGAAAAATCTCTTCGATTACCCATAGCGGAAAGAGACTTTTTAAAAATCTTCCAAACCCTATGAATGTCACAAGATATCATTCTTTAATCATCGATGAGAATTCACTGCCTGAGGATTTTTCTATAGACGCTAAAACGAAAGAAGGCATCATTATGGCCATAAGCCATAAAACCCTGCCCGTTCTCGGTGTTCAGTTTCATCCAGAGGCAGTACTTACAGAAAAGGGGCATCAATTGCTAAAAAATTTTATCAATATCGTAAAGGAATGGAATATCGATGAAAACTATTGTTAAAAAATTAAATTTTTATAAACAAATCAAGGATTTTCTTCCTCTTTATGAAAACAAAAAAAACACCATTTTTTTAGACTCTTCTCTTAAAAATGAATATGGAGCCTTTTCTATACTCGGTATTTCTCCTTTCATTATCTTGGAAGAAAAAAACGGAGTCCTTTATGAAAATGGAGACAAAAAAAATGGAAGTATTGAAGAATACTTAACAGATTTTATGAAAAATTACAAAGAAAAGAACGACACCCATCTTCCCCTCATTTCAGGTTTCTTAGGTTATTTTTCATATGATTATGGACGAAAATTCGAAAATATAGACAGCAGACATGAGGATATTTATAATATCCCGGATGCAGTCTTTGTCTTATATACAAATTTGATTATAGAAGACCTAGTGAACAAAGAGCTTTATATTACTTCCATAGAAGAAGAGTCTTCCATTGAAAAAATAGAAAGCGAAATATCTTCTTTCCAAAGAAGGGAAGATATACCGCCTAAAAGCAAAGAATTTGCCCCCTTTCACTCTTTGCATCCTAAGGCTTCCTATCTGAGGGCCATCGAAAAAACGATGGATTATATCAAAGAAGGGGATGTTTATATTCTCAATATGACTCATCAGATCGAAATCGAAAGTTCGAAAGATCCTTATGAGGTCTATAAATATTTAAGAAATCACAACCCTGCTCCTTTCAGCAGTTTTATGAATTTTGGAGACTTCCATATTCTAAGCAGTTCTCCAGAACGCTTTATCCAAATTAAAGAGGATTATATCGAGACGAGACCTATTAAAGGAACTCGTAAACGAGGTGCAACTATTAAAGAAGATTTGTCTTTAAAAGAAGAACTTCTTCATTCAGAAAAAGATAGAAGCGAACTTCTTATGATTGTGGATCTGGAACGGAATGATCTAAACCATATTTGTGAACCGGAAAGTGTAAAGGTACCGGAGCTTTTTGAAATAGAAACGTATGCCACTGTGTTCCACTTAGTTTCTACCGTTACCGGAAAACTAAAAAAAGATACGGATATTTCTTATCTTTTAAAATCCACTTTTCCTGGTGGTTCCATCACTGGAGCACCGAAAATTCGAGCCATGGAAATTATTGATGAACTTGAAATGTCAAGAAGAGGAATCTACACCGGTTCTATCGGCTATTTTTCTAGAAACGGAAACAGCGATTTAAATATTATTATCCGTACTCTTCTCCATAAAAATGGACGCTATTATTTAGGTGTAGGCGGCGGCATTACTTATGAATCCGATCCGCAATTCGAATACGAAGAAACTATTCAGAAAGCAAAGGCCCTTTTATATGCAGCGAGGAAAGAAGATGAAAATTAATATCGATGAGGGCTATCGGTTCGGAATAGGTGTTTTCGAAACGATCCTTCTTTTGGATAATAATCCTGTTTTTCTTGAAGAGCATCTGGATCGCCTGAAAAGATCTATGGTCCACTTTGAAATCGAACAAGACATCCATCGAGAGCAAGTATTCCAGTTTTTAAAAGAGGAGGAGCTTTCTAGAAAGTCCGTTTTAAAAATTACAGTAAGCTCAGAAAATGTTTTGTTGGAAAGAAAAGAGTATCCTTATTTCGAAGAAGACTTCCTCAAGGGATTTTCTCTTATAGAAAGCAATATCCTTCGAAACGAAACTTCTCCTTTTACCTATCATAAAACATTAAACTACGGTGATAATATCACAGAAAAAAGAAAGGCTCTTTCCGCCGGTTATAATGAGCCTTATTTTGTAAATACACAGGGAAATTTCTCAGAAGGAGCAACGACAAACCTCTTTTTTATAAAAGGAGATACCATCTATACACCTTCTGTTTCATCAGGATTGTTAAATGGAATCTTAAGAGAATGGGTGATAAGGCATTTTAAAACAGTAGAGACAGAGATCTACAAAGAGGGCTATCATCAATACGATGAGATCTTTCTTACAAATTCCCTTCTAGGGATTATGCCAGTTCGTTCTATAAACGGTGATATACTTCCTTCTATGAAAAAAAGTTTCGCACTTCATAAACAATACGAAGATTTTATAAAAAACAGAACCTCCCCATTCAAACAGGATTAGACTGGTAAAACATCCTGAGAAAGATTAAATATTTATTTTTAGGAAGACATAAAATATCTACTTTAAATCCTAAGAATCAAAACAAGCAGCCAACCATGTAGTTCAAGATTTTTTTAGGTTCGGCTGCTTGTTTTAAGATCATGAATTTATTAAATAATTTAACATAGAATAAAAATAGTTTTTTGTCTCAAACAAATGTTATATGCCCTTTCATCCCGTTCTTTAAAGCAACTCTTCTGGATTCATGAGATGATCTAAAGGAGAATCAGGAACTGTCGGGTTATTCTTTCTAAAGTCCTCCAAAGCTTGTTCATAAGTACGGATGACTTCTTCTCTAAAATCATTGGCCGAAATAATCAAACCTCCTGCACCGCGGACAACTACCTGCTCTGTAGCATCAGAGGTTGCTACCCGGACAAGAATGTCTTTTCCTACTTGGCGAATATAGCGTTCAATAAACTGATCCGCCGTTTCTCCCTCTTTGGTATATACAACTTCTATCGAACCGCTATTCTCTCTGCGGATCACTCCTTTTACTTTGTAAGCATCAAAAACCACCATCATTTTTTTGCGGGTGATTCCTTGGTAATTTGATAGAATATCAAGGAGCTTTATTCGAGAAGCCTCTAAATCTTCCTTAGGGAGATCTTTAAGTTCTTCCCAGCTATGAATCATATTATAACCGTCTACTAGGATGATTTCCTCTTTGATTTTATATTTTTCTTTTCCTAGATAATAATCTTTTTTCGGTTCTTTCCGTACCTTCCTTGTTTCCTTTTTATTCGAATAAAAGGTTTCTTTCAATATCCGT
>RRZU010082975.1_pt1 | contig 12539 bp, 12 predicted proteins | sample 2165561 | NCBI WGS metagenome assembly RRZU01 (sample SAMN10456909, study PRJNA506462) | wastewater metagenome | isolation source: wastewater sludge | place: USA: Moscow, Idaho | reverse complement strand
GGGCTGGACCCGGGCACCGCAAGGTTGGAGCGGCGCGAACGCAGCGAACGGGCGGGGGTCTGGTCGGACGTGGTCATCGCAGGTACCTCTCGGGGCTCTCGGGATCGCACCGGGACACGGCGCGCACGGCAACGCTCCACGATAACCGGCGCGCAGTCCGACGACGCACGGCGGTCCCCCCGAGTGTTGCCCCGGTCACCGTGGGCCGAAGGCCGCCACCGGGCCGAAACCCTCCTGGGCGGGCGACCTCGGGGGCCGGCGTGCTGAACTCGACGACATGCGAGTCCAAAGCTGGGGCGTGGCGACACTGGCGGGCGCCGTGATCATCGGCACTCTCGTCACCCCGGCGCTCGTCGCCCCCGCGGTTGCCGCGTCGGGACCGGCGCCCACACCAACCGTCGACTCCGCGGCGGTTTCGCCTCCCGGCACCGAAGCGGCGCTGAGTTGGACCCGCTGTGGTTCGCGCAAACGGGTCCGGGAGTGCGCGCGCCTGAACGTTCCCATCGATTACTCGGACCCGGAGGGACCCAACGTCCAGATCGCGTTGGCCCGGATCCCGGCGCGCGATCCCGCACAACGACGCGGGGCCATCGTCATGGACCCCGGCGGCCCCGGGATCTCCGGTGTCACCGAGATCCTGAAGTACGACTCGTACCTCAGCGACCGACTGGAGGACCACTACGACGTGGTCGGGTTCGACCCCCGCGGCGTGGGCGCGAGCGCGCCCTTGTGGTGTCGCTCGACGAAACAGATGGATCGGTACTCCAACACTCTCGCGGCGGCGCAATGGTCGGCCCGGGCGGACACCGCAGTCGTCAATCGATGGGCCCACCAGGCCCGACTGTTCGGGGTGGGATGCGGGCGCGACCGACCGGACCTGGTTCGTCATCTCGGAACGATCGACGCCGCGCGCGATCTGGACCGGATTCGCGCCGCTCTGGGCCAGCCGACCTTGGACTACCTGGGCTGGTCGTACGGAACCAAGCTCGGGGCCGTGTATGCCGACCTGTTCCCCGGCAACGTGGGCCGAATGGTGCTCGACAGCGCGATCAACCCGGCGTTGGACATCACGCAGTTCAATCGTGAGCAGAGCCGTGGCATGGAGGCCGCGCTCCATCGGTTCTTCCGTTGGTGCCGCAGTGGCCGGAACTGCCCGCTGCCACGCGGGCGGACGCACTCGACTACCGCCCTCAAGCAATTCCTGCTGGGCCTGCCGTCGAGGCGGACGGCCGCCGACGCTGCGACGCGGGCCGACGCGATGTCCGCCTTGGCCACCACGATGTATCACCCCGACGACCTGTATCCAGTGCTCCGGCATGCTCTGCGCCGGGCCTTCGCGGGCGACGGCCGCCCCCTGATCCGACTCGGCGGCGGTTACGGCGACCAGGATCCCGACCACCCGTCGAACTTCCTGAACGCGCTCTACGCCATCAACTGCTACGACTCCCCGGCAACTGCCGGAGTCGCGCGCACGGCCCTCCTGGCACGACGGTGGGGCGCCGCGGCACCCATCTTCGGGGCACCTGCCGCCTGGGGTGTACTGCGGTGCCACACGTTCCCGGCGCACACGCCGATCCCGACAGGTCCGGTGAGCGCCCCGGGGCCCCGCCCATCGTGATCATCGGTGCCCGGCGAGACGCGGCGACACCTGTGGCGTGGTCGCGGCAGCTCGCGGGGCAACTGGTGTCGTCCCGGCTCATCGTCGCCGACACGGCGATCCACTCGGTGTACCCCGGAGTCAACCGTTGCGTCCGTCGGGCCGTGGATCGGTTCTTCCTGCGGGGCGATGCGCCACCGCGGCGCTCCGAGTGTCCTGCGGACTGACCGTCACAGGGGCGGGGTCTCGACCGGTTCTTGACTGCGACTGGCCCGGATGACGACCACGAGTCCCGCGCCGAGCAACAGCAGTGCCGGTATGACCTGCGGTGAGGGCAACTGCCCCAGGAACAGCCCTGCGACGATGATCGCTCCCGGCAACTCGAACAGGATCGCGAGGCTGACCACTGTGGCCGAAGTCGACTGCAGGACGATGCTCACGACCGTGTGCCCCAGCAGTTGCGCGATGAGGGTGAGCCCCAAGATCAACAACCAGTCCCGGGCGCTATATCCCCACATCTGCACGCCGAACCCCACGCACAGCGGCAGGAGCGCGAGCGCCGACACCAGGTAGGCCACCGTCGTGTAGTTCACGGTGCTGAGTGACTGGCGGGCTCTTTCACCGGTGGTCACGTAAGCGGCGGCCAGAACCGCGCCTATCAGGGCGAGCCCGTCGCCGATCAGCGATCGGGGGTCGATCGAGAAGTCGATTCCCGTCAGCACCAGCACCCCCGCCAGAGACACCGCGATACCGACCCAGACCCCTCGGTCGACTCGTGCGCCCATGCTCCGCGCGATCAGTGCGGCCCACACCGGCTGGGTGGCGACGAGGGCAGCAGCAGAGGCCACCGACGTGAAGCGGATCGACGGGATCCATGTGGCGAAGTGCGCTCCCAGGAAGAGCCCGGCGGACACCAGCCACACCCACTGCCGACGTGTCAGTTGCCGGAACTCGGTCAGCCCCTTGACCGCCAGCAGAGGGGCGGTGAAACCGGCGCCGAGCAGACTGCGCCAGAACGCGATCGCCAACGCCGGCGCCGCGCAGGCGGCGATCATGGGCGCCGACGTCGAGACCGCGACGACCGCCACAGCGAGCAGGACGGTGTCCCGGGTCCCCGGCAGGCGGATGGCGGATTCAGTCACACCCCATGGTGAGGCAACGCAAGGCTGCTGCCGACAGGCCGTGCGGCGGCTAGGGTGCGAAGGTGAGCGGTTCGGCGACCCGCGTCTATGTGGCGCGACTGGCAGGCGTGCCGGTGTTCGATCCCAATGGGGACCAGGTCGGCAAGGTGCGCGACATCGTCGTGTCGTTGTTGACCGGCGCACGACCTCCTCGGGTGCTGGGACTGATCCTCGAGGTCCCCCCCAAGCGCCGGATCTTCCTGCCGATTCTGCGCGTGCATTCCTTCGACGCCAAACAGGTGGTCGTCAGCGGGCTGGTCAACATGCGGCGCTTCGAGAAGCGCGCGTCGGAGACCCTTGTCATGGGCGAACTGCTGGACCGCACCGTGCGGCTCAAGGACTCCGACATCCCCGTGACGATCAAGGACGTCGCCATCGAGGCGGACCGCAACCGTGACTGGGAGGTCACCCGCCTGTTCGTCAAGAAGGGCCCCAGCGGGTTCCGGCGCCGGGCCGAGACTCTGGTGGTCCCCTGGGACGCGGTGATCGGACTTCAGGACAGCCACGAGATACAGGGGGCCGACGAGTTCCTTCGGCGAATCGAGTCGCTGAAGCCGGCCGATGTCGCCAACGAGTTGCGCGACCTGTCAGCTGCGCGCCGGGACCAGATCGCGGCCTCGATGGAGGACGGCCGACTCGCCGAGGTGCTCGAGGAGCTGCCCGAGGACGACCAGGTCGAGATCCTGTCGTCGTTGGACCTGGAACGCGCTGCCGACGTCCTCGAGGAGATGTCACCGGACGACGCCACCGACCTGGTCAGCGAACTCGACCCGCAGTTGGCCCAACTGCTGCTGCAGCGCATGGAACCTGACGAGGCCGACGACATCCTGCGGTTGTTGTCCTACGACGACGACACCGCGGGCGGCATGATGACCACCGAACCGGTGATCCTGCCGCCCGATGCCACCGTCGCTGAGGCGCTCGCGCTGGTCCGTGACGGTGACCTGTCCCCTTCGCTGGCATCGCAGGTCTACGTCGTGCGACCACCCTTGGAGAGCCCCACCGGCCGTTACCTGGGGGCTGCCCACATCCAGGCGCTGCTGCGGGAACCGCCGTCAGGCCTGGTGTCGGGCATCGTGGACCGCGAGCTCGAGGCCATCGGGCCCGACACGCCCCTGGGTCGCGTGGCCCGCTACTTCGCCACCTACAACCTGGTAGCCGTGCCTGTCATCGACGAGAACAACCACCTGCTGGGTGCTGTGACGGTCGACGACCTGCTGGACCACATGCTGCCCGAGGACTGGCGTGAGGAACCCGACGAGTCGGCTGAGGATGTCCCATGACCGAGCGGGGCGCCCGTCGGCGCACCTCGGGCTTGGACGAGCCGATGGAGCGGGGCCTGGGACCCAATCTGCGCCCTCAGTACGACCCGGAGGTGTTCGGGCGCATCAGCGAACGGATCGCCCGCTACATCGGGTCATGGAAGTTCATCGCCTGGATGACGGTCCTGATCATCTTGTGGGTGGGGTTCAACCTGTGGGGCGCGTGGACCGGGGCGTGGGAGGTCGACCCGTTCCCGTTCATCTTCCTGACGCTGTTGCTGTCACTGCAGGCGTCGTACGCGGCCCCCCTGATCCTGTTGGCCCAGAACCGGCAGGACGACCGTGACCGGGTGCAGTACCTCGAGGACCGCGCTCGCACCGATCGATTGGTGGCCGACACGGAGTACCTGATGCGCGAGATCGCCGCACTTCGTCAGGCACTGGGCGAGGTCGCGACCCGCGACTACATCCGCGGCGAGCTCAGAGATCTGGCTGATGACCTCCAGGATCGGCTCAACGGGAGCGACGATGGTCCGCCGACAGCTCGGTGACGTACTGATCACCCGCGGGAACGCCACCCTCGGGCAGATCACCGAAGCCTTGCGCATCCAGCGGGAGTCCGAAGAGCATGCCCGCCTGGGGCGGATCCTGGTCGAGATGGGGGCCATCGACGAAGGCCAGCTGGCAGGTGCCCTCGCCGAGGCACACGGACTCGAGGGCGTGGACCTACGAAGCATGTACGTCGACTCAGCCGTGGCCCGCATCCTGGATCGTTCGATCGCGTTCCGCCACATCATGGTGCCGATCGACCTGGCCGACGACCATCTGACCGTTGCTGTCGCCGACCCCGTCGACGTCTTCGCGCTCGACGACCTGCGCGCCCGTCTCACCGGCCGGCGACTCACCATCGTGGTTGCGCCCGCCGTTCAGATCCGTCACACGTTGGCTGTCGCGTGGGGCGAGGAGGAGAGCCGTGTGACGGTGGCGCAGATGGCCGACATGCCCGATGACGGGATCTCGGCGGGGGAGAGCCCGGAATCCGACGAGGGCGCGGCCGCACTCGTCAGGCAATTGTTGCGCGCCGCAGACCTCCAACGAGCCAGCGACCTGCACATCGAGCCTCAGTCGGATCAGGTCGTCGTGCGCATCCGGGTCGATGGCATCATGCGGGAGTTGATGCATCTGCCGACCAGCAGCCTCAGCGCGATCACGGCACGGGTGAAGATCGTCTCCGGCCTGGACGTGTTCGAGCGGCGGCTGCCGCAGGACGGGCGGACCCGCCTGCGCATCGAGGGGCATGCCCGGGACATCCGCGTGTCCACCTTGCCGACAGTCCATGGCGAGAAGATCGTCATGCGACTACTCCCCACTCAGGAGACGGTCCCGTCCCTGGACTCGTTGGGACTCAACGACGAGCAGGCGGCCATGTTGCACGACGAACTGCAGCAATCGCAGGGCCTGATCCTGGTCACCGGACCGACCGGCTCGGGCAAGTCGAACACGCTGTACGCCGCCCTGACATCGTGCGTCGATGGGCAGCGCAACGTGATCACCGTCGAGGATCCGGTCGAGGTCGAGATCGACGGGATCGCCCAGGTCGCCGTCAGCGACACGGGGATCCTCACAGTGGACGCAGCCCTTCGGGCAGCGCTGCGTCAGGACCCCGACATCCTCCTCGTGGGCGAGATCCGAGACCCGGCCACCGGCACGCTGGCCCTGCGAGCGTCCCTGACCGGTCATCTGGTCCTGTCGACGCTGCACACCCTCGACGCGCCGGGGGCCATCGTGCGCCTTCTCGACCTCGGACTTCCCCGATATCTGGTCGCTGCTTCGCTGAGTCTCATCGTGTCCCAGCGGCTGATCCGGAAGAACTGCCCCGCCTGTGCGGTGCCGGCCCCACCTGATCCGCGACTTCGCACCTTGCTGGGGATCACCGCCGACCAAGCGTCACGAATGGTCGCCGGTGCCGGCTGCCATGCGTGCGGCGGCACCGGATTCCTCGGAAGAATCGGCGTGTTCGAGTTCCTTCCGGTGACCGAGGACTTCCGAACGGCTGTGGCAGCGGGCAACGACGCGGACGGCCTTCACCGCGCTGCCGAAGCCGCCGGCTGGCAGCCCGTGGTGACGCGGGCGGTGGAACTGGCGATCACCGGGGTGACCACGGCAGCCGAGGTGCTGCGGGTGGTGACGGTGCCCGAGGACACCGAGGCTCCCACCTGATAGCGACTTCGGCGCCCATCGGGAAGTGGCCGTAGCCTGTGCGCATGAGTTCCGTCTCCGCAGATGCGGTTCAGCAGGCCCTGGCCGGCGTCGATGACCCCGAGATCCGCCGCCCGATCACCGAGTTGGGCATGGTCGCGTCCGTCGACATCGCCGCTGACGGGCGCGTGGCGGTCACCGTGCTGCTCACCGTCAGTGGGTGCCCCATGCGTACCGAGATCGTGGATCGCGTCACCGCAGCGGTGAGCAGCGTCCCGGGCGTCACGGGGGTGTCGGTGCAGTTGGATGTCATGAACGAGGAACAACGCACCACCTTGCGCGAGTCCTTGCGCGGACCTACCCGCGAGATCGTGTTCAACAAGCCCGGCAACCTGACCCGCGTGTACGCCGTCGCCTCGGGCAAGGGCGGCGTCGGAAAGTCCTCGATCACGGTCAACCTGGCGGCGGCGATGGCCGCTCGCGGGCTGGCCGTCGGGCTGCTGGACGCTGACATCTACGGTCACTCGATCCCACGGATGCTGGGCCTGGACCGGCCTCCTACGGTGGTCGACGGCATGCTGCTTCCCCCCGAGGCCAACGGGGTGCGGGCGATCTCGATGCTGCCGTTCAAGCCGGGTGGCTCAGCCGAACCCGTCGCCTTCAGGGGCCCGATGCTGCACCGCGCGCTGGAGCAGTTCCTGACCGACGTGTGGTGGGGCGACCTGGACATCCTGTTCCTGGACCTGCCGCCCGGTACCGGCGACGTCGCGATCTCGTCGGTGCAGTTGCTGCCCGACTCCGAACTCATCGTGGTGACCACACCCCAGCAGGCCGCCGCCGAAGTGGCAGTGCGCGCCGGCATGCTGGCGTTGCAGACCAAACAGAAGGTCGTCGGTGTGATCGAGAACATGAGCGCCTTCGCTTGCCCGCATTGCGGCGAACCCATCGACATGTTCGGGCATGGCGGTGGGGATACGGTCGCCGCGACGCTGTCGCAGGCTTTGAACACATCGATCCCGGTCCTCGGCCGGGTGCCGTTCGACTCCCGGCTGCGCGAGGGTGGCGACGATGGGCACCCCCTGGTGCTGACCGACCCCGAGTCGGCGGCGGGCTCGGCCATCGACGCCATCGCGGCGGGGCTTGCCGAACGCCGCCGGGGCCTCGCCGGCCTCAACCTCGGTGTCACCCCTGCGGGTCGATGAGCGCATTCCCGCCCCCGACCGGCCACCCCGTGGTCACCGACGACCCGGCGCCCGGACGTGCCCGGCCGGGGTGGGCCAAGCCGGTGCTGTGGATCAGCCTCGGAGTGATGATGCTGGGGGTGCTGGGTCTCCTCGCTGCAGGGGTGGACTGGGCCGTGCGTACGTGGGAGATGAACCAGCTCGTCTCACGCATCGAAGTCTCTGAGGCTGCCATGGGGGCAGCGCAGGCGGCGATCGGCGATGTGACACTCGCCGACGGCGCCACCGCAGCGGCCAAGGCCGAGGCCCGACGGGAGTTGAGTTCGGCCAGTGCCGCGGGAGGTGACGCCGTGGCAGCGGCGGGCGAAGGGGTCGCCGAACTCACCTTCCTGCCGTGGCACGAACAGCAGATCGCAGCCCAAGGCGCCTACCTGGCCCACAACCAAGCATGGGTGGACTACCTGCAGCGCGGATCGACGCGGCCCTTGACCCTGTTCGGCGATGACAACATGATCGAGCCCACCTGGGTGCGTGCCGAGGCGGCAGTGCGAGGGGCAGTCCCGGTTCCGACTGCGCCGCCCCTGCAACAGCGTGTCGACGACATCTTCCGCGACGACAACCCTGCCGAACTGCCCAGCGGAGGGATCCCCGCCTGACGTCAGCGGGCGGGCCGGTAGGCGCCCATCCCCATGGCCAGCACCACGACGCCGAAGAGGAACATCGCCGGCTGCAGCCAGAAGACCAGGCCGATCAGCAGAACTTGGACGACGATCCACGCCATGAGCAGACCACCCGCGAGCATCGCCGTCTGCGCCGCGGCCGGGTGGCCGCTGATGGCCGTCAGACACGCGACTGTCATGGGCGCCGCCACGAGCAACAGCAACGCCAGCGCACCGAACCCCCAGCCATCACCGGGCAAGAACGACGGTGGCGCCACGGGCAACTCCTGCAACGCGATCGCCTCGGTCAGATACCACGTCCCGTAGTAGGCACCCACGGCGACGAATCCCGTGATCAGTGCGGTGACCGTGCGCCAGATACGTCCGGGCACGACGGCCGTTTCCAGCAGATGGACAGGTGTGGGCACATGTGACGTCGTCATGATGACCGCCTCCACTTCCACGGTACGCCTGGTCGGCGGACACGGGCAGCCGTGGCCCGGGACATTGGTCCCGCGCACCGAGGAGCACCCGTTCGGGCGTCGTTCGTTCGGAGCAGCGCGGCAACAGTCCCCGCCTTCGGGCGCCGATAGAGCCCCATGCTGCGTTCCCTGCTGCCGGCCGCACTGCTGCCCGCTGTGCTGCTCAGCACGGTCGCGGTGCCGACGCCCGCGATCGCCGGCTCGCCCGCGCAATGGTGTCGGTCGGCCCGCCAACAGGTCCTTGAGTGGAGCCTGGATCACGCTTCGGACCGCGGCAGGCCGTACGTCACGCAGATCCGGCGATCCCGAACGACTCTGGACCGGGTGATCGAGGCCCCCACCGATGGGATCATCCTGCGCTGCCGAGGTCGTGGGGTGCTGTCGAACGGCGTGACCACACCGGTCAAGTTCGGGTTCCGGGCGATCGACGGGTCCTGGTACCTGTTCTTGAAACGCGCGCACTGAGCGCCTCACCGCCTAGGCTCGGCAACGACCCGAGGAGTGAGCCGGTGGCAGCCAACAAGCGTTCCGTGTCCGCTGTCGATGCCCTGTGGCTCAGCATGGACACCCCTGAGAACCTCATGATCATCGAGGGGGTCATGACGTTCGGCGAACGCATCGACATCGAGCGGGCCACCCGGGCCTTGAGCATGCGACTGCCGGAGCGCTACCCGGTCTTCCGGCAGATCCCGGTCGCCTCGCGCAATCCGCTGGGTGGCACCAACTGGGTCGACGATCCGCAGTTCGACATCGATCACCACATCGTCGAGGCCGAACTCGACCGCCCCGGCGACGACGAGACTCTGCAGCGCTATGTCTCGCACCTCATGAGCGTCCCCCTCGAGCGGGACCGGCCGCTGTGGCAGGTCCACGTCGTACAGGGATACCGCGGCGGTTCTGCCATGGTCGCGCGCTTCCACCACGCGCTCGCAGATGGGACGGCCTTGGCCCGGGTGCTGGTCGAACTCACCGACGACGATCCTGACGACGACTTGCTGCAGGCAGACCGGATCCGGCGCAAGGCGGAGACCAACGAAGGGCCGACCTACTCGCTGCCGGGCCTGGGGGCGGTGGTCGGATCGGCCACCGGAGCGGTCAACGACGCCGTGCGAGGCGGCCTGCACACGATGTCGCGGCTGGCGGACCTGGCCGACCCGGCGAGGTTCCAGGACGCCATGAACTTGGCATCCAGCACCCCCGACCTGGTGAACAAACTTCTGCTGGCGGGCACCCCCGACAGCCCGCTGACCGGTGGTGTGGGGGTGCCGAAGGTCGCGGTGTGGTCCCGGGCCCACGACCTGTCCGAGATCAAGGAGGCGGGTCGGCGCCAGGATGCCACCATCAACGACATGATGGTGGCCGCGGTGGCTGGGGCACTGCGTACCCACGTGATCGACCATGGCGGCGATCCTCAGGACCTGGCGACGATGGTGCCTGTGAACCTGCGGCCACTGGACCGACCCCTGCCGCGTGAGCTCGGCAACAAGTTCGCGCTGGTGATGCTCAACCTGCCCATCGGCGCCGACACTCCGCAGCAGCGGGTGGCCGAGGCGAAGTCCCGCATGGACACGATCAAATCCAGCCCCGAGGCCATGTTGACGTTCGGCGTCATCGAAGCCCTCGGCGCGATCAACCCACAGCTCGCACGGACCATGGTCGACTTCTTCTCAGCCAAGGGCGTGGGAGTGACCACGAACGTACCGGGGCCCCGGCAACCTCGGTGGTTCGCGGGCGTGCCGGTGACCGGCGTCCTCGGGTGGGCGCCCAGCGCGGGGATCCAGACACTGAACGAGTGCATCTTCAGCTACGACGGCACCATCCGGGTCGGGTTCAAAGCGGATCGCGAGAACGTCCCGGACCCGCACGATCTGGTGCGGGCGTTCGACATGGAGCTGCTCGAGCTCACCCACATATGAGCCGAGCGGCCCGAGCCGGACTACTGCAAGGCCACGCCCGCCAGGGCGGCCGCCGGACCGACCAGGTCCCAGCCACCGTCGGCCACGAGCGTCTGTCCGGTGATGTAGTCGCCGGCCGGCGAGATCAGGAACGACACCAGTGCCGCGATCTCGTCGGGCCGCTGCAGCCGCAATAGCGGGATGACCTTGGAGACATGAGCGGGATCGAGCCCGTACTTCGTCTCCCAGGCCTCGGTGTGGACGATACCGGGAGCCACCGCGGCCGTGCGGACCCCGTAGCGCCCCCACTCCTGAGCCCAGGTCGCCGTCAGGCTCTCCACCCCGGCCCGTGCCGCTGACGAGTGCGACATGCCCGGCATGCCGCGCCGCGGGGTCATCGTGATGGACACGATCTTTCCGTACTCCTGGGGAATCAGGCAACGGGCTGCGATGCGGGTGGCGACTCGCCATACCGCATCCAGGTTGAGGCGGGTCACGGCACGGAAGCCGTTCTCGGTGATGGTCTCGGCCGGTGCGACGAACTGCCCGCCGGCGTTGTTGACCACTCCGTCAAGTCGCCCGGCAGTCGCCAGTGCCGCGTCGATGGCCGCCTCCACCTGTTCCTCGTCGCGGACATCGCACGAATGACTCCAGCCCGTGCCACCGGCGGCGGCGATCAGGGCCACGGTCTCGGCCAAAGGCTCCGGTCGGCGACCGACGCAGAAGACATCCGCACCCAGCGACCCGAGTCCCACGGCGATGGCGCGCCCAATTCCGGAGCCCGCACCACTGACCCAGATGGAGCGCTCCGACAGGCACCCGGGCGCAAGAACCGATACTGCATTCATCGCGAATCTCCTTCAATGGGCTCGGCCGACGAGACGCTGCGGTAAGCGGCCCGCCGCCGGGTCGTGAACCACAGGCCGGGCAGACCCAACAGCGCCCCTGTGGCCGCCACCCAGATCCACCACTGCGATCCGGACGCGGTGAGGGTCCCTCGCATGAGGATCAGCACGATGAGTGCCACGAGCCATAGGGCCGTGCCGATAGCGACGGCCCCCACGCCGTCCTCGTCCAGTGGATCGACGGTGACGGTTGATCCCTCGGTCATAAGGCGGCCTCCTCGGGTTGGAGTTGCGCCGGACTGGCCCAACGGTTCTTCAGATCGTAGAAGTGAAGGGTCATCGAGATGGCGGCAAAGACGAACGCCAGGGCGGTCACGACGAGGACGACCACATTGACCAACGAGAACGACAGAGGCGTGAGCAGCAAGAGCAACCCCCCTGCCAGCGCACCCGGCACCGTCACGATCAAAAGGATCGCCACCAGGATGGCCAATGACCGCCAGCGGCGCCCGGCAGTCAATGCCGCTCCGCGCTTTCCGGCCTGCCCGACGCGCAGATCCTCGACCACCGCCGCCGGGGTCGACACAGCCCAGCGCGACATCAGGTAAATGCCAAGAGGGATCAAGATCACGGTCGCGATGCACAGGAGGACCAGCGCGTAACTCACCAGAGTGCGCCACATGCCGTTGCGGGTGGCAGTTTGGCGCAGCAGCGCCGAGTTGTCGCTGTCCGGCAGATCTCGGGTGACGGCCACCGTGTACGCGATCGCGTACGACGTCAGGCACACCGCAACCACCGCGAGGACGGCGACCAACACGATCTCGACGAGGGAAGCATCGGGTTCGCCCACACGGGCGAGGTCGGTCGTGGGCACCGGCCGCTGCAGTAGTTCCTGGATCCAGTACGACACCAACAGCAGAGCCATCACCGCCAGCATCACGCCGCTGTACTGGCCACCGTGTGCTCGCAAGACCTTGACCGGTCCGATCAGGATCTGACCAGCGCTGCGCTCCTGGTCGATCTCAGTGGGGCCGCCCCGCCACGTCGTTGATCGCAGTAGGAGGACGATCAGCCCCACGACGACGGCGATGGCGACTAGCACCAGGATCGGGTTGTCCAGCAGATCGATGAACAGCATCGAACCGGCAGCGGTCAGCACACAGAACGACTCCTCGGCCGACGTGAGCACCTGAGGGAGGGCGACAGCGCTGGCGCGCCCCTCAGTCTCCTGCCATTCG
>RRZU011415498.1_pt1 | contig 12540 bp, 15 predicted proteins | sample 2165561 | NCBI WGS metagenome assembly RRZU01 (sample SAMN10456909, study PRJNA506462) | wastewater metagenome | isolation source: wastewater sludge | place: USA: Moscow, Idaho | reverse complement strand
GGTTATTCACGATGTTGAATTGATGAAGAAAGAAGAATATCTCAAAAACGGAGGCTACAAAATTCTTAATTATTTTGAATAAGAATAGTTTAGATGATTGATAAAAGTGCTAAAATATATATAGCTGGTCATAGAGGTTTGGTTGGATCTGCAATTCTAAAAAGTCTTGAAGACAAAGGGTATTCTAATTTTGTATTAAGAACCCATGCCGAATTAGACCTTACAGACCAGAGAGCAGTAGCTGAGTTTTTTGCAAAAGAAAAACCAGAATATGTGTTTCTAGCTGCCGCAAAGGTTGGAGGTATTATTGCGAACAACACATATCGGGGACAATTTATATATGAGAACCTGATGATACAAAGTAATGTTATTCATCAGTCGTATGTAAATGGTGTGGAGAAACTTGTTTTTTTAGGTAGTTCTTGCATATACCCGAAAGAGGCAAACCAGCCAATAAAGGAAGAATATCTTCTGACAGGATCTTTGGAATACACGAATGAGCCATATGCCATAGCTAAGATAGCAGGCCTAAAAATGTGCGAAAGCTATAATATACAATATGGTACGAACTTTATAGCTGTGATGCCTACTAATTTGTATGGTCCGAATGACAATTTTAATCTGGAAACGTCTCATGTGTTGCCGGCTATTTTGCGGAAGATACATTTAGGGAAGTGTATCGAAAATGATGCATGGGATCTGATTCGGGCAGATTTGGATACACGCCCGATTGAAGGTATAAATGGTAATGCATCTGAAGAAGATATTTTGAGAGTTCTTGAAAAATATGGAGTTCGGAAGTTAGGGACTAAAGTACAAGTCGAATTATGGGGGTCAGGAACCCCAATGAGAGAATTCTTGTGGAGTCAGGAAATGGGTGATGCAACCGTTTTTGTAATGGAGTCTGTAAACTTTTTAGACTTAAGCAACGTTATAAAGGATAAAGAAGTTAAAAATACTCATATTAATATAGGAACTGGAGCTGAAATATCTATTAAAGATGTAGCGATTCTTGTAAAAAATATAGTTGGTTTCTCGGGAGATTTATGGTTTAATATCGAAAAACCTGACGGGACGATGAGAAAACTGTTAGATGTATCAAAGCTTAATTCATTAGGATGGCAACATAAAGTTGATATTGAAACAGGATTGAATATGATGTATACATGGTATACAAAAGATAATTAAGAAAAAAAGAGAGTGTTTAATTATAATTAAAAAGATTGATTATGAAAAAAGTAAGTTTACTTTTAGTTTTAGTTTTTGCGGCTATTACTATGTCGGCTCAAGAAAGCGGATTTAGTACTAAACCAGGCTATGCAACTACTTTTGCAGACAATGGTTTTTGGGACAATTGGTTTATCGGTGTTGGTGCCGGAGCAAACTTTGTAGTGGGAGATAATAATGCTGATGCAGATTTCTTGAATCGTCTTACTGTTGCTCCGACTCTTCAGGTTGGAAAATGGTACAATCCGTTTATCGGAGGACGCTTGAAATTACAAGGTGGATCTTTGCATAATTTTATTAATGATGCAAAATCAATGATTCACAGTAAATATTTTGCAGCGGAAGTTGATTTCTTGTGGAATCTTTCTAACTATTGGGGCAAATATAACGAAAACCGTTTTTATAGCTTTATTCCTTATTTAGGAGTAGGTTATGGTCACGGTTGGGATTATAAGCTGAGTGATAAAAAATACCAAGGTAAGCAAAGAAACTTTACTATCAATGGTGGTATTATCAACAAATTCAGATTGTCTAACAGAGTAGCATTAGATGTAGATTTATCTGCGATGTTGCTTAAAGAAGCATTCAATGGCGCAGGTACTAATACTTACGATGGCCTTGTTGGAGCTTCTGCCAGCTTGGTATTCAAACTTGGTAAAGGTGACTTCTCTGAAGCATTGCTTAGAGATCAAGGTGAAATCGATGATTTGAATAACCAAATCAACAGACTTCGTCAAGAAAATGAAAAACTGAAAAATCAAGAAGCAAAAGTTATTGAAAAAATTGTTGAAAAGAAAGTTGAAGTACCAGTGAAAAGTGAAGGATCTTTCGTTTCTAACGTAGTATTCTTCCGTCTAGGTAGCGCAACTATCGACAAAAACCAAGAAGTTAGCATCTTCAATACTGCTAAATATCTACAAGATAACCCTAGCAAGAAGGTGAAAGTTATCGGTTATGCTGATAAGAAAACAGGAACAGCTTCTGTTAACATGAAACTTTCTGAAAAACGTGCTAAAAATGTTGCTAATGCATTGATCAACAAATACAACATTGCTAGCAATCGCGTAACAGTTGAGTGGAAAGGTGATACAGAACAACCATATGCAGAAAATGCATGGAACCGTGTTGCTATTTTCTTTGCAGAATAATTCAGTAAAGACATTAAAACAAATAAAAAAGAGCGGAATATAATTCCGCTCTTTTTATGTCATTAGCAAAAAATAAAGGACTCATATTAATGGGTCCTTTACTCTTGTATAAGTGATATCTTATTCCTTTGTTTCTTCCTCTTCTATTTTTTCTTCGGTCTCAAAATCAATATCTGATTCGATTAGAATATTATACCAACTGATTATTTTTTTGATGTCGGTAGAGTATACTCTTTCTCTGTCAAATTCAGGAAGCACTTCCTCAAAGTATTTCTTTAATTCCTCTGGTTTTGAACCTGATGTGATCGATGCTTTTACTCCGTTTTCTTTTTGCTTCATTGAAAGAAGTATATTCTTGAGAGGTACATCATCCGTCTCTGTGTAAATTGATATATCGCCAAGAGATACAACTTTATCTCGCGGATGTACAGGAATTTTTTTCTTATCTACTAATGACTCTACAATAATCATATTTTTACTGTTAGATAGTAATTTGTAAAGTCCGGGTTTACCGGAAATAGATAAAATCGTTTTAAGCATAATTGTTATTTTTATAATTCAGTTAAGTTAGATCTAGTCAGTCGACAAAAATAATGCGAATCATTTGAATATATAGAATAAAGCAATGAATTTTTAATATTAGAATATTCGTTTGTATACATGGCAGTAAGGTTTTGTCCCTTTATGCTCATAATATTGTTGATGGTAATCTTCTGCTTTCCAGAATGTAGATGCTGGCTTTAGCATGGTTGCTACTTTGTAACCTTTGCTCTCTAATATCTCGATATATTTTTCAGCTATATCTTTTTCTTCATCGGTTGTATAAAATATACATGACAAATATTGCGGGCCTATATCCGGGCCTTGTCCATTAGTTTGAGTAAAGTCATGCGTTTCGAAAAATAGCTTGATTAACTCCTCGTAAGAAGCTTTGGATGTGTCATATTCGACCTCTGTCGTTTCCAGATGTCCGGTATTCTTCTGGCAAACTTGTTCATAACTTGGATCTTCTACATGTCCTCCCATGAATCCAACAGCAGTATGAGATACTCCTTTGGCTTTCATAAAATAGTATTCCGTTCCCCAGAAACAGCCTGAGGCAAAATAAGCTTTCTTTATCATTTTGTTTTCTTCTGCTATAAATTTCAACGATATTGAGTTGACACAATGTCTGGTATTTTTTGCTGTAAATCCTTCATTGAGGAAAACATGACCCAAATGAGCCTTACACTTGTTACAGATAATCTCCGTACGTCTCCCGTCGGCATCAGGTATTCTTGTTACTGCTCCTTCTATTTCATCATCAAAAGAAGGCCAGCCGCAATGCGAGTCGAATTTGTCGGATGAGTTGTATAACGGAGCGTTGCATCTCCGGCATACGTATATACCTTTTTTCTTATTGTTTACATATTCTCCTGTATATGGAGCCTCAGTACCTTTATGTACAATAACCCGTTCTTCTTCGGGTGTTAGTTTGTTGTATTGCATACTTTTTTCTTCTGTTTTATTTTGGCCTTGAATACATGATACTCCTATTACGGCAATAAACAATATGTATAAAAGTCGGTTCATTTTATTCTGTAATATTTTATAAACATAAATAATTTCCTTTTTCTGTAATAGTTAGGGTCATACATGTGAGCGTATGCCTCTCGTTCGAATGAGATGTTGTAATATGCCTTTTTTCGGTCTCTATATTGAATGAGTCTTATCATCCATTCTATTATATATGCTATATAAAAAAAGACAATTAGCAATTCGCTCATTTGCCTGGTATGTATTTTTTCGTGGTTCTTTTCCGCATCGCTTAACTTTCCGTACTCTTTACGTGCAACAATCAGGCCGAACAAATTGATAGCGCCGAATCCCTTTGGTGGAAAATGTTTATTGTATACTATTTTCATCCTTTAAATATGAAACAAAAATATTTCTGCCCACCAATGTTCACAAGTTTTTTTAGGCAAATTTTGTTAATGGCTGTATTTTAAATAACTTTCGCTTCTTAAAATAACATCTTAGATATGGAATTAGTTTATGCATCAATAATACTTGTGCTGTCGATTATCTTTATTTTCTTTTTGCAAAGAGGGAACAAACTGCGGGAAACTGACTTGAAGAATGAAATATCCCGCTTATCCGAAGATAAAGATCAGTTAAAGAATGAGCAGCTCGATTATGTTCGGGAAGTAACCGAATTGTAAGGAATGTTGCAATCGAAAGAAGATCTGTTGAAGATTCAACAGATAGAGTTGGCGAATACTCGAGATCAGTTGAATAAGGATTTTCAGGTCTTGGCGAACCAGATATTAGAGGAAAAAACATCGCGGTTTACAGATGCCAACAGGCTGAATATGGAGGCTATACTTAAGCCCTTAAATGAAAAACTGACAGAGTTTAAGTCTAAGGTAGAGGAGACCTACGACAAGGAGTCTAAACAACGCTTCTCTTTAGAAGAACGCATTAAGGAATTGGTTGCATTAAACAATCAGATTAGTGAAGATGCCAACAATCTGACAAAGGCTTTGAAAGGTAGCAGTAAGATACAGGGCAATTGGGGTGAAATGATTTTGGAGTCTATTCTGGAAAAATCAGGATTGAAAAAAGGAGCTGAATATTTCACACAGGAATTTATCACTAATGATAAAGGCGAACGGGTGCAGAATCATCACAATAAGTACATGCAACCTGATGTAGTTGTTGTATACCCCGGAGGACGAAAGATCATAATAGATTCGAAGGTTTCTTTGACGGCTTATGTAAAATATGTCGAGTCGGAAGAAGAAAAAGATAAGCAAGTGGCGGAAAAGGAACATATCATTTCTGTTCGCCAGCATATTGATGAATTGAGCAATAAGTCATATCAGGATTATGTTGAATCACTTGATTTTGTAATGATGTTCATCCCTAACGAGCCTGCATATATATTGGCGATGCAGCTCGATTCTACCCTTTGGGACTATGCTTATCGCAAGCGTATCTTGCTTATTAATCCGACAAATTTGGTGGCGTCACTGAAAGTAGTTTCCGACTTGTGGAAGCGGGAGAATCAGAGCCGGAATGCTCAGGAGATAGCGCGGCGGGGTGCTTTTCTTTATGAAAAATTTGTCCGGTTTGTGGAAACATTACAAGAGGTCGGTAAAAATATAGAAAAAGCCCAGGGCTCTTACGATAAAGCATTTTCTCAGTTAAAAGAAGGCAATGGAAATTTAATAAGACAAGCCGAAATGCTTAAAGAATTGGGAGTTAAGTCTCCAAAAGAAATTTCAGAATGAAATATTTAGTTAAACAATGTTATAAAATAGAAGAAAAACAGGAAAACATGTTTTATAACATAAAAAATAGTATATCTTTGTACTGTGTTTTTCATGGTATTAGATTTAAGGTTAACAATGAAGATTGGTTGTCGTGATGACAACCTTTTCTTTTTTATATAATACTCTATTCTGCCCTATCTTCATTATCTTTGTTTTCTACACCTATTTCTTAATTATACTTGTATGACGTTGAATGGTTTTCATAAAGCGATGTCTTTATTATCCGATACATCTCCGATGCCCGTTTTATTTGTCGGACATGGAAGTCCTATGAACGCTTTGGAGAATAATGAATTTACTAAAACATGGGAAGATGTCAGTAAGTCGTTGCCTCGTCCCCGGGCAATAGTTTGTATTTCTGCCCACTGGGAAACGAGAGGAACATATGTTACAGCAGATCTGAAACCCAAAACGATTCATGATTTTTATGGCTTTCCACCAGAATTGTACAAACAGGAGTATCCTGCATCAGGTTCGCCTGAATTAGCTAAGGAAATAATAGATAATGTAGAAAATACTAAGATTGAAGAATCTCTGGAGTGGGGACTAGATCACGGGACATGGTCTGTTTTGAAACACTTTTATCCCGATGCAGATATCCCTGTCATCCAGATCAGTATCGATCATTACAAAGATGTTCAATGGCATTACGATTTTGCTATGCAGCTGGCATTTTTGCGGACGAAAGGGGTATTGGTCGTTGGTAGTGGAAATATGATTCACAACCTGAGGATGATACAACTTAAGAATGATGATTTCAATACGGAATTTGGTTATGACTGGGCTTTCGAGTTAAATGATATTTTCAAGAATAAGTTATTGGATGCTAATTTTCAGGATCTGATCGATTACCGAAATTTACATAATAAAGCCAGCTTGGCTGTTCCTACACCCGAACATTACATTCCGATGTTGTACGCTTTGGGCATGACCCGAAAGGAAGAAAGAATAAAAATATTCAATGACAAAGTTATTGCTGGATCGTTGAGCATGACTTCTTTTATTATAGGGGAATAAACTCTTATTCGGCTCTATCTGAAAAATGACTACTTGTCAGCATGAAATAATTTGAACGCTGTCAAAAATGCAGAAACCGTTTTTGGCACACATTTCGCTTATTAGTAAACAGAATATATAAACATAATAATAAAACAATTAAAAATTTGACAATTATGAGTATTAAACCACTGGCAGACAGAGTCCTTGTGAAGCCTGCCGCTGCTGAAGAAAAAAGTGTAGGAGGTATTATTATTCCTGACACAGCGAAAGAAAAACCATTGAAAGGTGAAGTTATTGCAGTTGGTAATGGAACAAAAGATGAAGACATGGTCGTAAAGCCGAAAGATCAGGTTCTTTATGGCAAATATGCAGGAACAGAAATCGAACTTGACGGTGAAGTTTATCTGATCATGCGTCAGTCTGATATTCTTGCAATTATCTAATCTTAGATACAAGTAGAAATAATACAAGTAAACGAGTTAGAAAAAATAATGTTAAACAAACACTAATAGCTAAAAAGGCTATTAGTTAAAAGCTAAAATACAATGGCAAAAGAAATTAAATTTAATATAGATGCTCGTGACGAGCTTAAAAAAGGAGTTGATGCATTAGCCAATGCTGTTAAGGTAACACTTGGACCAAAAGGCCGTAACGTGATTATCGAAAAGAAATTCGGTGCTCCTCATATTACTAAAGACGGTGTAACTGTAGCTAAAGAAATAGAGTTGGAAGATGCATTCCAAAATATGGGTGCTCAGCTTGTAAAAGAAGTGGCATCTAAAACAAACGATGATGCCGGTGACGGAACAACTACCGCTACTGTATTGGCTCAATCTATCGTTAGTGTAGGTCTTAAGAACGTTACAGCCGGAGCTAATCCAATGGATTTGAAACGTGGTATCGACAAAGCTGTGGCTAAAGTTGTGGAAAACATCAAATCTCAGTCTGTAGCAGTTGGCGATGACTTACAAAAAATAGAACACGTAGCAAAGATATCTGCAAATGGTGATGAAACTATCGGTAAACTGATTGCAGAAGCTATGGGCAAAGTGAAAAAAGAAGGTGTAATCACAGTTGAAGAAGCTAAAGGTACTGATACTTACGTAGACGTAGTAGAAGGTATGCAATTCGACAGAGGTTATATCTCTCCATATTTTGTGACAGATACAGAAAAAATGGAAGCAGATCTGGAAAATCCGTATATCCTGATTCACGATAAGAAAATATCTGTATTGAAAGATATACTTCCAATCCTTGAGTCTGCCCTTAAATCGGGTCGTTCATTGCTTATCATAGCCGAAGATATCGATTCGGAAGCATTGACTACACTTGTGGTTAACCGTCTTCGTGCAGGTCTTAAAATCGCAGCTGTTAAAGCTCCTGGATTTGGTGATCGTCGCAAAGAAATGTTGGAGGATATCGCTATCCTTACAGGAGGTACTGTGATCTCGGAAGAAAGAGGCCTTAAACTTGAGGCTGCTACTATCGACATGCTTGGTACAGCAGACAAAGTTACCATCAACAAAGACAATACAACTATCGTGAACGGTGCTGGTGCAAAAGACGCTATCGCTGCACGTGTTGGTCAGATCAGAACACAGATGGAAAAAACAACATCTGACTACGATAAAGAAAAACTGCAGGAACGTCTTGCTAAATTGGCAGGTGGTGTAGCAGTTCTTTATGTAGGAGCTCCATCGGAAGTGGAAATGAAAGAAAAGAAAGACCGTGTGGATGATGCTCTTTCTGCTACTCGCGCTGCTATCGAAGAAGGTACAGTTCCCGGAGGTGGTGTAGCATATATCCGTGCTATCAGCGTTCTTGAAAACCTGAAAGGTGAGAACGAAGATGAAACTACAGGTATCGAAATCGTGAAACGCGCAATCGAAGAGCCACTTCGCCAGATTGTTGCCAATAGCGGAAAAGAAGGTGCTGTTGTGGTTCAGAAAGTGCGTGAAGGCAAAGATGATTTCGGATACAATGCACGTGTTGATGTTTATGAAAACCTGAATGCATCAGGTGTTATCGACCCGGCTAAAGTGGTTCGTGTAGCCCTTGAAAATGCTGCTTCTATCGCGGGTATGTTCCTGACTACAGAATGCATCATTGCAGACAAGAAAGAAGATAATCCGGCTCCAATGCCTCCAATGGGCGGCGGTATGGGTGGCATGATGTAATCTCGTGCTGATTTATATAAAGAATAGGCATCCCGAAAGGATGCCTATTTTATTTTGAATGGATAACTTTGAATTAAATAATGTTAATTTAGTAAGAAAAACAGCAAAACATGTTTTATAACATAAAAAATCACTTATCTTTGTACTGTGTTTTTCATGGTATTAGATTTAAGGTTAACAATGAAGATTGGTTGTCGTGATGACAACCTTTTCTTTTTTATATAGGTTGCATCTATTAAGAATCTTCCTTTTCTCAATGATAGCTATTTCCTAAATATGCTGAAATTTACGCTGCCATATACTCTTTTACTTTCAAACAGCGGTCGATCCGAAAAATCATAATCTCTCGGATGTTCTAAAATAAAAATACCTTCCGGTTTTATCAGGTCTTTTTCGAATACTAGGCGGGGTACTTCTTCAAAGTTTTTCAGATCATAAGGCGGATCTGCAAAAATTAGATCGAATTGTTCCTTACAGTTTTCCAGATAACCAAACACGTCCATTTTGAGAATCGTCATTTCCGATTGTATTTTCAACTCTCCTTTCGTCTTTTCAATGAATGTGGAATGATTAAAGTTTTTTTCCACACAGACAACACGAGGGCATCCTCTGGATACGAGTTCAAAGCTGATTGCTCCCGTTCCGCCGAATAAGTCCAATGCTGTGGTTTCTTCCCAGTCTATATCATTATTCAGCACATTGAAGAGGCTTTCTTTGGCCATATCCGTTGTAGGTCTTGCTTTGAAGCTTTTTGGAAGGTCGAATCGACGACCTTTATACTTTCCGCTTATTATTCTCATAATATCAAAGATAGTAAATCGAGAGGAGCTTTCTGTGCATCCTCACTCCAGAAATGTATTTCGCTTGGGGCGTTTACGAATTCTATATTTTTAATGTAATCATGTAATCGGCTGATGATAAACTTATCTGCACTTCCCGATATATAAAGAAAGTCTTTTAGCTGATCTAATTCATACTGCTCCCATAGTTTGAGGATAAAATAGAGCTGATTATTTGCGGGTTCGTTTTCGTATGAAAGGCAATGAAGTAACTTTCCGTTTGAGAAACAAATAATATCCATAAATTCATCATGGAAATTCAGATGCATTCTGGATATGTTTCCATTTCCCCCTTTTTTCTCGAAAAGATTGACCAGGAGATTGGCATGATGATAGAATTGCGGAGTCCACAGATTTCTTGAAAGGAATTCAAAAACTTTCTGGTCTACATTGAATAACGTCACAATGTCCTGATTCTCTATCAAACCCGATGATATGTGACTTGCCTTGTCAACGTGGGTGAAATCATACAGAGCATCTTTCTCTTTATTGTTGAAATACGAAGCCGGAATTAGGTCATAATCTTTGGAGACAAATACAACATTTGTTTTCTTGAATCGCTGGGTGAGAAAATTCAGGTCGAAGATAGTCCGCTGAATATTATCGAGGTAGTTGTCATTGGTCGAAAATGTAGTGTTTCGCAGACAGAAACTTTTTACTGCATTCGGGTCGGATATAGAGAACATAAAGCCATTCGTTTTGATACGAATGGTTAAGATATATTTCTCTGATCGGCCAAGGTCTATATTTTCGGGTAAGAACATATTCTTGATTTTCTGTACACAAAGTTAGAAAAAGATATTTTTATCCACTACTTTTGGTGGTCAATTCGTTCTTTAGCCAATTATGATCAGTAATTTTTTTAAAGAAAAAATAAAAACCAACTTCCCCTTTGAGCCGACTTCCGAACAGGAACTGGCTCTTGACAGGATTGTGGATTTTTTGTTTTTGCAGAAAGAGGAATCCCTCTTTTTACTGAAAGGGTATGCCGGTACCGGTAAATCCTCTCTGTTGGGAGCCTTGGTGAAGACAATGACAGAATTTAAACAAAAGACCGTATTGCTCGCTCCCACAGGGCGTGCAGCTAAGGTTTTTTCTTCTTATGCGAATCATCCTGCCTTTACCATTCATAAAAAAATATACAGGCAGCAGCGATTCTCAGGCGATCTAGGAAGTTTCGGACTGATGGATAACCTGCATAAGGACACGCTTTTTATAGTGGATGAGGCATCCATGATCAGTAATATCGGAGGCGATTCGGTGTTCGGAACAGGTTGTTTGCTCGATGATCTGATTCACTATGTCTATTCCGGCGAAAACTGCCGCTTGTTACTGATCGGCGATTCAGCCCAGCTGCCTCCTGTTGGGGAGGAAGATAGTCCGGCGTTGCAGATTCCTGTATTGGAAGGCTATGGACTAGAGGTGAGAGATGCCATGCTGTCGCAGATTGTACGGCAAGCCGAGAGCTCAGGGATATTGTTCAATGCTACGAATATACGCAATATATTGAATAGTGGCGAAACAGAGGACTATCCCAAACTGACTTTGAATAAGTTCTCGGATATAGTAAAACTATCGGGTGAAGATCTGATAGATGAAATATCGTCGGCTTATGACAGGGACGGGCTGGAGAATACGATGATAATATCGCGGTCGAACAAGCGGTCGAATATATATAATCAGGGTATTCGAAACCGGATTTTGTATCGTGAAGAAGAATTGTCGGCAGGCGATATGCTGATGATAACAAAGAACAATTATTATTGGACAGAGAAAATAGAAGGAATAGATTTCCTCGCTAACGGAGAGATTGTGGAAGTGCTGCGTGTACGTAGCGAACAGGAACTTTACGGATTTAAGTTTTGCGATGTGCTGGTAAGGAGTATGGACTATGATATGGAGCTGGAGATCAAAATACTAATGGATACTCTTTATTCCGATGCTGCCGGACTTACTCGCGAACGCTCTCAGGAACTCTTTTTGAACGTTCTTGAAGACTATGCAGATATTCCGACGAAGCCTGAGCGGATGAAAAAGATGAAGGTAGATCCGTTTTATAATGCTGTGCAAGTAAAATTTGCGTATGCCGTTACTTGCCATAAAGCGCAGGGTGGGGAATGGGCTAATGTGTTTCTCGATCTAGGGTATATATCTCAGGAGCATTTAGGGGTAAACTTTTACCGATGGCTTTATACCGCAATTACACGCGCCAGTAGTAAGTTGTATCTGGTGAATTTGCCGGATGAGTTCATCTGAAAAATCACATTGTTTTTATCGTTCAAACTTATCTATGTTATCACAACAGGTATCGTGGATAGTGTCCTTATTTCTCTTTATTTAGGAAATAACAGATAACACCGCCAATGGTGTAGCATACGATGTCGCCCCAACTAAAGGAAGCCCCTATTATAATCCGTAGGATCTTATTTTCCACGCCTAATATGTCGGCAATATGAAAATACTGGCCGATTTCGACAAGATAGGCAAAAAGTACGGTGGAGGTTACAATATAGATGGATTTGGTCTCGATAAAAGCCTTTGTAAAATAGTATATAAGAATCACCACCAATATATCTCCTACGTATGGGCGGATAATACTATCATTTATAAATTTGGCTATCAATACTTCGGCAAGGAAAATAATACAAAATATGATAAAGGACTTAAGCTCGAATCTCCATTTCATGGGCTAAGGTTATTTGCGGTATTTCTCGTCTTCTTCTTCCTGCATCATACTCAGGTATGATTTATACCTGCTTTCGCTAATATAGTGCTTCTCAACGGCATTACGAACTGCGCAATCCGGCTCGTTGATGTGTATGCAGTTGTGAAACCT
>RRZU011274671.1_pt1 | contig 12541 bp, 12 predicted proteins | sample 2165561 | NCBI WGS metagenome assembly RRZU01 (sample SAMN10456909, study PRJNA506462) | wastewater metagenome | isolation source: wastewater sludge | place: USA: Moscow, Idaho | reverse complement strand
TGTTATTGTTGCTTATTTACTCAGTTTTGCTGTCAAAGCCTTTGCACATATAACACCAGTCTTTACTATCAAGGCCTTCGCGATAGCCGTTGGTATATCAATGTTTATTGGTATTGTCTTCGGTAGTGCCCCGGCCCTGCAAGCCGCCCGCAAAAAACCCATCGACGCATTACGTCATGAATAAACAAGATCAAATACCCTCAAGCACAATAAATGTTAATATTAATATATAATGAGCAAAACGAAAGAAATTACATTTGAGAGTCCGATAAAAAGCCGGATTCTATACGAAATTGGATTCTGGTGGCATTTAGTAGTTTGGCTTCCTTTCTATGTACTTCCATTTTTCATACCACTTTGGGCCAACGCATCCTTAGTGGTTTTTTACAAAATTCTTTTGCTAAAGTTTGATGGTTGCGTATTTACTCTAATCCAACAAAAAATGGGTATTTTACCACCTGGGCTAGAATATTATGAGGCGGTCGGGCTAAGATTGTTTAACTATAGGTTATCGCCCTACAAAACTTATTTAATAACCGAGCTAACCCAGTGTTATTTCCTATCCGTGGGAATTATAATGTTTCTGGTTAAGTGATTGTGGATAACTTAATTTCAATATTTACTAGTAGTTGACAACCTTATCATCATAATTGTAATATCTAATTGTATTGTCGAATATTAAAATAAAAAGGAAATAAAAATTATGCCTGGAGCTGTAAAATTCTCAAGCGTTAAGCCTACTGGATATAAGCTACTACCTGGTTGGTATTGGAGACAATCTGGTGGATCGGAGTACGGCAGGAAAAGATGGGTGCTTTCAAAAAGATAGGTTGATAACGAAAATATACGAATAGGTTATTTTAACTCTTGTAACGTAAATCTAACGGACTGTAATTATAAAACATAGTTACAGTCCGTTTTTTATTAATAATTGTATGGTTTACTTTTTTCTAGGTAAGTCCTAGATAAAGTGTAGGTCTTATTCATTTCCGGGACATACTTTAATACTTCTTTACTCAAATGATACACGTATTTTTCGAGGTTAAAACCATCACAATCTGAGTCTTTTGCATAAATATGTATGGCCACGCCATTATTATTTAACGAGATTCTCGCACTATCGATCAAACTGCGTTGCTGGCTTGGTTTCAGAAAGTTAATAAGAATATGCGAAAAAATTAAATCGTATTTATTTGGGAGTACTTTAGTGCAATCATATTGAACAACTTTAGTGTCAGATGGTAAATGATCTATTGTTACATCGTATATTGTCGTCTCGACTTCTCTACCTAGGAGTTTTTGAAAAAGCGAATCATAACTGTCAACATAGCGTTGATCAGCACAACCCAGAACAGCTACTGCGATAGATTTTTTATTTTTAGGAAAATTCAAATTATTCTTTACTTTATTCAGCTCAAAAAGCTTCTGATCGAAAACAGCCTTGATGTCGGTTTTGTTGGCAGTAAGCATATGTGCATGGTACGACGAATATCCTCTGAGAATTAGCCACCTTGTTTTGATAATAATTTTAATGGTTTCAAACATAGTTTTTAATAAAAATTTCGGAAATTTTGAATACTCTATCTAAACAATTTAAATTATTTGGGGTGGCTGATGGGAATTGAACCCACGACCTTCGGTACCACAAACCGACGCTCTAACCAACTGAGCTACAGCCACCACGAACAGAGGTGATTATAGCTTAGATTAACCTCTGTTACAACTTAAAAAAATATATTAATGCCGGACAGACTAGACGCCCAGCATCAGCCATGCTCGGTAAAAGCACCTGCGTGTGGCCTTGCTGAACGAACATACGACTACGGCATTTTCTAAAGAAAAACCCTATCGCAGAACCGGATCTACCAGAAAACCATATAAAAAACCTACTTCAAAGTAGGTTTTTTATATGGTGCCCCGGGCAGGATTCGAACCTGCGACCTTGAGCTTAGAAGTCTCCTGCTCTATCCAGCTGAGCTACCAGGGCATACGTTATTTGTAAAATGTTAAGGTTCGAATCCTTGGTTCGGTCACGTTCCTCGACCCCGAAACTTCGTTGCATACAACAAGTTGCATCAAGAAGATTTCCTTGCGGACAGCCACCGGCTATCCTCACCTGCGACCTTGAGCTTAGAAGTCTCCTGCTCTTGTCCTGTATGAGCTAGCAGGGCTTACAACAGAGGTATTTTATCATAGTTGAAGAAAATGAGAAGAATGCATGGCCAACGGTTGCTTGATTATGTATGCTTAGGTCATGACAATTGCCGAAAAACAGGGTGAGGCAATAATTATTGATACAGAACAAGACGATACTGCTGAGATCGTTTTGAACGAGCGCACAACTGAACGCGATGACGAACTACTTGCGAGAGTTGAACTTTTGCTCAAAGAGCACAAACGTCAGATGCCATGGGGCCGAATACTAAAAATTATCGCCATTAGTAGTGTTTCGCTTGGCCTTACTACCGCAGGTGTAGGCATGTTTCTTATCGATAAAGCCGATAGTAGACTTACCGAACAAAAAGAAGATTTATCTGCACAAGTTGCAGACCTGCAGGTAACAGCTGATGCTGTTCAGGGATCCCTCGAAGAGATAGATATTGGCAGTTTAAACCGACTAGGTCCTACCGGCGAACGGTTAGCAGACTCGTTGGGGGTACTAGGAGACCAACTAGGTTTTCTGGACAGTGATCCATGTAGCCGACCAGTAGAAGGCACTCCTAATATGATTGACGGTTGGTGCCCCCCAGAAAATGAATGAAACACTCTATTCCCATTCTCCAGAAATAAGTTTTTCTTTCTTTTCTCTTGTCCAGCTTTTAAGCTAAAGCTCCTGTTTACGAGCCGTAGACTTATCAGGAAAAGATTTTGATACATAAACGAGTGTAAATTTTCCTTGATCTTTTGCCATCTTTGAGCCTTCGCCTGAATTAAGTTTTACTGTTCTTTTTTCAGGATCGGGCGAAATACCGACATAGCAATGCCCAGCGTTACTGTTACAAATGTACACATACCATTCTTGTGCTTCTTCGTTAATCATCTTAAAGGGGCCCTTCGACTATGCTCAGGGTCATTCGCTGAGCTTTTGCATATCCGTGCTAATACTTACGGACAAAGTTAATGGTAGAAAGTGGTTTACCATGAGTAAGCGAAGCGCATAGAATGGTGCGGGATACCAGAGTCGAACTGGTCTCCTCAGTTTGGAAAACTGATATATTAGCCGATATACGAATCCCGCCAGGTAGTGAGCTTTTAAGACCATCTTGGCCAAGTGGCCAGGATGCCTAGCTTGTCCTAGGGGTCAAGCAACTTAAAAGTCTACTACTTGGCCCGCGCGAACTAATTGATTATAACAGAGGCGAGTGAACAAATACAGGCTTTTGTATCCTGACGCCTACTTGCGTAAAGACAGTGCATCTTTTAGTTCTTGTATACCAAGCTGGATTGTTTGGCCAGGTTGGGCAGCCCCGGACAATAGCCTCTGGGCTACAATGTTTTCTACTGCTCGTTGAACAACGCGCCTTAGGGGTCGCGCGCCCAACCTAGGATCATAGCCCGTCTCGACCAATAGTTGCTTTGCGTCATCAGATAGTGCCACACTAACTTTGCGCCCCGCAAGAGTCTTGTTTATTGTCACCAATAGTAAATCTACAACTTGCAATAATTCGGGCTGCGTTAATGGTCTAAATAATACCGTCTCGTCGAAACGATTCAAAAATTCTGGTCTAAAAATATTAGATGATATTAATTCGTGGATAAAGTTTTCCTCGAAATCTTCTAGCTGTTCACCCTTTTCAATATGAGCCCGGATTTTATCCGCTCCAGCGTTGCTGGTTGCAATAATTATGGAGTCCTTGAAACTAATTGGCTTGTTGGCGCTATCACGCAAAACGCCCTCGTCCAACATTTGTAGTAACAAATTGAGCACGTTAGGATGAGCCTTTTCGATCTCGTCCAGTAGCACCACACTAAAAGGTTGTTTAGCTATTTGCGCGCACAAACTGTAAGGATCAGTCGCACCAACAGCTAGCAACCTACTGGTATCAGAAGGACGTGAATATTCGTTCAGGTCGACTCGAACCATTCGATTCTCGCCACCAAAATATACCGATGCTAGGGCTTTTGACAGCTCTGTCTTACCAACACCCGTTGGACCTAAAAATAGGAATGTACCGATAGGCTTGTTTTCATTTCGCACCCCTGCCCTGGCACGACGTAAAGAATCGCTGACTAGTTTTACTGCTCTAGTCTGGTTAATCATTCTTTCGTGAATTTTGTCTTCTAGATTTAGTAGAGTGTGTTTTTCCTCTACTGTGTTTGCCGTCTGAACCTTTACATCAAATGATTTCTCCACCGCTTGCTGCACCGACTGGGCTGTGATGAATATGTTTTGTTCAGGGAAACCAGACGCTGCCTCTAGCAACTTTATAGCCTTACCAGGGAAAACCTGCTCGTGTATATATCTATCACTCAATCGATAGGCTTCTTTTAGAGCCTGGTGCATATATACAACACGGTTTCGAGACTCTAGCAGCAAAACCTGATCTTCCATAACCTGGAAAACATCGTGTTCAGGCAAGGGCTTTACGGCGATACGATTCATCAGTTGTGCGAGGCCAGGGTTGGTTTGTGACAATCGTAGCCATTCTTGCTCTGTTAGTGACAAGATTATCCTCAGACCGCCACCCTCAATGACCGGCAATAACAAGCTAGACAAATCTACTGTTCCGGTCCCGTCTTTCAAAAATAATTGTGCCTCGTCCAGAAAAAGAATTACGTTTTTTGCAGCCATAACTTCGTTGAAAACTCTGATTAACAGCTCTTCTAGCTGGCCACGGCCTTTGGCGTTTGCAATCAGATTAGCAGCGTCAAGCGTAACAACTTGGTGATACTGTAGGGTTTTCGGAATAGTGTTTTTTTCCTCGATGAGTTTCTGCGCAAAAGCGTAGGCCAGAGTAGTCTTGCCTACTCCTACGTCACCGACTAGTACAGCATTGCGCCTTCCGGGCTGACTCATCAAATGCATCATTTGATTGATGTCATCTATGTGGCCGTCGGTGACACGCTGCAACAAACCGCCATTTTGAATGCTCTCTGACAAATTATAACCGACCCTGTTTAGTAGCGGCGCCCAGCCAAAACTAAGATCGCGACCAATTCCTCCGAAATTTCTTTTTTGTCTGTGATACTCAATAACTTTGTCTATGTGCGCATACCATTGAACACCTTCAGCAATATCCTGGCCATCTACGCGCAGTTCGGCCAACATCATATCGTGCGCAGGAATAGCTAAAATCAATCCGGCCACAACAGCCGCCTGACTAATGATAGGCTGATTGGCTTGAATGCTGAGTTGTAGAGCTGTCTGCCATACCAGGCTAGATGTAATCGGGTCTGGGCTGGATTGTTTTAGCATCCCCTTGCCTGCGCCGTATCGCGAGCCATAGAAAAACCCACCTGGTAATTTGGACATAACTTCTGCAATAGCGAGAGGGGACACTTCTGGAGGCAACTTGCCTAGCACCCTTCTATCCAAAACAGATGAAATATCACTAGTAGACTTTATTAAATCGCTAGGCTCTAACTTTGCAAGCTCTCCAGCATACCAAAACAGTAGGGTTCCAATAACACCCGGAGCGATTAACAGCAGGTTGCCTGTTGCATCATGAATAAAAAATATCGACCAACCCCAACCTACTAATGCCCCAGCAGCGACTGCCCAAAGTCCTTTACGGAAAATGGCTTTGTCAAACAATAATGAAAACCTGGCCTTTTTTGCTCGTTGACTGTTGTAGTCATAAGACAGACTGTTCATAGACTAACTCCTGCTACAAACAACACAATTCCAAGCCCTGGCAAAATCGGTATCAATGGCCAAAAAACCATAAATAACAAACCGCTCGCAAAAACAAGCATAGAACAAAGTAGTCCAGTGAATATAAGAAGACTGCGTACAATAAAACCGATCACCCTAGATATAAACTTGTCAATGAACGCTCTGATATGTGCGCCTATGGACCCACCTGCCCTATCGACAAAAGTCTGCTTGAATGGCGCAAACCAAGTACGAACTAACTCGGAAATAGAAAAAGTGTCCATGCACCACTCTAGCCGCTGCACCACCGCCCGTTGCCATGCCCACCGCCAGCCTACGCTGTACCACCAACGCAGACACAACCATATAATCATGAGCATTATTGTATCAGATACCGAACACCTTGTGTGATCTTGCCTCAAAGTTGCTGAGAGGAATAAATTTGAAATATCGTAACTTTATCTCTGTTATAATAGAGGAAAAGGAGCATTAATTTTATATGTTAAAGAAATTGATACATTTTTTCCGTGAATACAGCCATTTTGGACTCGTTGTTTTAGCAATCTTGATTAGTTTAGGGCTAACCATTGCAGGCCAAGATAAGATAGCGCACATAATCTTGGGTGCTACTGCATTAATATCTGCTATGCCTCTATTAATTGACATGCTCAAGTCCCTTCGTCATGGGACGTACGGAATTGATATATTGGCCATAACAGCGATAGTAACTTCTGTACTGTTGGGCGAATATTGGGCCGGAATGATAATTGTTTTGATGTTAACTGGTGGCGAAGCGTTAGAAGATTATGCGGAAAAACGAGCCAAAACCGAGTTAACTTCGCTGCTAGAACGAGCTCCCAAAAAAGCACATTTATTGAAGGGTGATAAAACTGTGGAGATACCAATAGAAGAAGTCTTGATTGGCAACAAATTGCTAATCAGACCTGGCGATGTAATTCCTGTTGATGGAATAATTACCGAGGGGACTTCAACGCTAGACGAATCCAGCATCACAGGTGAAAGTGTCCCAGTTAGCAAAAAAGTTGGCGACACGATTCTGAGTGGTTCAGTGAATATGGATAGTGCATTAACTATCAAAGTGCTCCGAAGCGCAAAAGACAGTCAATATGAGCAAATAGTAAAACTGGTCAAGTCCGCAGCCGCCAGTCAAGCACCATTCGTGCGATTGGCAGACAGGTACAGTATTCCATTTACGATAATTTCATTCGTAATCGCTGGAACCGCCTGGGCTGTTTCTGGCGATCCGCTTCGTTTCTTGCAGGTTATAGTCGTTGCAACACCCTGTCCTTTGATACTGGCAGCACCAATTGCCCTAATTTCTGGAATGAGCCGTAGCGCCAAACAAGGAATCATCGTCAAAAATGGAAGTGCTCTAGAGCGTTTAGCAGAGATAAAAACTATCGCTTTTGACAAGACTGGCACCCTTACGCGTGGCACGCCGGTTGTTTCACTAGTAACAAACTATGGAAAATTTAGTAAAAATGAAGTTATTGAAGTCGCTGCGGTACTCGAACAAAAATCTAACCACATTCTGGCCAAGGCAATAGTTAGCAAAGCACATTCACTGAAACTAAAAGTGCCAAAAGCAAAAAATGTGCGCGAGACTCCTGGCTATGGCGTTGTTGGTCAAGTGGGGAAAAAACAGGTTCTAGTTGGCAAGGTCAAATATATCCAGCAACACGGTGTAAAATTACAAAAAAGCATCAATACCAAAGGCTTTTCTACTACAACCTCTCTTGTGGTAATTGATGATACTGTTGCGGGGGCGATTGCTTTCGAAGATCAGCTACGTCCAGAATCCAAATCTACACTTTCCAGATTAAAACAAATAGGCATCAAACACCTGCTCATGGTTACAGGCGACAACCAGAAAACAGCTGATACTATCGCTAAAAAAATCGGTCTAACGGATGTTCAGGCCGAGTGCCTACCGGCAGACAAATTACTAGCTGTTGAAAATGTTATAGACAAACCAGTAGCATTCGTTGGTGATGGCGTGAACGATGCCCCGGTGCTAACGGCGGCAGATGTAGGTATTGCCCTGGGGGCACGTGGATCTACGGCAGCTAGCGAATCAGCCGACGTAGTCATTATGCTCGACGACATCAGCCGCGTGGCTACAGGAGTAGAGATAGCAAAGCGAACTTTCAGCATAGCAAAGCAGAGTATCCTGATTGGAATTTTTATTAGTATTGGTCTGATGTTTATATTTTCTACCGGCCGCTTCGCCCCAGTTTATGGGGCTGCTATTCAAGAGGTTGTTGATGTGATAGTTATCTTCAACGCCCTTCGCGCTCACACTGGCGGAAAGTCAGCCTAATCTATCTATATTTTTAGCCTAAAAACTGCAGAGAGTTTAGCATCAAGGCTAGTATTACCGGAACAATAGTGTTGTCTGTACCACGAACCGCGACACTCTCTAGTGTGGTGGCCAATAGCGGGATCATCCACAGAGCACTAATACCTAACTGCGCGAAACCGGCTGGAGTGAAATAGACCAGCCAAATAGTTATTAGCAGCGATATTGCAAAGAAAGCAGCATTTCCAGCGAGCGTTTTTTTGTAGCCCAGAATTTTGTAGGCGTTCTTCTTGCCGTATTTCTCCCCGACTAGTGCCGCAAAACCATCTGCCAGACTATGGTGAAGTATACAGGCGGCAAAAATCCAGGCATCCCGTGCGATTAGCAATGTAAAAGCAATGCCAACTGGGAATAAAATGTCGCCCCATGTCTTGCGAGGGACCTTATGGACGGATGGCAAAAAACCGCCAATTCTTGTAATCATAATAACTATAACAAAAGCGATACAAATTGAATAAATTACCCAGTGTGGCATAAAAAACGGCCAGAAAGCTACAAAGCTACCGACGGTAATATGAATAAATTTGCGCGTAACCTCTGCGTTCAGTCGTTCTATTTTTTGAATCCGCTCAGAAGTAACCAGTAGCAAAAAAACTATCAGGACGGCAAATAGACCAGCAATCATAAGCACCATTGTACCACCAGGAAAATAGAAATTTTTTATTAACTATTTATAGCGTAGCTTCATGGTTACTATGGATATTGCCAACATCACAGCAACCGCGTTAGTTACAGCCAGCACCATATCGCCCCTAACAACACCGTGCACTAGCCAAAAGCTATTGCAGACCGCGATAAAAATAAAAGTATGTTTTGACAAATCCCTAGTCTTTTTTGTTTTGTAGCTTTTCATGGCCTGTGGAATAAGGCTAGATATGCCGAATATTCCACCGATTATTCCAAAAATATTTTCCATTTACCTAACTATACCAAAGAATAAACACAAGCAGGAATTGATGTAGATGCTTCTTGACCGCCTGGCGGCGAAGTGAGACGATTATATTGATAATTAATGTTCTTTGAAAGAGGTTTTACTATGTTTGCAACTACCCTACTAGGTTATACATTTGATGTTATATGGGCTGTGATAGTCCTCGTGTTTTGGATTGCGGTAGCTTTTTGGCCTGCACGTGTGGCTGGGCGAAAAGGCCACAGTTTTCTGGGTTACTTTATTTTTAGCTTGTTTTTCTTCCCATTGGCGCTGCTTGTCGCATACCTATCAAATGACCGAACAAAGCAAGCACCAGTCGCCCCTTCTGCACCATCAGAAGAATAAATCTACCACTTAGGTCTTTTTTGAACTGCTAAAATTACCCAGACTAAGGCTATTGCCGAGCTAGTGATAACAGAAAACCATAAGTGAAGCGTAGCCATTGTCGTGGCTATTATGGCCACAATAACAGCATTCATTACGCTAGTGGAAAAAGCCGGCTTATCTTTGCCGAATACTGTTGGAAGCATTGATGGCAAAAAAGCAAGTTGGCACAAAGCTATTATAGTGTCTTGCCACATAGTTCAACTATACCAAAACCCTGTAACTATGTGTGGTGACGTATATACTCGCCCAAATGCTCGATAGATTTTTTGGCTTCTGGGATATATCGCGCGTAGAGGTGATGAACATGCCATAGTCCTTGGGTCTCATAAAACTCGACATCTACTCCCGCCTTTTTTGCTTTTTCAACTACACGTGAAGAATCGTCATACATAATCTCGTCTTTGTCAGCCTCTATGAGCAGTGGCGGGAATCCTTTAAAAGAACCGTGTAGCGGTGAAGCTATCGGATGATCTCTAGGCGTCTGTGCAAAGTAAGCATCAATAAAGTAGCTGATAGATGCTTTCTTTATAAAGATGTCTCTTGCTCTATTTGTTTCGATACTTGCACTCTTTAGTGTGGCGTCGGTAGCCGGAGACAACGCTATAGCACAGGCTGGGTATGCTAGTTTTTCCTCTCTTATTTGGTGGAGCAGCGACAGCACCAAAGCACCACCTGCTGAATCTCCCGCAAATGCAATGTCTTTAGATTTGAATGTTCTCAGCAACCATTTGTACGCAGCAATCGCTTCATTGAGTGCCTTAGGATATGGATTTTCAGGGGCCAAACTATAATCAAGGGACAAAACTTTAGTCCCCGACTTTTCCCCTAGCCTCGAAATATAGTCTCTATAAAATTTAGGGTAGAAAACAAAACCACCGCCATGTATATATAAAATAACTTTATCGGCTCTTGAATTAGGAACTGTTATCCATTCACCTCTGAAATCTTCTTCCTTAATTGGCCGAATTTCAACTTTTTTTCTAACAGGAAAATATTTCTCTAGTCTATCAAGCGATTTTCTTGTCTGGGCTAAATTTGAATCGTTAATTGGTCCACGCTTCGAACGAACAATCAGCGCAGTCCTAAAAATCTTTGCACGTACAGTTTTCATATTAGACTATCATAACAAAAGAGCGCTATTTCAGCGCACTTTATTGTCTCGAATTTGGTCGCGCTGAACGGACGCAGCTCGAACTATTGAATTGGCTTATTTGTCTGGCGTAGGTTCAATCAGAATGTTATCGAGAAGAAACTTCTCAAAACCCTTTAAACCACCAAAGCCATCAGTCCCGCAAACATACAGAACTATAGTAAGTTTTGGAGATAGCTCAAAGACACCGAAATATCCTTTGAGTTCTGTTGGCTCATATGAGGGGACACCTTTATTCAGCTTGGGTACGAAGAAACTTCCTTTAAGAGAGAGGTTAGGGTTAATTTTACTCAGAATCGCAGCCATGCCGTCCATAAGACCACGCGTGTACAGACTACTCGATTTGCTACCGACATCAGAGTGCGTAGTACCTGTCCAAGAGTACAGTCTGCCCTCTATCTCATTGTTCTTGATGCTTCTCACAAATACTGGTGCGTTAAACTGCATAGCAGCCGAACGGTCGCCAAAGTGCCATAGCCACTTGTTTTGATCTGCTTCGGGTAGTTTACAATATTCTTTTATGCCTCGTTTCTTATCGGAATCATACTCAACAATGTATCCGCCAAGCCACGCCTGATACATTGGGCTATCTTTTTGAAATCGTGTGGACAGACCGTTTTTGATTTCGCCCATAGTGTAGTAATTGAGTCCATTGCATCTCAAATTAGCCGCTTGCCATGTTTTAGTCATGTTAGAGATCATAAGGGCTTTGATCCAGCCCTTTGGACTATCTTTTAGAGAGAGTTTATAGCCGATTCGGTCTTGTACTACCAGCTCGCGTTTCAGAACTTTTGGTCCGACAACTTGTGCAAGCAGTTTTAGCATTTCCTAATTGTAACAAAAGACCGCAATTTCGGCGGTCTTTCAGTTTCGTGTGTGGTCGGGGTGATAGGGCAATGCACTACTGCGCCCATGCTCGAAGTACACTTCTGCGCGCGGTCTTGTCGACCGTACCTACGACTATCATATCTGAAAGGACTCGGTCACCTTTGGCGACCCCAGAACTTCACGATCAGCAACCAGTTGCTGTCGGAAGGTTCTCTTGCAAACAGCCACAGGCTGTTTTCACCTTCGACCTCCGAGGTCGTAGAATCGAGTCTATCGCTCAATAAACTAAAAACGACCGTCTGATGACGATCGATTTTAGTTGGTCGGGGTGATAGGACTCGAACCTACGACCTCCGCGTCCCAAACGCGGCGCGCTAGCCAACTGCGCCACACCCCGATAAATGACTTCTTGGTTGTTAAGGTTCGAGCATTGATTATATAGGACTCGGTCACCTCTGGCGACCCCGAAACTTCTTGATTGACAACAAGTTGTCATCAGAAGTTTCCTTGCGAAGTGCCACAGGCACTTCTCACCTACGACCTCCGCGTCCCTAGACGTCGGCGCGTATGTCCAACTGCGCCACACCCCGAGGTGTGAGTAACAGAGGGGATTATAGCGTAACTGGCGCAAAATTACTAGGGCAGTTCGAACTTATAAATTCCAGCATTTTCGAATCGTTGGTGGCTCATGAAATCGTGATGTGGAATATTTTCAGCGACAGCACGAATCATCCTACCAGTGGCACCATGGCTGACCAGTAGAATACGTTCTGCTGGTAGTTTTTTAATGCGTTCAAAACCAGCTTTGACACGCGCCATGACTTTGTCGGGATGTTCGATATCTTCTATCAACTTACCTTCTTTGAGATGCTGATCTCGAACTGCATAGGGCTTGCCAGAATAATACTTATTTAATACCTCTATGAATGCCTCGTCTATCAGTATCTTTGCAGGATCATAGCCGATTTCTTTGGCTATTATTTTAGCAGTGTCGCGAGTGCGCTCCATAGGCGAACTAACAATAATCTCGATATTCTTATCTTTTAGTTT
>RRZU010864695.1_pt1 | contig 12541 bp, 9 predicted proteins | sample 2165561 | NCBI WGS metagenome assembly RRZU01 (sample SAMN10456909, study PRJNA506462) | wastewater metagenome | isolation source: wastewater sludge | place: USA: Moscow, Idaho | reverse complement strand
TTTCTCAGTATAGATGCGGCCGACATTCTCAGTAAAGGCCTCCACCTTGTCCTTGGCTACGATAGCAATGCCGCAGCCACCAAAGCCTGCCCCCGTCATGCGGGCACCGAGAACCCCTTCTTGTTCCCAGGCAGTGTGGGCTAGGGTATCCAGCTCCATGCCCGTCACTTCATAGTCATGTTCTAGTGAGACATGGGAGGCATTGACCAAGCGGCCGAAACGCCCCAAATCCCCTGCCACCAAGGCTGCCTTAGCTTTGAGAGTTCGCTGGTTTTCAGAAACGGCATGGCGGGCTCGTTTGATACGGTTGGCGTCCTTAATCAGGTAGGCATACTCATCAAAGGTCGCTTCATCCAATTGGCCCAAGGTCTGGATGTCTAAGGCAGCCTGCAATTCTTCCACTGCTTTTTCACATTCCGCCCGACGCTCATTGTACTTGGAATCTGCCAATTCTCGACGCTTGTTGGTGTTCATGATGACAATCACATGGTCCCCCAAATCAAGGGGCACAAGTTCGTATTCTAAAGTATTGGTATCCAGATAGATGGCCCTTTGATCTGCCCCCATACCGATGGCAAATTGGTCCATAATACCAGAATTGACCCCGATAAATTCATTTTCCGTTTTTTTGCCGATTTTCACCAAATCCAGACGGTCCAGCTTCAAGGCAAAGAGTTCTTCCGCTATGATGCCAATCAAAAGCTCCAGAGAAGCAGATGATGACAGGCCTGAGCCATTTGGGATATTGCCAAAGACATAGACATCCATCCCCGCATCAATAACATGACCCGCTTCCTGCAAGAATTTGAGAACCCCTTTTGGATAGTTGGTCCAGTTGTCCTCTTTCTTGAAAACCAGGTCTGCCAAGTCCACTTCGATGACACCCAAATCCTCAAAGTTGCCTGAATAGAAACGAAGTTTCTGGTCATCCCGTTTGCGGGCAGCCCCGTATGTTCCCAGCGTAATGGCTGCTGGAAAAACATGGCCGCCATTGTAGTCCGTATGCTCCCCAATCAGGTTGATACGGCCTGGTGAAAAGAAGGTGGCATCTGGTTCCTGACCAAAAATGGCTGAAAAGGCTTGAATCAATTCTGCTGTGTTCATCTCAAAAGCTCCTTTGTAAGCGGTTTTTCTTTTATTCTAATCAAATTTTACCTCTTTGTCAATATTTTTACTAAACTTTTACTAAATTTTGTGTTATAATAGAGGAAGAATTGACAAAGGAGGCGCCTCATGGCCACCATAAAAGATATTGCCCAGCTCGTGTCTGTATCCCAGGCCACGGTTTCCAGAGTCCTCAAAGGAGATAAAAGTTTAGCAGTCAGCCCAGAAACCAGGCAGGCCATTTTTGAGGCAGCTCAAGAGCTGGATTACACCAAACATTTGAAAAAAATCCAGTCGACCGATAGTCACTCGACCCTTGCCATTGTCCAATGGTACAGCGAGCGGGAAGAGCTGGATGACCTCTACTACTATTCCATTCGGATCAGTATCGAGCAAAGGGCCCTGGAGTTGGGTTATAGCCTGGTTCGTTCCTTCAACGACCTGGACCACCCTCTCTTGGATGAGGTGGATGCTATCATTGCCATCGGCAAATTCAGCCAGGCCCAGATTGGCAAACTGGCCGCCATTCAGCCAAATCTGGTCTTCGTAGACAGCGATACCCTCAATGACGGCTTTTCCTGTGTGACGACCGATTTCAATCGCTCGGTCATCCGAGTCATCGACCATTTCCTCAAAGTAGGCATTTCCGACATCGGCCTCATTGCCGGTGAGGAGGAGACAGCTGATCATGAGACAGCCCTCATTGACCCCCGTTTTCGGACCTTTAAGCAGTACATGACCGACCTCAAGCTTTACCAGGCCAAGTCTGTTTACATTGGTCCCTTTACCAGCCAGTCCGGCTATGAGCTGATGAAGGCTGCCATTACGGAGCTGGGCGACCAGCTGCCCCAAGCCTTCTTTGTAGCCAGCGATGCCATGGCAGTCGGTGCCCTGCGGGCCCTCCAAGAAGCCCAGATTCCGGTACCTGGACGGGTCCAGCTCATCTCCTTTAACGGGACACCTATCACCAAACAAGTTTATCCGAGCCTATCCAGCATCAGCGTTTTCACAGAAGAAATGGGGATTCAGGCTGTGGACCTCCTAGACCAGATTAGACAAGCTCACCGCCCCTTCCATCCCCGAATGATCAAATTAGGGACGGAGTTGACCATCCGAGAGTCTAGCTTGTAGATACAAAAAAGTCGCGCAGCCTCCATGACTGCGCGACTTTTGTTTATCCCAATAAAATCTTTTCCAATTCCAATGGCAGGATGTATTCATCTCCCTTGTAGGCCCGCATATTGCCACCTGAAATTTCATCAATAAGGGCAACCTTGCCATCAATGAGGCCAAATTCAAACTTGATATCGTAGAGGTCCAACCCCTTCTTGGCCAACTCGTCCTTGACCACATCACCGATTTTCTTGGCCAGGTCCGCTAATTCTTCATAGCTTTCCTCGGACATAATACCCAAGAGAGCCAGAGCATCCTTGGTGATTAGGGGATCACCCTTGACATCATCCTTGAGGGTCACTTCCACATAGGTTGGAATTTCTGTACCAGATTCGATATAATCCCCATAGCGGCGGATGAAAGAGCCAACTGCCCGGTAACGAACAATGACTTCTGCCCCCTTACCAAAGACTGTCGCCTTTTTGACAACCGCCTCATTCTTGTCCAAATCAGCAGAGACAAAGTGGGTGTTGAGACCAAGCGTATTCAACTTTTCATAGAAGAACTGAGTCATGGCCAGAGCAGCTCGACCAGCCCCCTCAATTTGAAGGCCGACCTGGTTCTCACCTGGATCAAAGACCCCATCCTTACCTGTCACATCGTCCTTAAACTTGAGCAGGACTGTTTTCTCATCCAATTCATAGACATCCTTGGTTTTGCCAGTATAGATTTTTTGCATAAGAGCTCCTTTATTTTTGGAATGTTTTTCCTTTTTTTCAACTCTATTATATATTTTTTTGAATAATAATTTTATTATTTTTATCAAAAACAAACTGTTTTTTAGTTTTTTACGAACGTTTTTGTATGTTTCCTGTTTTCTAAACAGTTTTTTTATAAATCTTTCTGGATTTTCGATGGTCTGTCTAAAATCTGGTGATAGATGTGTGTTGTGATATAATATATTAGAATTAGGAGTTTTCATGTTCACAATTGTAAAAATGTATATGACCTTGATGCCACTGATTTTAGCCGGCATTGCCAACATGGTCTTTTGTAAATCAACAATACTGAGCTGGTGCAATCATCCCATTGATGGCGGCAAAATCTTAGCTGATGGTCGTCCCCTCTTTGGTGCCAATAAAACTTGGAGGGGATTTCTTGGAATGATTGTTTTCACCAGTTTTTTCCAGCTTATTTGGTTTAGCCTACTGACAACCTCTACTCTTCACTTTTATCCAAAAGACTATACTATTTGGGCACATGCTGGTATCGGGGCTCTGTTAGGTTTGACCTATGTTACCTGTGAGTTGCCCAATAGTTTTTTAAAAAGACGACTAGCTATCGCACCCGGTAAGGAGGCTCAACATTCTTGGGCTTGGTGCTTTATCTGGATAGACCAGATTGACTCCTTGCTGGGCTGTGTTGCTATCCTAGCTGTTTTTACACCCATGACACTGCCACTCTATCTTTTCTACATCCTTTTAGGCGGGCTAACTCACCTCATCATCAATCGTTGCCTTTATGTATTCAAATTAAGAAAGAATCGATATTAAGATATGAACATTCTTACCTTAGATCAGGCCAAACCAAATCCAGATTTTGGTGGGAAAATCAATGGGTTACTAAACCTCATAGCCTCCGGTTTTGCAGTGCCTACAGGCCTTATCCTTACAAGTCAGGTCATCCAGGAACTGGTTTTTCATGAAAACCCTGACTATCTAACAGCTCTTTCCAGGGAAATCAATCCAAATAAGACCTATATCGTTCGCTCCAGTGCCTATTTAGAGGACGGAACTGATGCCTCCTTTGCTGGACAATACCAATCTGTGGGAAATTGCCAGGGAACTTCTTCTATCTTACAAGCCATCAACATCTGCTTACAGGCAGCAGAAAACACCAAATTGGAGGCTTACCTGGCCGATAGGGGATTGACCAACGAAGTTCTTCCTCTCGCCCTCCTGATACAAGAACAGGTGGCTGCTGATGTCAGTGGAGTCAGCTTCACCTGCCATCCTTCTCAAGCTGAAGACCAGCTCTGGATGGTAGAATATGTGGAAGGATTAGGCGAGCAGTTGGTCAGCGGTCAAAAGGCCCCCTATTCATTTTGCTGTGACTGGTTTGAAGAAATTACAATGGTAGAAAATCAGTTATTATCCAATCAGCAATTAGAGAGAATCCGCGCTCACACCTTAGCCATCAGCCAACAGGCTGGTCGTCCCATGGATATCGAATTTTGCCTATCCGATCAAGAAATCTATTTCCTGCAAGCAAGACCGATGACACGACTTAGCCAGGTAGCTAAAGACGGTCGTTGGACAACAGCCAACTACCGTGATGGAGGAGTAGCCGCCCAATCCTGCCCCAATCTTATGTGGAGCCTTTACCACTACAGTTGGCAGACTAGCTTGGAGGCATTTCTTCTCCAGCATCATTTAGTCAAAAAAGAGGAGTTATCCTCTCTCATCAAACTCTGCTATGCCCGTCCCTACTGGAATTTGGGGATGGTCAAAAAAGCTATGGAACAGATTCCTGGTTATATCGAACAAGAATTTGACGATGAACTTGGTGTTGAAAAAAATTACCAAGGGATAGGCTTCAAAAGTCGCTGGACACCAAGTTCTATCAGCCATCTATTACAGGTCGCTTTGTCTCTAAATAAAACGACCAAACAGTGGCAACGAGATAACAAGGTCAACATGGAGAAGCTGCTAGTTCGGTACCATGAGTTGGACAAGCAATTATCAGAAGATCTATTGCCAAAACAAATCGAAAGGATCTGGCTCGAACTCATTACCAAAGATTATCTACAAACAGAGAAAAGATATTTCTGGCAGGTTTTTGTCAACACAGTTCAGCTCTCTCTAAAAAAGAACCAATTGCTTAAATGGCTAAGTGTAGAGGAATTTTTAGCCCTTATTGCAGATTTAGGAAATGTTTCTCACCTCAAACCCATGACGGCATTGCAACAGATTGTTACAATTATCCAGTCAGACCCTGCTTTATTAGCTGAGTGGGGCTCTTCTTCCCCTCGGATTCTTCTGGGACAACTCTCCCAAGCGAGAGAGGATATGAGGGAAATCAGAGCATTTTTAGCCCATTATGGTTACCATTCCGCAAGAGAATTGAATTTATTGGAATCCAGTTTTTCAGAAAATCCCCTCTTTATCATCCAACAATTGCAGCAGATGTTAACACAGCCCTCCCAGTCGACCATTCCCCAAAAGACTTTGACCGTTGAACTCCAAACCAGACTTGGAAATAAAAAATGGAAAAAGGTACAAAAGGAGATTGCCTTCCTGCGAGATTTGCTCTGGTGGCGGGAGGAATGGAAGGATATTTCTACGCGCTACTACCATCTGATTCGCCAGTGGACCTTGAAACTAGCTGATGCTTATCTGGAAGTTGGATGGTTAGAAAAGCGAGAAGAGCTCTTCTACTGTCAATGGGAAGAAATAAAAGAATGTATTGAAGGAAAAATAAGCCCACAAGAACTTCGGGAAAACATCCGAAAAAACCAGCTCTATTGCCAGATTTATCGGGAAAACACCATACCGGGAGATCTATTTGATAAGAGGCCTGTTCTATCTGCTAACAAGCAAAAGAAGACTAGCAACCTCTATGGTCTTAATGCTAGCAGCGGCTGGGTACAGGGGCCTGTTCGAGTCCTTGAACATTTAGCAGATTTGCAAGATGTCCAAGCCGGTGAAATCCTCGTCACCAGATATACCGATACCGGCTGGACCCCTGTCTTTGGTAAAATCGCAGGTCTCGTCACTGAGACAGGCGGAATCCTCTGTCATGCTTCCATCGTTGCCAGAGAGTATGGGATTCCTGCCCTGGTCTGTGTAAAAGGAGCCAGAGAACAATTGAAAACTGGTATGATTGTGACACTAAACACCTACGAACAGTGTGTAACCATCGAGAAAGAGGAGAGTAAACTTACATGATTATTGGTGAATACAAGCTATCTAATTTGATAACTTATCTAGGTCTTTTCCTATCTCTAACAAGCATAGGATGGATCTGGCGTGGTCAGCTAGACCTAGCAATGATGGCCTTTATTTTAAGCGGAATTTGCGACTTATTTGATGGCCTTTTTGCCAATTCCTTCCAGCGAACTGAGGCAGAAAAAGCTTTCGGTCTCGAGCTGGACTCGCTCTGTGATGTCATTAATTTTGCAGCCCTTCCAGCTATTCTCATTATAAAGACCATTCCCTTCCAATGGCTGTCTTGGCCTCTGACTCTTATTTTTTGCTTTTCTGCCATCACGCGCCTAGCTTACTTTAACCGCAATGCAAAATCAGATGACGGACGAGATCCCTATTTTACAGGAGTTCCAGTCACATACAGTGCCCTTGTTTTTCCTGTCTTTTATGTCCTCTGTCAGCTGTTAAATCCCTCATTCTTTTCCATGGGATTGCCACTTTTAGCTATGCTTATGGCATTCCTCTTTGTTTGGAATATAAGGATTCCTAAGCCAAACAAGGTTGCCTATATCGGCTTTGTTCTAGCTGCTAGCCTAACCATCTTTATCCTAGTGAGTTTTCTATTATGGTAAAAATCTATCATCGAAAGACCCAACAAGTCATCGAACAAGCTGGTTATCAGGACGAACTTTTGCAAAAGCTCTATGACCGTTCCTGGGGGAAATTCCTTCTTCCGTGGATCACGTTCCCCCTCTTTTCTAGCCTCGCTACCATCTGGGATTACAGTCCTTTTTCCAAGAAAAAAATAGCTGACTTCGTTCAGACCTACCAAATAGAACTGAGACAGTTTGAAAGGGATGATTATAACAGTTTTGCTCAATTTTTCACCCGAAAATTCAAGGAAGATAGGCGTCCCCTGTTTGAAATGAATCAGGTCCTAGCTGTGGCTGATGCCAAATTACAGATTTTCTCAGTCCACCAAGAGCGCACAGTAACCATCAAGGGGCAGGACTATACCTTGGCAGATTTACTCCAAGATGCCAACCTAGCTAAAGAATTCGAAGGCGGAACACTTTGCCTCTATCGTCTGGGTATCGAAGACTATCATCGCTACATCTCTTGCGAAACCGGCGACATTTTATATAAGAAAAATATTGCCGGTAAACTTCATACTATCCGTCAGCTCGCTCAGGAGATTTATCCTGTTTTCAAGGAAAACAAGCGTTGCCTGACGCTCATTAACAGTCAACATGGCAAGGTTGTTCAAATGGAAATCGGCGCCCTTCTCGTTGGTCGCATTCATAATCATCCTCTTACCAGTTTGGTCAAGGGGCAAGAAAAAGGTTTTTTTGGTCTGGGAGGCTCCAGTATTATGGTCCTTTATCCCAAGGACAGCATTGAGTTGGACCAAGATATCTGGCACTATAGCCAGCAAGATATAGAAATACAAGTTTCATTAGGAGAAAGGATTGGAACCTATGTTTAAACGATTAGCAATCTATTTCAGGGAAATGTACCCCCTACTGCCACGCTTTGGTCTAGCTGCCATCATGTTTTTTGAAATATACTTTGTCCTCCTTTTAAATACAGGCGTCAAAACTTTTCAGATTGGCTTTCAAGAATTTATCGGAGTCTTTACCATCTTTGTCTTCCTCATGATTTTGCGTATTGCGGATGACTTCAAGGATTACGAGACAGATCGCCGCCTCTTCCCTGAGCGCGCTCTACCATCGGGTCGTGTTTTCAAGAAGGACTTGGCTGTAGCTCTCACAGTCATTGTCACTGTTTCTGTCCTTCTCAACCTTTTCTTTATGAACAACCAAGGCTGGTTCCTCTTCCTCTATATTTATGGAACGCTGATGTCCTTTTGGTTTTTCAAAAAAGATAAGATTCAAAATTCCTTGCCTTTGGCCTTGGTCACACACAATCCGGTCATGATGATCCTAAACATCTACACCATCACCTTTGTCTGCTACAAGTACGGACTTCCACTTCTCTCTCTACCGACTATCCTGTTAGCCTTTACCATGTACTTTCCTAGTTTAATTTGGGAAATCAGCCGAAAAATCCGCGCTCCCAAAGATGAAACCGAATATGTGACCTACTCCAAACTATTTGGATACCAAAAGGCTACCCGCTTTGTACAAGTGATCACGCTCTTGGATATCGTTACGAACATCATCCTACTCTGGAAAATTTCTCTACTAGGTGTCCTTGTCCTCGTTGCTAATGTCATCTGGATGACCATACGCTTCCAGCAGTATATCCAAGACCCCAATCGCTATAATATCAAAGAGCAAGTGGAACGCTACACCTACATCACCGAAATCACCATGGTCATTTCAGTCGCCCTCTATCTCCTCATAGGAATGCTAACATGAAAATACTCACATCCGGTCAGGCTACCACTGCTGGTGGCAAGGCCTACCATCTCTTAGAATTAAAACAGGCTGGCTTTTTGGTGCCTAACTTTCAGATCCTGAGTTTTGACTGGTTTCAAACAAAAGAAAGTCTGACATGGTTACGTCAAAAAAACAAACAACTCTCGGACAGAAAATTCGAGTCTCTAAGCAGGGAATTGCGCGAAACAGCCCGGCTATCCCTAAGAAAAGAATTGGATTTAGCTTTGCTGACTTCCTTTTCGGCAAACAAACTCTATGCCGTGCGGTCCTCAGCGACTGTGGAAGATGGACAAGTCCATTCCTTCGCTGGCCGCTTCGAGACCTATCTCAATGTCAGTCACGAGGACTTATTAGAGGCTATCGAGAATTGCCTTCTCTCCCTCTATACCCCTTCTGCTCTCCATTACTTTCTAGAAAAAGAAGTTCCCCTTCAGGATGCCAAAATGGTTGTCATTGTTCAAGAAATGGTTGCCAGCAGTCTTTCCGGTATTTATTTTACTGCCAGTCCACTAGGAGCGATCAATGAACACCAAATAGTACTTGGCAGTGGTCTTGGTGATGCGGTGGTCGAAGACCGCATACCGACAACCATGGTGACCTACCACCCCAAAGAAGGATTAACCTCCATTCAAAAAAGCCCGAATAGCCCAGTTGTCACAGATCAACATATCAAAAAACTGACTGACTGTGCCAAAACTCTCATAACTACATTCGGCCCTTATCTTGACATAGAATTTGCTTTTGAACAGGAAGAGCTTTATCTCCTTCAAGTCCGCCCCATTACCACAATAAAAACAGACCAGCTCATCATTCTGGATAATAGCAACATCGTTGAGAGTTATCCAGGTCTGTCCAGTCCACTAACGATTAGCTTTGTGCAAGAGGCATACAGCAGCATCTTTCGAAGTTTGGCCAAACGTCTGGTTGGTTCGAACAACCATATTCTAGCAGCATACGAACCTGTTTTTCAAAATATGGTGTCTCCCATCAACAGCCGCCTCTACTACCAGATTCAAAACTGGTACCAGCTGCTTCATCTACTTCCTTTTTCCAAGCAAATCATTCCTATCTGGCAGGATATGCTCGGAATCAGCGACTTGAACATCCCAGATTCGAAGCAAAAAATAAGCCTACTCGACAAAATTGGTGTGGCCTGGCGTATTCTTCGTGCTTTTCATCGCTCTCCCAAGGCCATGAAAGAACTGGAACAGGAATTCCAGACGGTTGAAGCCTTCTTCCATAATCACTATCAGCCTGAAAACACAATTGACCAACAGGAAAAACTCTATCAAACCCTGCATGAGTCTATCTTAGCCAACTGGGACCTGACTCTCATTAACGATCTCTATGCCTTTGTGCATGTCGGCTTCTTAAAAAAAATTACTGGTTCTGAAGTCATTCAGTCTGACATTGCCGGTATCGAAGCTATCGAGAGTATGAAGCCAGCCCTAGCCTTGGAAAAAATCCAGGAAACCTTAAACAATGACCCTGAAATACAGATGGAATTACATGAACTATTGCAACTGACGGAGGCCGAATTGACGGACAGACTAACCGTGGCCGATAGTTTCCTTACTCAAAGTCTAGTTGATTTTATTCATCTCTACGGAGACCGAGCCCCTGAGGAATTAAAACTGGAAACAAAAACATTCCGTAGTCATCCCAGTACCTTATTGAACTACTTGCGACAGGAAAAGTGCCCTCAGTTACAGTACTCAACTGAGCAAATTTCATCCAAACAAAGAAGAACTTCCTTCATTGGCCGCTGGCTAAAAAAGCGAGCTTTAACTGGAATCTCCTACCGAGAGTCTTCCCGTCTAAACCGCACGCGTATCTATGGTATGGTCCGACAGATTTTTAGAGGAATTGGCCAAGACTTGGCCCATCAAAACATCATCGACCAAGCAGATGACATTTTTTACCTGACAAAGGAAGAAATTTTCAGCCATCAGGACACCTTATCATTTCACCAGTTAATCGCAAACAGAAAAGCTAAGATGCTGGAAGACCAGGAAATTACCCTGCCTCGGCGACTGATTTTTAATCAGACCATTGTGGAAAAAAAACCTAGTCAAACCAACCATCTAGTCCAAGAACATTCGGATAAATTGCGAGGAATCGGCTGTTCCGAAGGTATAGTTGAAGGAGAGGTGTTGATTGTTGAGACAATCCAAGACCTACCCAACCTTCAAAATAAAATCCTCATCACAAAGATGACTGACCCTGGTTGGATTTACGCTCTCATGCAGGCCAAGGGAGTCATCGCTGAGCAAGGCTCACTTCTCTCTCACACAGCCATTATTTCCAGAGAACTAGGTATCCCCTCCATCGTCAATGTACCTCATGTAACCAAAGTTCTCCAAACAGGAGAAAAAATCGAGATGGATGGGACAACTGGTATCATTAGGAGACTAAACCATGATAGAAATTAGACCTGTAAAGGCGGGGAGTCAGGAGGAAAAAGATTTCCTGTCCCTCCCCTCTCTACTTTATTCAAAATCCGACATCATGCAAAACCTAGAAGAGGAACAGCAACAAATTGCTGGTTGCCACGTCCTTTCTCACTATTACCAATTTCAGGCTTATGTAGCCTACCAGGACAAAAAAATCCAAGCCCGTTGCGCTCTCGTTTATTACCCGCATCTCAACGAAGCTTACCTGGGTTATTTCGAGGCCTACGACAACCAAGCAGTCATTTCTCAACTATTTACAAAAATGAAGCACCAAGCCCAAAACAAAAGTAAAATAGCCCTCATCGGACCCATAAATGCTAGTTTTTGGCTTGGTTACCGTATGAAAACCTCTGGATTTCATGAAGCCATTTTTTCAGGTGAACCTCATAATCCCTCCTACTATCCCAAACTATGGCAAGAAGCAGGCTTTGTGGTGACTGATTGCTACCTCTCCAACTTCTATAGTCAGGTGGAACAAGGACAGCAACAGAAAAAAATGGAGAAACGCTACAGAGAATTTTTGAAAAAAGGCTACTGCATCTTTTCACCTAAAAGAAAGGAATGGGAACACTACGCTCCCCAAGTTTTCCAACTACTTAGCCAGCTCTACCAAGACTTTCCAACTTATCAAGCTATCAGTAGTCCAGAATTCTCACATATTTTTTCCTCCCTCAAGACAGCTCTTGACTTTTCAATGGTCAAGCTAGCATTTTATCAGGAAGAATTAGTCGGTTTTCTCATCTCCCTACCCGACTATGGGAATCGGATATACAAAAAAATGTCCTTGCTAGATATCGTAACATTTTTCAAAGAGCGCTATCGTGCCAAGCGCTACATCCTCCTCTATCTCGGTGTCAAACCCGGACACTTGGGACTGGGGAGTGCACTATCCTTCCCCATATACCAAGCCGTTCAAAAACGAAGAGCCCTGACCATTGGCGCCCTTATTCACCAAGGGAAAGTCACTCAGGGCTACGCCCCCGAACTTCAAGAAAAACGTCGGAGCTATGCCCTTTACCGATTGGATTTATAAGAAAAAACAGCCCTGTAAAACAAGGCTGTATTTTTCAATTCATCTTCGATCTGTAAAAAGAAAGCGAAAAATATCACTTGCCATATCCATAAATCCATCATCTCTTCAATCCTTCACGTTGTATTTCCTGAGAGATAGATGGTACTTGACCTTGATATTTCGCCAAAGGCATTGCGAATCATCATTCCTTTTCTAACATGCCAATCTTTTAAAAAAGAACTGCTTAAACCATACAGTATAAGCAGTTCTTTTCATGAGTCTGTTTATGATTTTCGTTTTACCCTAATCCAACAACTTCTGCAATTCCTGAGCCAGTAATTGCTGGGCCACTTGTGGATTGGCCTGTCCCTTGGTTGCCTTCATCAAGAAACCTGTAAAGGCCTTGTCAGCATTGCGCTTGCCAGACTTGAAGTCCGCCACAGCAGCCTCATTGTCGGCAAAGACTTGGTGGATGATTGGAATCAGGACAGCAGGGTCTGAAATCTGCACCAAACCAGCCTTTTCAACATA
>RRZU012793090.1_pt1 | contig 12542 bp, 5 predicted proteins | sample 2165561 | NCBI WGS metagenome assembly RRZU01 (sample SAMN10456909, study PRJNA506462) | wastewater metagenome | isolation source: wastewater sludge | place: USA: Moscow, Idaho | reverse complement strand
GTTTTTGGTGGTCTCTAAAAGGCTTGAGGAACCAACATAGGTTGAAGCTGATCTTAATGCATTAATCAATTTGAGAGGCGTTACATAACCATCTTCTGTGATTTTTGGCGTATTGTAACTGTTATTTGTAACAACACTGTACGCTGTCTCAAAAACGCGGGTTAAAACTACGCTGATTCCACTTGCTACAGTTGCAGGAATTGCTAGGCCAATTGGTATGTTGTCTACTCGCTTTACTGAGTCACGACCATAAATATCCTGTAAGGCAATATCAACTTTTGGCCCTGTTAGAATCATGTATAGGATTAATGGCAATAATAATATTTTAAGCTCCATTTGTTTTTTAAATGCAGCGTTATATATCATAATCAATAACAGTACAGAAGCACCAAAAAATGCTCCAAATCCCAGACCTAAGTACCCATTCCCGCTAAACAGGTCAGAGTTGTTAAAGATCATGGCTATACCATTTAATGCAGCCATAAAGAGTGATGTATCACCCATGGTATATATTACAAAAGGGTCTGCCATTCCGATTAATCCTATTATCGTTTTTCTAACAATATAATTTCTATTATAAATGTTAAAAAAACAAAATTACATTGATAAATACAAACATTAAGTAAACATTATAAAACATGAATATTATTTATGTCCTATAACCTATTTTGCTCCACCGCCGTTTACACTTGGCAAATTGTCTTCTGCCCGCTTTTTGGCAGCTTCAATAATCCTGTCTGCAGTCTCAATAGTTGTGCGCCCAGTTAATGCGTTATTTTGTTTAGTTAGTAATTCTGCAACTTTCTTCTCATCGCCAGCATCACTTGCTTCCGTGATCTGTTTATCAATAGGTGCTTCAAAGGCTAATCCATTTTGCGGAGTTACTTTATGGAAAATGAGATTTCCATTTTCATCTGTTAATTTTGGTGCTCTGCTAGTTGTATCCACCTTGGCCGAAGCATAAAAATCTGTAACTTCTTTTGCATTTTTGCCATGATCTAATACCACCATCCCATCAGTATTGACATGCTTAATCCCATCAAGTTTTTGATGCATTAAGCCTTTTGCTCTCGCCGTATCTGCTTGGCTTCCATTGATGAGTTCAGCTGTTTGGTTAGGGGCTAACAATCCTAATTTTTTCGATTCGTTTACAAGATGGTTATTATCTATTGAATCAAATTGACCCATATCATGCTTAAGTTTTTGCTGTGTTGCTTCTGCATTCGGTACTGCAAACATTTCACGGTTATTTGAGAAATTATTACCTACGGCTACACCTGAAACACTGGTAATTGCTTGAATTTTCGTATCAGTATCATTTCCAAGGGATGCTGCATAAAAAATAGCAATACTGTTCATAGTCTCTTGATCGTGATGGCCACCTTTTCGTGCATTTTCCAGACCCATTTGTTTCAGGGTTTCCCAATTCTGTATTCGTTCTTGCCCCATCTTATCGGTTAAAGCAAGGCCTTCCCTTACAGCGTCACTTCTCCCCGATAACGGATTGAGCATACCGCTAATGTCACGGTCAGAAATAGCATTAGACATAACAGAAGATAGCGTTTCAGAACGTTCTTCATTAATTTTTTTAACTTGGGAGACTAAATTCGAAGCTTCCTGCTTTTCTGCAGTAGAAAGAGTACCTGTACGATCAGCTTGAATAATTTCATTCCATTGTTGTGCTTTGAAATCACTTGAACTATTCGATGAAGTTTTATATTTCGCATTTGAACCTTGGTATGTTGATGAATCTGCATTTTTTAAATGCAAATTATCAATTTCAGAGGTTGAGCTTTTCTCTGTTGGATTTTTGCTATCAGGACCTACATTAGATTCACCTATTGATAATTGCTTATTATTATTTGTAGCTGCAGCAAGGGAGCCACCGATTGAAATACCAGCACCCTTTTCATTTTTAGAGCCTTTATTAACAGTATATCTACCCGCAGCATCTATACTTAAATCACCACTGTAGGTATCGCTAGTCGCTTTTTTCTCACCAACAGTTTCAGTCTTCTCTTTAGACACTTTATCAGTTTTAGTATCATGAGTATTGCTGGTAGCAATGGTTGTATCTTCCGAACTTCCAATTCTCGAAACTTCCTGAGTTCCAGTAGTACTTCCAGAAGTATGTCCTTTACGTTCACTTACAGTCATCTTCTCTACATTAGAAGCTTTGTCAGCAAGTGACTGCAATCGGGACATTGCAACTGATTCCTGATCATTTAACGATATTGTTTTGCTACTTGCGGCAGCCATTGCTTGTGAAACTTTAGAGTTTACATTACCAACACCCATCGTTTCAGTCGGTGAGAATCCTGTCTTGCTAATCACCGCAGAACTACTACCAATTGATGCGCTACTTTCTGCACTCTTACTGTTGATCTTCGCATCATAGCCTTGAGACGCTGGATTGATAGCATTTGATATTGCTGTCATGCCGTACATCATCCCACCAAAGAACATGGTAGTAAGAACAGGAACAAGACCAAGGGCATTATTGGCAATAGTTAATTTTTCAGTTAGTGCATCATATAGTTGGGGTGCTTGAGTTAAAGTTAGACTCGCGCTTGGGTCCATGCTTTTAATTGCGAAAAGAGCTTCTTGAAATTCATACTGTGCATAGAAATTAATTATCGTGGCAATTGGAATCCATAGGTAATTTGAAACCATGAATCCGATATAGCCACCAATTAGCTTCATACTTCCCATGCCTTGAATCATAAGTAAAAAAACCATGACCGGAAAAAGCATAAACCCAACAAGAACTAAAATATTTTGACCATTTTTTATATTTTTTAAGAAACTTGTACCACTCATTGCTCCTTGTTGCTTCCATTGTTCGTTTGCTGTGACCCAGCCCGTACATTGAGACAATGCGAATGCACTGTATTCTTCAACACATTTGCCTGCCGTTTTAACCATTGGGTTGAGTAAGATAGAACTCATGAAATTGCGACTTTCATCTGATGACAGACCTGTTGCATGGCCAACCATAGCCACGATCTGATCAGGCGTGTATGCATTAACACCATTTACACTATTCAATTTGCCATAAGTATTTGTTGCAGAGATTCTTTTAGCTAAGCGTTCGCTAAATGAATTTTTTCTAAAAGGTTGGTAGATTAATCCATTAATATCTACTGTTCCATTCATGTAGCTTTCTAATGAATTTTTTAATACATCTGCAGTAGCTGAACATGTCTCTGTTTTAGGTACGCTTTCACCAGCCTGATTCACGTAAAAAGTAACCATACCATTTGCTTGTCTAGCAGCATCTAAAAGATATGTTGTCGCATCTGGTGAACGTTCATAAGCTTGAGGGCTAAATGCTGAATTATTGATTAAACAACTGGAGTAAAGCTCAGTTAATGCTTGTTGAAAAGAAGGATAAGCGCTACTTACATTGTCGTATCGAATTTGATTTAAAACTTGTAATGGAGTTAAGAAACCTTGTTCTGTCATCTTAGGAAGATCGTACTGCCCACTACTCACAGGAATGACAGTTAAGGAAAGCTCCAAAACTTTGGTTAAAATTAAAGAGAACCCACTTACAGCACTCGCAGGAAGCGCTAATCCAATTGGAATGTTGTCTACAACTTTTGGGGCATCTACATTATAAATATCAATAATGACGATATCTGCTTTAGGCACTGTCAAAATCATGTAGATAAAGAGTGGCATTAACATACTTCGTATATCAATTTCACGATTCATGACAGACTTATACAGCATTACACACAATAAAATCATCGCACCAAAGAATGCACCAAAACTTAAGTTCATTCCATTAGTGCCACTTACAAGGTCACTACTGCTAAACAGCATTGCAATGCCGTTTAGAATGTCCCAGTACATTTGAGTGTCGCCTAGAGCATATATTTCAAAATCCATTACTGATTCCCTCCGGCATCATTCCACTTTTCTGTATTAACTTCTCTGCTACCTGTTGGCTTAGTTGCTGAGTTATTTAGCTTCTCAAATGCTTCTTTATGTGCTTCGGTCGCTGTTTGATGAATTGTTGGATAAATTCGCTCTTGAGTACTCGGACGCTCATAGTCTTTACCCTTTTGTGCTGCAGCAATAATTGAATTAACGACAGCAATATTGTCATTTTGAAATTTCTCATTCTTTTCAAACTGAGACTGTTCTAGCTTGCGCCATTCCTCATTACTAATTTCACCTCGAATACCAAAATGATGGCTTGTATCATTCGGGTCTCTTGGTTTCATATTTGACTTAACATTGGATAAATCAATGTAGTCTGGGTCTGCTTCTTTAACGTAGAGACGATCAATATTATTAGCACTGTTAATATCTCCACGAACCATAGTGCTGTGATCTGGTCCAACTTGTAAAAGCATAGGAACTGTTTTAGCTACATGTTCATCAATTCTAGAGCGATCAGGTCTGTCATTAACTTTATCTAGTAGTTTCTGGCCATCGACAATTTTATAGTCAATTTTGCCATCCTCATCATGTATGACATCCACACCAAATTGCTCTCTGATTTTATCTTTGGCGTCATCTCCGTACTTCGCCTTATTTTTTTCATAAATATTTTGAATTTCTTCTTTGGATAAAGTCTCAGGCTTTAATAAGTTTTCAGGCACCAAATTTTTAACTTTTTGTACTGGCTGAATAACAGTACTGCCAAGGTCTTTTGTATTTACATTTTTCATTGCGGCAACAATGTTTTTTGGAACACTAGCTCCTTGCTGTCCAGCCATTTTTCCTTGGTTCTTCAATGCTGAATCAATTTTATTCGTAAAAACCTCAATATTTTTTTGACCATTTATAGCGATATCGCCGTATCTTGCGACACTTCTAGCCCAGACGATATATTTATCGCCTACAATGTCGTGAATCTTCTGGTCGCTTAAATTGTCGTTATTTAAAGCCGCCCAAGCCAATTTGTAATTTTTTGCCCCATGTTCTAGCTCATGTTTAATAAACTGTGCCATAGCAATAAGAGACTGTTGGTTTTCTTGATAACTTGCTTTGCCATTCGGACTACCAGATTTAATAAGCCCTCGTTCATCCATCCACTTATCTAGCTGTAGTTTACGAGTATCATTGAAACTAATAATACCGCCATTTGTGAGGTGTGTTTTTAGAGGGTCCTTGTGCAAACCAAACATGCCTGCAACCTGCCAAGAGTTTTCACGACCAACTTGTACGGTCATAATTTTAGCCTGTCTAGGTGTAAACCCAGCGGATAAAAAGGCATTGTAAATACGGATACCATTTTGGGTTTGAGAATCACCTAAAAGTTTTAATTCCCCTGCGGAGTATCGATATTGATTTTCTAGTGCAGAAGGTTGGTTACTGTTGAATGTCGTATCTGTAACAGGCTGTTTAGTATACGGGTCCAATGTATAGATACTGCTTCCATCTGGCGCGGTTACACCTTTACCAAAAGCGTTTTCAATAATGGCTTTTTGGTTTTGATATTCTTTTTCAATATCCTTCCAATTCTGCCAATCATAATCTTCTGCTTTTAATCGTGTTTCACTTACTTTTATAAGATCAGTACCGGTTAATATTTTAAATGCTTCATTCGCATTGTTTGCACCCATGTAATAAGCGGCAATATATGTAACCATGTGATCGTATTCAACAGGGTTAGACTGTTTTGCAATTCCCGTTCCAGAATTCACCAGAACAGACTCTGCTAATGCTCTAGCTTGAGTCCATTCCTCACCATACTTTTCTTGATTCGATTTATTTAATGCACCTAAATCATTCCTAATATCTTGATGTGCTGCAATACGATGCATGGTGTCATCTGCAGTCATGTTGTATGACATAGCAAATGAAACCGTTTCAGAAATTTGTCGGTTTAAACTATCAATTTCTTTGTTATTCTGTGCAATTTGATATGACAACGCCTCAGTATTACTCTGAGATAATCTCTCAGTATTTGAAATTGAATTTTGAACGGAATTCTCTACCGTATTCCTTGTCCCATTAGTCAATTCACTATGCTTATCATCTTTTTCTATGACATATACAAATTTAGAGGCTGATTTTTGATCAGAACTTGAACCTTGGTATAGAACATTTGAAACTGATGCACTTCCTGTATGTCCATGTTGTGAGCTAATAGTTAGTAATTCACTGTGTTTTGTTGAAGCTCCTAACTCAATTTTGACTCTTTTTAAATCTAGTTTTAAATCACCACCTTTGATGGTTTCACCTTCTGGGGCTGTTACTACTTGAGCATTTGCCCCATCTAGGCCAGAACTGCCATCAGCGTTTATTAAATCTTTCCCTGCTGGAATAAAACCGATTCCCATCCCGATTCTTGCTGAAACAGCTGCTGCATCACGTCCAGTTAAGTTGATGATTTTCCCTGATGAATCTACTTCACCATAGGCAGTCAAAACTCCATTTCGTCCAAATGTTGCAGAATCAACAGTACCTTTAGAAATTGTAAATCCATTTCCTTGCCCGATAAGAGTCTTATCTTTAACTTCATTTAGGTTTGTTTCGATCTTGTGGTTGTAAGAGCCTGTCTGCCCTTGTGAGTGGGTTTGCTGTAATTGCATACCCAATGCTTTGTTTTTAGCTTGTAGTAAGGCACGTTGAGCACTTAACTCAGTCGTTTGGCTCATTGTAGATGCCATCTGCCTCGTCATGCTTGAATCAAAAGCTTTACCACCACCTACATCAGTCATCCCCCCCAAACCATGAGATGTTAATGAGTTTTGTCGAGTTGCTAAGGCTGATGGACTAACAATTGCTGGTGCTGCTAATGTAGAGTCAGCATACTGACTTTTTCCTTGGTTCCATCGGTTTTGTAAAGCTATGACCCCCATGGTCATTCCACCAAAGAACATCATGCAGAAAACAGGGACAGATGCCATTAAACCATTAGCAAGTGCTAATGAATTTGATATAGCTTCGTAGAAAGCGGGATAGTCTGTAATAGTAAATAGATCACCAGTTTCTGAACCAGTGAATGTATAAATCGCATTTTTTAATTTATTGTGGGCAACAAAGTTTACAATTGATGCCATTGGAACCCAAAGATATACAGATGCAATATAGGTCAAATAACCTGTCACAATCTTCATGGATTTCGTACCCATAAACATAATGAGCATTACAACCATTGGAAACATGAGTAAAGCAATAATGATCAATAAGTTTTGACCATTTTGCATTACTTTTAAGAACCCTGTCGCTCCTGCAGCATTATCTTCTGCCATTTGTTCATTTGCTTGCACCCACTCAGTACAACGAGAAGAAATTTCATTTTGCCCCTCTAATCCATCCTTTGATGCACAGTAAGCCGCCGTTTGTAATGGTTGATTAAAGAGAGCGTTCATTATGAACATACGACCATCTTCAACAGACAGGTTCGTCAATTTTGAGAAATCAGCAATAAAGGTTTCTGCAGTTACACCGTAAGGTTTCCCGCCTGATGAATCTGTTTGTAAAAATGACTCATTAATGACGGATGCAAAATTGTGATTTAGTGTGTCAATACCACCTGAGCCATCACCATATAAAAAGCTTTCAAATGCTGTGCTAATTCGTGTAGCAGAGTCTTTACAGCTCATAAGATTGCTTGTGCCATCTACACCGATAATATTGACAACACCTGATGATTGTGTGGTTAGAAAATTAATAAAATAACGATAACTGTCTGGAGAGTTTAAATATTCTTCACTGTTAAATTGCTTATTGCCTTTAACACATGAGCTGTAAACATCTCGAACCATGCCTGAAAGATAAGGTGTTTGTGTATTGATGTTAATGTATCGAATTGCATTTAATGTTTTTAGTGGTGTAACAAATCCATCTGTAAGCATTCTTGGGCTATTTGGTGAGCTGTAGCTCTGTTCAAATGCAGATGTGAAAACATAAGCTGCACCACTAGCAATTGTTAAAGGAAAGGCTAAACCAATAGGAATCCCTGAGACACGTTGTGGATTATCTACATTGTAAACATCGGCTATCTCTATCGTAACTTTCGGTCCAGTCAGAACTAAATACGCAAATAGTGGAGCTATAAGCGTCTTGATTTCCATACGTTGATTAAAGGCTGCCTGATAGATCATGATACACATGAGTACCAAGGCCCCAAAAAAAGCGCCGTACCCTAGACCTAATGCTGCATTAGAGCTAAAAAACGGGTCTTGGAAAACCAAAGCAACACCTTCAATCATTGTCCTGAAAGTTGTTGTTTCTCCAAGTGTATAGACTGTAAATGCCGAATTAGCCATGCCTTTTTTCTTATCGATACTTAAACGTTTATATAATATATAGATGCAATCAATTTATAAACATTTAAATACATATAACTTAAATGATTGGGTAATGTTTATTTAATATTTTTGAATTTAATTTTTATTAATAGTTTTTTTAAATCCTGTGGAGATAAAAAAACCTTGATAAAATCAAGGTCTTATTTGTTTGTTAGAAAAACTAAGTGTTCTGATTAAAAGAATCAAAATGCTCAAATTGATTTGAACCAAAATTAGCAAAATTATCCTGAGAGTTATTATCAAACATGGAGTAGTCACCATTAAAAAATGCAAATGGGTCGCCAGTTGTAAGTAGGCTTAATTCCATGATCTTTTCTTCACCTGTAGGAGACCCCATGAAGCTTAATGGAGAAAACATCATTAGCTTGTAATCTGCAGGCTGTTGCATATTAGATATTTGTTGAGTGTTATTACGTGACTTGTACTTCTTCTTAGAATTTGAAGCTAAACGATTAGACATTGTAGCGATACGTTTATTACGTTTTTCTTTAGTGCGCTGCATTAAGCGGTTTTGTAGATGTTCTTGATCAACGCCGTGTGTCAGGCGGAAATAATCATCTTCGCTGTAACCAAGTTCAGTAAACTGTTCTACAGTCGGGATAGAGCCATCTTTATTGCGGAATAGACCATTTTTAGATACAAAAAGACCTTTCAATTTTGAAGCATCTTTGCTCAATTGATTGTCTTGGCCCGAAAAAAGGTTCGATAAAAAGCCCATAGTTTATACCTCGTCAGTATCTATTCATTTTTAAAATTACTCCGTTGTTGATATGCTTTTTCATAATATCATTATAAAAAACATTATAGTTGCTATTAATGTTAAATATTATTAACGATATGGAAATAAATAATAAAAAAGGACCCTTGCGGGGTCCTTCTTTATATCGGCTCTATGGTCAATTCACAAAAGAACCTTAAATATCAAGTAATCAAGACAAAACCTATGAACTTTTATTCAATTTCAATAAGAATGTAGTTATGGGATTTATCAATATATTCCATAATTGATTCTCTGATACTTTTAGAATCCGTAGCTGTGAAAATAAATCTTAGTTTATTCTTGGTTATATAATCCAAAAACTCTTTAATGCGACCATCCGAAAAACTAAAGGTATCATCCAAAGCAACAAAACCATTTTCTTTCTGCTGGGAACTAACATTGAACTCAAAAGGCTTGTCAGGAAGCTCAGGTTTATGTTCGAAATGTTGATCTGTTATAGTCTTACAAATTAACGTCTTACCAGTTTGAATTTTTCCAATTATTAAGATATTGGCATCCAAGCTTTCAGCATACTGAACAATTTTTTCAGCTGCTTCATTTGTGCTCTTTAGTGCAAAATCTTTGGGAACGTTTCCAGTTGCCAATCTCATCTTTAATACTCCAAAATTAAATATCTTTGATTTCTGATTTTTTGAGAATTCCAGATGCTTTGTCGATATACCAGTTCATCGGTTTGGTCTCGGCTTTAATCGCTTCACCATCAACAACCGGTGTAAATGGATGCACGATGGTTTCACCTTTTAGGAGTTTCTTAAGTTGAGCATCCGAAAATGCCACTTGTTTCTTAAGACCTTTCACAATATACATCTGACATGTTTTACAAGAATACTTAAAATCACTTTTTACATAAGTGCCAGTACAGTTTTGCTTAATGCATTTGATTTTAGTCTGTTCTTCATTATTGGCCTTCTCTACGCCTTCATAATCTAAAACAACTTTTTTCTCTGCATGGAGGATTTTAAGTTTTGCATTGAAAGTTGTTTTCTTATCCATGCTTACAAAACCATTGATTTGATCTGTATGGCCTGTTTCGATCAATTGCGCTATCGTTTCATCACTTAAGCGCTTTCCATTCCGATTTGCCCAAACCATAAGCTTACAGTCGTTATTTTGACATTCAACGCCGTTCAATGATTTTGTCATTTCAGAATTACAAATTGGGCAGTTATGTTGATATTTCTCTTTAGGGATGAAGAATCTGATGGCATTTTCACCCTTCTCATTTTTGAAAAGTTCAAGGTGAGCTGTAAAGTGCTTCACCTTCCCTTTGTCATTTGCCGACCCTTTAACAAACCCATCAATTGCACCTGTTTTCCCATGGGTGATCAAAGAAACCAAATCGCTATTATCGAGAGTCTTTTGTGCCACTACCCGCTGTAAGCTAAATGTGCATGATTCGCAGCGTACAAACCGTGGCTCAATAGTGATTTCTGATTGGCAAGATGGGCAAACTGCACCAGTCAATTTTCGCACGGGAATATCATTATGAGCTTTCTGCAATTTTCTAATGAAATTCGTGACTAATGAATGTGTTTCACGCATAAAATCTACAGATTTCTGTGGATTCTTCGTGATCTCAGTTAATCCCATCTCAAGGTCTGCAGTGAATTCTGGAGTAATTAGCTGATTGATACCATTTTCTTCCAAGAACTCAATTACGCTCATCCCATATTCAGTTGGGAAGATTTCTTTCGATTTACCACGTTCCTCCAATACTGCTTTTTTCGGCTTACCAGCTGCATTTGACGTTGCATGAAGTTCATCAATAATTGTTGCGCGTGTTGCTGGCGTACCAATACCACAAGATTTGAGAGCTTCTTTTTGATCACCTTTCATTGTTCTTGAAATGGTTTTCATTGCATTAAGTAAAGTACCGTTTTTATACCGTATTGGCGGTGTGGTCTTCTTGGCCAAACCTTTAATACTTTCCGTTTCTATATCTGAATGCCCATTTACAGTTGGTAAAATACTGTCAGTTTTTTTGGCTTCTTTCTTCTCTGTGGACTTATCTTTATCCTGAATAACCTTCCAACCTACTGTGATAATTTCCTCACCTACAGATCGGAAAGCATGTTCGCCAATAAAGGTGAATCGTTCTGTTTCATTGTATTCTTGCGGTGGCAAGAATGCTTCCTTGAATCTGCGAACAATTAGGTGATAAATTTTCTTTGCGTTCTGATCATTTTCCAAATTAGGAATAACCCCAGTCGGAATAATCGCAAAGTGATCAGATACTTTGGAACTATCAAAAATGTGTTTCCCAACATCTTTTACCCGTGCCTTTGCTTCTTCTGCAAATTCACAAATCGCCGTGTTATGTTTTGCTGCGGCAAGCTTATCAAAAGTTTGTAGGCATTCAGCTGGATAGTCGGATGGTAGATGTGTTGACTCAGTACGCGGATACGTCACCGCTTGATGTGTCATATAAAGTTCTTGAATAATATCTAACGTTTGCTTACTACTAAACTTAAATAAATTGTTGGCCAGAACCTGAATACCGGCTAAATCGAATAAGTGTGGCGCATTCCGTTTTCGTAAAGTTTTATTTTCAATAATTTTAGATGCTGGCTTCCATGAAGAACCATCTCGGCAATCAGCCAATACTTTCTTAACAGCATCTTCATCTTTAAAGCGGTAGATGCTATCAGACTGTTCATCTTTACTGTTTTCTGCTTTTTCAGCATCCTCAGTCTCAGAAGTATCAACCTTCTTGGTATTTTTACGCTTAATAAGTTCTTCGTAATTCACCCATTTCCCAACAAAGTTTTGATTAGCTGTCTTGGCCTTAAAATTTGCTTCGATTTCCCAGAATTTTTCAGGAACAAAGTTCTGAATCTCTCGCTCAAGTCGAACAACCATTGCTGTAACAGCTGTCTTTACACGACCAATTTCTGTAATTTGAGAAATATTGGTTTTTTTGGTTAGTACGGCTGTTGCCGCAATAGAACCATTAAGTCCAATACACCAGTCCATTTCAGAACGACAAAATGCAGCTCTATTTAGGCCTTCGTATTTATCAGCATCACAAATCTGATCATACGCTGCCAATAAACCCTGTTTTGTCATGCTATTAATCCACATGCGCTTAAGGGGTTTATTTGTTCCAGTTTTTAAATAAATAAGACGGCCAATAAACTCACCTTCGCGTCCAGCATCACAAGCATTAACGACTTCGGTTACATTTTGATGCTCAACTAACTTTTTGATATTCTCAAATTGTTCCTTATAGCCATCGCCACTAATAACTTGTAATTCCCACTCATCACCAGTCGGTAAGATTGGTAACTTCATAATGTCATTATGAGTTTTATGGTGCATTTCAACTAAATGCCCAAATGCCCAAGTTATGATGCAGTCCTTTTTATTGCTTAAAAACTTTCTTGATTCAGACATGGTGAAACCACCTTTTGCCTGAGCAATTGCTTTAGCTACTGACGGTTTCTCTGCAAGGATTAGTCTCATTTTAACCTCTTAATAATCTTAAT
>RRZU013448783.1_pt1 | contig 12543 bp, 8 predicted proteins | sample 2165561 | NCBI WGS metagenome assembly RRZU01 (sample SAMN10456909, study PRJNA506462) | wastewater metagenome | isolation source: wastewater sludge | place: USA: Moscow, Idaho | reverse complement strand
TGTTCTCGCTCCTTTCACTGAATTCTCTGGCGATGGTTATTACAAGGCGTTTATCCATTGTTCTCGCTCCTTTCACTGACTGCAAAATTGGTAAAGCATGCATGCTGTTTCTAAAAGTATTATAGCACGAACAGAATAAAATAGATGTCCAAATTTTACGGTAAATTTTTGTGCAGTTTTTTAGCTGCGCGTAAAATGTTTGGTACTATTTGCAGTGTTCGGCTTCAAGCTTTAATAAAAAATGCTTTATGGCAAGGCCGCCTGCATAACCCGTTAAAGCACCACTTTTTCCAATCACCCGATGGCAGGGCACGATAATCATAATGGGATTGATATGATTTGCCATGCCAACGGCGCGCGCGGCACGCGGATTGCCGAGGCGCGCGGCAATTTCACCATAGCTGCGTGTTTCGCCATAGGGGATTTCGCAAAGCGCATCCCATACGCTTTTGGTAAATGGCGGCGCTTGCATCCTAAGCGGCAAATCAAAGCATTTGCGCTTGCCCGCAAAATACTCTGTAAGCTGCGTTTTGGCACAAAGCAGTAAAGGCGTTTCACACAAGGGCAGGGAAGTAGGCGCGGTGTCGATGCCCACAATGGCATTTTCTTCGCTGCTGATATATAAAGCACCAATGGGGCTATCCATTTTACTTGCGTATTTCATAAAGCGTCCCAATTTTCTATCAAAAGCATAATACGCTGATATTCATTTTTTAGCTGCGTGTAGCGCATGGTCATATCCTCGCTGTTTTTTTGCGCTTGTATCATAATTTCGTCAAATTTGTCCAGCACTAGCGCCACGATTTGCGGGCACAGCTTGCCGGCATTTGCCATATCCAGTAAAATTTGCATGGTTTCCGCTTTATCAAAGGCCGCCTTGTAGCTGCGTTTGCGTATCAATGCGCTTGTTACATCCGCCACGGCTACCATGCGCTCGCTAAGGGATAAATCTTTGCTTGTAAGTCCGTCGGGATAGCCGGAGCCGTCCAGCTTTTCATGATGCCGACAAGCAATTTTGCAAATGCTTTCTTTCACGCAGCCGTGCAATATTTCCCGCGAAAGCGACACGTGCTTTTGCATAATTTCCGCTTCTTTTTCATCCAAGCGGCCGGGCTTTTCCAATATTTCTACTGGCGTTGCCACCTTGCCGATATCATGCAAAAGCGCGCCAAATTGCAATTCACGCATCGCGTCGCTGTCAAAAGCAAACATTTCCCCCAGCACCATTGCAATGCTAACGGTAGTTACGGTGTGTAATACCATAAATTCGCTGCGAAAATCAATAAAATATGCCAGCGTTTCAAGGCAAGCGGCCTTTTCCGATTGTGAAAAACGCACGTGCTTGGCAAATGCGCTATAAATGCTTTCATATTCCTTGTTATAAAGATTTTCTAAAATATGATACTCGTCGTTTGCTTTGCAAAATGCATCCACCCAAAAAGAGGTGAAAACAGTTCCGCGCGCGGCCTGTATGCGCGAAAGGCATTGCGCAATTGTGCAGCTGCGCGATAAAAGCTCCAGCCGATCGCATAGACAAATAAGGCCTGCCAAATGATCCTGCGGCAGCACTTTGCCAATTTTGCTATATTCGGTGGCGGGCAAATGATGATATAAAACACTGTCGGTTTTGTCCGGCAATGATGAAAATGCTTTTAAAAAAAGCGCCCCGTATAAAGCGTGCTCCATACAGTTATGCGATTCAAAAGACAGCAAATTGGTGATGTCGGAGGTTTTATACGCACCAATATCATGCACAAGCGCTAAAACAGATGCGTCCTGCACTTCGCGTGCAGAAAATTGCCACGGGCGTGCCGCAAGCACCTCGTGCACCAAAAAGCTAACGCGCTTTCCGTGCCCCGCCATGCGCATATCCACGTGGTTAAGCGTGCGTTCAATAATTGTAAGTATATTGCTACTGTTCATCAGTTTCAATGCAAATCAATCCATTCTGCCGCCAAAGCTGCTGTGCCCCACGGCTGTAAGAATTCCATGCGCTCGCCCAAAGCAGAAACGCATTTACATGAATTTTGCCATTGCTATTGTAACATAACAGTATACGAATTTACAGCTTTTTTGTGACAAAAATGCATTTTTATGCGTTTTGCAGGAAAAAAAGATGCATCCCTTACACAAAACCGTTTTGCGCAAGGGATGCATATTATAAAAAGCGGGTTATTTTGCCGATTCCAGTTCTTTTTTCCAAGCGTCAAAGCCTTCCATTACCTTATCGTAGGTCTTGCCCGATATTTCGGGTAGCTTGTCGCCCCATGCCTTTTCGGCTTCATCAAAGCCCTTTTTCACGGCGTTCTTCAGTGTGTCAAATTTGGATGCATCTCCGCCCGAAAGCGCCTTTGCCATATCTAAAATGCGCGTGGATACCGCATCCACCGACCATTCGCCGCCCTCGGCAATGGCGGCCTGTGCTTTAGTGCGGTCCGCTTCGCTCACTTTAATATTGGCAAAGGTGGCTTTGTTAAAATGATTTACCTGCGTGCCCAACATGTCGCCAAGCATTTTGTTAAATTCGGAAAGACGCGCCTCATTTATCGCGCGAAGCTCATCCAAATTCAATTTTTCGGGCTTTGTGTAAATGCCTGCGTTTTCACCGCTGCCACCTTTTACAAAGGTGTCGGTTTTTTTGGTGGTGGTAGCAGCCTTGTCTGTAATCTTTTGCTGTGCCGCTGCATCCACAGCTGTGGCACGCGCCGTTTTTGCGTCAAACAGCGATGCGTTTGTTTTGATAGGCTCTATCATTGTGTGTAATCCTCCTTTTTTATAATAAACTCGCTTAACAGTATATTCGGCAGAAATTGTTGGGAGTTAAGGTAAAAATGCGGTTTTATTTCCAAATATTTGTAAGGCGCAAAAACATTGTATAAACGGATAGCCAAAAGGAAAGCCCATATCCTGCACAAAATGTGTAAGACATGGGCTTGTGTTTCATAACTTGGGTTTCAAAGCTTAGGGCTTGTAACGTGGGGTTTATTCGGTCATCAAGGCGCAAACGGCGTTGGCATAAGCCACGGGATCCTCTACGGGCATGCCCTCGATTAACAGCGCTTGATTAAACAAAAGCTGTGCATATGCCTCGATTTTTGCGGTATTGCCATCGGCAAACAATGTTTGCAGCTTTGCAAAAACAGGATGTGTTGCGTTAATTTCAAGCACTTTTTCGCTTTTAACTTTTTCTTCGGTAGGCATGCTGTTGAGCACTTTTTCCATCTCGATGGAAAGCGCGCCGGCGCTTGTGAGGCAAACGGGATGGCTTACAAGGCGTTCCGAAACGCGCACCTCGCTTACCTTATCGCCCAAAGCCTCTTTCATTGCAGCAAACAAATCCTTGCTTTCTTCGTTTTTGGCTTTGATTTCCTCTTTTTCTGCCTCGGTTTCAAGGCCGAGGTCGCCAGAAGAGATATTGCGAAATTCTTTTTTGTCATACTCACGCAGGATTTGCAGCACAAATTCGTCCACATCGTCTGTGAGATACAAAATATCAAAGCCCTTTGCTAAAATGCGCTCTGCCTGCGGCAGTTTCGCAAGACGCTCGGCGTTGTCGCCTGCGGCATAATAAATATATTTTTGTTCTTCGGGCATTTTGGCGATATATTCTTTAAACGTAACAAGCTGATTTTCTTTGCCACTTTTAAACAAAAGCAAATCTTGCAAAAGGTCTTTATTGGTGCCGTAGCCTGTATAGCAGCCAACCTTTAGCTGTAAACCAAAATTTTTGAAAAACGCATCATACGCTTCGCGCTCGTTTGTTAGCATGGCGGTAAGCTCTGCTTTGATTTTCTTTTCAAGCGAAGCGCGAATCACGCGCAGCTGGCTGTCATGTTGCAGCATCTCGCGGCTGATATTCAGCGAAAGGTCCTGGCTGTCCACAAGGCCCTTGATAAAGCTGAAATAATCCGGCAGCAAATCGGCACATTTATCCATGATTAACACGCCGCTGGCGTATAACTGCAAGCCTTTTTCATATTCCTTGCTATAATAATTGTATGGTGCGCGCGCGGGAATGAATAAAAGCGAGCTATAGGTGGCCGCGCCCTCGGTTTTGCTTTGGATAACACGCGCGGGGTCCTCGTAATCCATGAATTTTTCTTTGTAGAAAGCGTTGTATTCTTCGGGCTTTACGCTCTTTTTAGCCTTATGCCAAAGGGGCACCATGCTGTTTAACGTTTCGTCCTCTTGCACGGTTTCATATTCGTTTTCAGTTCCTTCTTTCAAATGCGAATGCTCGCACAGCATTTTAATGGGATAGCGGATATAATCCGAATATTTTTTCACGATGCCTGTAAGGCGATATTCCTCTAAAAATTCGTCGTATTTGTCATCACCGTTATTTTCTTTTACCACTAAAATCACATCGGTGCCGGCTTTTTCTTTTTCGCAAGGCGTAATGGTGTAGCCGTCGGCGCCCTTAGATTCCCATTTCCATGCCTCGCTCTCGCCAAACGCGCGGCTGATAACCGTAACATCGCTTGCCACCATAAAGGCCGAATAAAAGCCTACGCCAAATTGGCCGATGATATCAATTTTGCTGTTGCCGCCGTTTTCTTGCTTAAAATCAAGGCTGCCGCTTTTTGCAATCGTGCCCAAGTTTTTCTCAAGCTCGTCTTTGGTCATGCCGATGCCGTTATCAGAAAGGGTAATCACGCGATTGGCTTTGTCTACCGTAAGCCGAATTGCAAAATCGCCTTTTTTTAATGCGACGCTGTCGTCTGTGAGAGAGCGAAAATACAACTTATCAATTGCATCGCTTGCATTGCTGATAAGCTCACGCAAAAAAATCTCTTTGTGTGTGTAAATAGAGTTAATCATTAAATCAAGAAGTCTTTTTGACTCCGCTTTAAATTGTTTGACCGCCATTGTAATAGCCTCCAAAATATTAAATTAGCACTCTTATCAACAGACTGCTAATTTAATATACACCTATCCTTCAAAAAGTTCAATACTTTTTAAAAAAGTTTAAAATCAGTTCATAAATTTCCGTTTCAGATAAAGCAGTGCACGCCTGTTTTACAAGAAGGGCTTTTTTATTTCTAAAAAGTGTGGTAAACTAATACATTGAGATAATGCAGTTTTAAAGCATTTTACTTTCACAAGGAAGGATGATACCATCATGGCAAAACGTAACGCATATACTTCGCTTGCACATTCGCGGGCGAACTATTATATTAAAGGCTCTCCGGTACAGTTTGTGCAAGTGGAGCTGCTGCGCGAGGAAAGCAGCGGCGACATCTTGGTTACGCTGACCTTTAAAAATTTATATCAGCGCCTATTAACGGGCTGTAAGATACATTTTACCTGCAAAAATGCGCTAGGCGCATTGATTGCGGAAGAGGATTTCAGCTATGAGGACTTGGCGGTCCTTGAGGGCGAGCTGTTTGGCAATAATGACGCAGTGTTTATTTCGGCTCAGCCCATTGCCAGCGTTGAGGTGGATTTAGTGGGCGTTTGCTTTGAAAGCGGGCGCTGGCATGATATGACCGTATATGAAAAAGTGCGCCTTGCGCCGCTGCGTCCGCTGGCCGAAGAAGCCCGCGCGGTGCTGCACCGCACGCTTGGTGCTGCGGATTTGCAATATCGCCCGGCGCAGTTCGAAGAGGGCTGGCAATGCACCTGCGGCGCATTTAATTATAACGCGGGCAAAAGCATTGCTGTGTGCAGCGAATGCGGCATGGATAAAACCATGCTGTTTAGCGCAATGCGCGATTTAGAAAGCCCCCGCGGCGAGGGCACACGTGTGTTTTCCGCGGTTTCGCCCGATGCGGTGCGCCGTGGTGGCAGTGCCGTCAGCGAAACGCGCGCGTTCACACCGCCCACCTCTGTGCAGCAAAAGGCTGCGGCAGTGCAGCGCACATCGGCGCGCGGCGGGTATTCTATTATGAGCGATAAAACCGCCGATTTTATTGTAAAATTTGTTCCGTTTATTGCGCTTGGCGCTTCCAGCATCTATGTGATTGGCGCACTTTTAATGAAAAGCCTGTTTTTTTAAATTTGCACCGCTTCTTATCAGTTCATTATGATAAACTCAAACATATCCCCAGAAAGGAACACAGAAACCTATGCCAAAAAAACAAGCCGCCTATACCAATGAAAGCATTACCAGTTTAAAAGGCGCCGACAGAGTGCGTAAGCGTCCGGGTGTTATTTTCGGCTCTGACGGCATCGAGGGCTGCGCGCATTCTATTTTTGAAATTTTGTCAAACTCGATCGACGAAGCGCGCGAGGGGTATGGCAATCAAATCAATATCACCAAATTTAAAGACAATTCCGTAGAGGTAGAGGATTTTGCCCGCGGCATGCCGGTAGATTTTAACAAAAACGAGGACAAGTATAACTGGGAGCTTTTGTTTTGTGAAATGTATGCGGGCGGCAAGTATACGGCAGGCGGCGACAATTACGAGTATTCATTAGGCCTTAACGGCCTCGGCCTTTGCGCCACGCAATACGCGTCCGAGTGGATGACTGCGGATATTTATCGCGATGGTTATCATTATCATTTGGATTTTCGCAAAGGCGAAAACGTTGGCGGCCTGCAAAAAGAAGAAAGCAATAAAAAACGCACGGGCTCTATCATTCGCTGGAAACCCGATACCGAGGTTTTCACCGATATCAATGTGCCCAGCGAATATTATTTGGATGTTATCAAGCGCCAGGCCATCGTAAATGCGGGCGTACATTTTACGTTTGTGGATGAATCCGATGGCACGCGCAAAACCACCGAGTTTTGCTATGCACAAGGCATTCAAGATTTTGTTGAAGAAATCGCCGATAATGAAAGCTTAACGCCTGTTATATTTTGCCAATCTACCGCCAGCGGACGCGATAGAGAGGACATGCCCGATTATAAAGTAAAGATGAGCGCCGCGTTTTGCTTTTCCAATAAAACGCAGCTGTTGGAGTATTATCACAACTCCAGCTGGCTTGAGCATGGCGGCAGCCCCGATCGCGCGGTAAAAACGGCGTTTGTTAATCAAATTGACGCTTTTTTAAAGCAGAAGAATCTATATAAAAAAGGCGAAAGCAAAATCACGTTTACCGATGTGCAGGATTGTTTGATTTTTGTTTCAAACTGCTTTTCCACACAAACCAGCTACGAAAACCAAACCAAAAAGGCGATAAACAATAAATTTATTGCGCAAGCCATGACGGAGTTTTTAAAGCATTATCTGGAAGTGTATTTCCTGGAAAAGCCCGATGAAGCGCAAAAAATCGCCCAGCAAGTGCTGGTGAATAAGCAAAGCCGCGAACATGCCGAAAAAACACGCCAAAGCCTCAAAAAGGCGATTGGCACGCAGATGGATATTGCCAATCGCGTACAAAAGTTTGTGGATTGCCGCACAAAGGATTTAACGCGCCGCGAAATCTACATCGTGGAGGGCGATTCTGCGCTTGGCGCGTGCAAAACCAGCCGCGATTCGGAGTTTCAGGCCATTATGCCTGTGCGCGGCAAGATTTTAAATTGCTTAAAAGCAGATTATGACCGCATTTTTAAAAGCGAAATCATCACGGATTTGATAAAGGTGTTCGGATGCGGCGTGGAGCTGTCGGGCGGCAAAAGCAAAAAGGATTTAAATAGCTTCAGCCTTGAAAATCTACGCTGGAGCAAGGTAATTATCTGTACGGATGCTGATGTGGACGGCTATCAAATCCGCACTTTGATTTTAACAATGTTATACTGCCTTGTGCCCACGCTGATCGAAGAAGGCTTTGTTTATATTGCGGAATCGCCATTGTATGAAATCAATTCCAAAGGCAAAGCCTATTTTGCCTACACCGAAATGGAAAAAGCCGATATCCTCTCGCGCATTGGCGCGGATAAATACACCATTCAGCGCTCGAAAGGTCTTGGCGAAAATGACCCGGAAATGATGTGGCTTACCACAATGAATCCCGAATCGCGCCGTTTAATCAAAGTAACGCCCGAGGATGCACAGCGCACAAGCGACGTGTTCGAACTATTGCTTGGCGATAATCTGGCGGGGCGCAAGGAACATATAGCGGCGCACGGATGCGAATATTTAGACGATTTAGACGTGTCGTAATCTTGTTTGGCACATGCAATAAAAATATTGAATCAGCGAGGTTAAAATGGCTAAGAAGCAAATTAAAAAAGAAATTAAACGCCCGGAGCTTGGCGATAATGTAGAGATTGCTTCGGCGGGCCTTGTGCTGGAAACGCCCATCACCGAAACGCTTGAAAAAAACTATATGCCCTATGCAATGAGCGTGATTGTTTCCCGCGCGCTGCCGGAAATCGACGGCTTTAAACCCGCGCATCGCAAGGTGCTGTACACCATGTATAATATGGGCCTTATCAAAGGCGTGCGCACAAAATCGGCCAATATCGTGGGCAACACCATGCATTTAAACCCGCATGGTGATCAGGCAATTTACGACACGATGGTGCGTCTTGCGCGCAGCAATGAAACGCTTTTGGTGCCGTTTGTATCGGGCAAGGGCAATTTTGGTAAGTCCTATAGCCGTGATATGGCCTATGCCGCATCGCGTTACACTGAGGCAAAGCTGGAAGAGGTATGCACAGAGCTGTTTTGCGATATCGATAAAGATACCGTTGATTTTGTGGAAAATTACGATGCCACCACCACAGAGCCAACCATGCTGCCCGTTACATTTCCCACCATTTTGGCTAACCCTACTTTGGGCATCGCCGTGGGCATGGCGTCCAGCATTTGCTCGTTTAATCTTGTGGAGCTGTGCGAAACCACCATTGCGCTGCTAAAAGACGAAAACCACGACATTATGTCCACAATGCCTGCGCCGGATTTTGTAAGCGGGGGCTATATTTTATACAGCGAAAAGGATATCCGCGAAATCTACAACACAGGCCGCGGCAGCGTGCGTATGCGCTCGAAATACAGCTTTGAGCCAAACGGAAATATGCTCGAAATCACGCAAATCCCGCCCACCACCACAATTGAAGTAATTATGGACAAAATTGCCGAGCTTGTGAAAAACGGCCGCATTCGCGAGATAAACGATATGCGCGATGAAACGGATTTAAACGGCTTAAAGCTTACGATTGATTTAAAACGCGGGCAGGACCCCGACAAGCTGATGCAAAAGCTGTTTCGCATGACGCCGCTTGAAGATAATTTTTCTTGCAATTTCAATATCTTGATATCCGGTATGCCGCGCGTTATGGGTGTGCGCGAAATTTTAACAGAATGGGGCGCGTTTCGCACACAGTGCGTGCGTCGGCGCACCTTTTATGATTTAACCGTTAAAGAAAAACGTCTGCATTTATTAAAGGGCCTTGAGGCCATCTTGCTGGATATTGACCGCGCGGTGCGCGTTGTGCGTGAATCGGCCGAAGAAGCCGAGGTTATCCCCAATTTAATGATTGATTTTGGCATCGACAAGGTGCAGGCCGAGTATGTGGCGGAAATTAAGCTGCGCCATTTAAACCGCGAATACATTTTAAAGCGCACAGAGGAAATTTCGGAGCTGGCGGCAGATATCCAAAAGCTGCGCGAAATCTTAGACAGCCCCGCAAAAATCCGTAAAATTATTATTGAAGAGCTGCAAACGGTTATTAAAAAGTACGGCGAAGCGCGGCGCAGCGAAATTGTGTACGAGGATTCCTTACCTGAAGAGGAAGAAGAGCTGGAAGCAATGCCCGATTATCCTGTAACCGTGTTTTTCACAAGGGAAGGGTATTTCAAAAAAATTACGCCGCAATCCCTGCGCATGAGTGGCGAACAAAAGCTTAAAGAGGGCGATGCGGTTCTTGTGCAGCAGGAAACGCAAAACAATGTTGAACTGTTGTTTTTTACAAACAAATGTCAAGTATATAAATGCCGCGCGGGCGATTTTGAAGATGGCAAAGCCAGCGTAATGGGCGATTTTATCCCTGCACGGCTTGGCATGGAGGACGGGGAAGAGCCGGTTTACATGGCCCTCACCACGGACTATAAGGGCTTTATGCTGTTTCTTTTCCAAAACGGAAAGGGCGCAAAAGTGCCACTGGAAAGCTATGCCACAAAGCAAAATCGCAAAAAGCTGCTGAATGCCTTTTCGGATAAAGCGCCGCTTGCGTGGTGCGAATGCCTGCGGGAGGATTGCGAACTGGCGATAGCCACCACAGCAGGGCGGCTTTTGCTTGTAAATACTGCGCAAATCCCTGCAAAGCAAACCAAAAACACGGCAGGCGTGAATGTGATTACGCTGAAAAAGAATCAAAGCATCGAAAATGTGCGTCACATCGAACAAATGGAGCTTGCAAACCCGCATAGATATCGCGTGCGCACTTTGCCGGCCACGGGCGCTACGCTGCGCGCTGAGGATACGGCCGAGCAAATTCAGCTTACACTTTAATCTTAAATGCACATTTTGTTGCAAATTTGCAGGAACTTCTTGCTTTTTGCCCGTGCGTATGATAGAATTAATTTTGCTTAATGTACAGGAGGGTTTTTTAAATGGGTATTTTCGAGATTATCTCTTCAGCGATATTGCTGATTGCCAGCGTTGTCATCATTCTTTCGGTTCTGTTTCAGGAATCTAAGGGCAATGGCCTTTCCGGCGCAATCAGCGGCGGCGAAATGATGGCGAATGAAGGCCGCACACGTTCTAAAGATGCCATTTTGGCCAAATATACCAAATATGCAGCGATTGGCTTTTTTGTGTGCACAGTGCTGGTTGGCGTGTTTAGCATCTACCTTAAAAAGTAAATTTTTGATTATTTTAGAAAAACCTGCCTTTAAGGCAGGTTTTTTGTGTTATAATAGTACTGGTAAGCAAAATGCTATCCGCACACAAAGAGAGTTTTTAAACGGGCACAACCGATTTATACAATACAACGTCATGACAATGCAGTGACGGCATGGATTAAAAGGAGAGACGTAAAATGTCTATTAAAGCAAAAATTTTGCAAGAAATCGAAAAACGTCCGCGCCGCATGAAGGAATTAAAAGCAAAGCTTGGCAACGACAAAAAAGTTGCACGCGCATTACAAGAGCTGGTTGGCGCTAAAAAGCTTACGCTGAACAGCGACGGGCTGTATGCGCTGAAAACCGCAAAAACACAAAACGCCAAAAACGCCACGATTGTAAAGCTGGGCAAAGGGTTTGCGTTTGCAAAGCTGGCCGACGGCAGCGGCGACGTGTTTATCCCAGGGCGCTTTTTAATGGGTGCCATGCCCGGCGACGAAGTGCTTGTTGCCATATCCAAAACACCGCGTGTAGAAGGCAGCGTGGAGGGCGAAGTGGTGGCCGTGGTGGCAGAACAAAACGAATTTGTTGGTACGATAGAGCGCCGCGAGGGCCGCTTAATGCTGGTGCCGGATCGCGCGCCTAATACACCGCTTATCATTAAAAAAAGCGCAGATGGCGGCGTGCGCGAGGGCGACAAAGCCGCAGTGGTCATTTTAGAGCGCAGCGCCAATCACGCAGATCATCGCGCGGGTGTGGCTATGCGCTTTGGCTCTTCCAGCGCGGCAAAGCAATGTGCAAAGGCTATTTTATATGCAAACGGCATTGAAAAACAATTTCCGGCACCCGTAAAGCAAGAGGCGCATCAGTATGAAAACGCTGTAATTGTAAAAGAGGAAAGCGCAGGCCGCAAGGATTTGCGTGCATTGCCCATTTTTACCATTGATTCCGCCAGCACAAAGGATATCGACGATGCCATCAGCATCGAGCGCTTGGCCGACGGCTATAAGCTTGGCGTGCACATTGCCGATGTTAGCCATTATGTGCGCGCGGGCTCTGCGCTGGATGCCGAGGCAATGCGCCGCGGCACCTCGGTATATTTTGCAGACAGTGTGGTGCCCATGCTTCCGCGCACGCTGTCGAACGGCATTTGCAGCTTAAACGAAGGCGAGGACAGATTGGCCTTTTCCTGCATGATGCAGCTGGACGCGCAGGGCAAGGTGACGGATTATTCCTTTGTAAAATCCATTATTAATTCGCGCGTAAAGGGTGTATATACCGAAATTAACACCATTTTGGATGACAGTGCCGATGCCGAGCTTTTGGCCAAATATGCGGCAGTGAGCGCCGAATTGTCTATGATGGATGAACTGTATCAAAAGCTGGCGGCGCTGCGCGCGGCGCGCGGCAGCATGGACATTGAAAGCGGCGAGGCAAAGCTGGTAATAGACGATAACGGCGTGTGCATCGACGTGCAAAAGCGCGAACGCGGCGTTTCGGAATGCATGATTGAAGAATTTATGCTCCTTGCAAATAATTGTGCGGCTTCGCTTGCGCGGCGCTTAAACGTGCCGTTTGTTTATCGTGTGCACGAAGCGCCCGAGGCGCAGCGCATGGAAAAACTATCAAAGCTTTTGATTGCAAGCGGTGTGGAATTTCGCTTTGAGGGCGACACGCCCACGGTGCTGGAACTGGCAAAGCTGCTATCCAAAACACGCGGCACGCCGCTGGAGCGCCCTGTGCATACAGGCGTTTTGCGCGCAATGGCAAAGGCAAAATATGAGGTGCAGCCCAAAGGGCATTACGGCCTTGCTCTGCAAGATTATGCGCATTTCACATCGCCCATCCGCCGCTATCCCGACCTGCT
>RRZU011131762.1_pt1 | contig 12544 bp, 12 predicted proteins | sample 2165561 | NCBI WGS metagenome assembly RRZU01 (sample SAMN10456909, study PRJNA506462) | wastewater metagenome | isolation source: wastewater sludge | place: USA: Moscow, Idaho | reverse complement strand
GTTGCCTTTTTGGCTGCGGTGTTGTTGCCAGGCGGTTTGTTTTGCTTGTTGTTTGCTGCGGGTGTCGGTCCAGCCGTAGAACTTGGTGGTGGTCCATTTGTAGATGCTGCGGCTGATTGCGCGTGCCTCAGAATCGGGTAGAGGTTCGCTGTATCCGGCATTGAGTAGGTCAACTTCGGTGCTAATGGCTAGCTCTAGCCTTTGGTAGTCCTCGGGGCGGGGGTATTCGCTTTGTTGTCGGATGCGTTTTGCTGCGGGATAGGCGAAAGTCCGTGCTTGGCCAAATATGGAAGTGTTGCGGCCTAGTCCTATTGCGTCGCGGCGGTGGCGACGAGTCCAGCTGGGGGCGGGCATGTAGTCGCCCAGGGCGTTGGCTAGTTGCGCCAGGCTGTAAAGCTCATCGGTCCAAAACTCCGCGTTCCAGTCGTGGTGTTCGGGGTTCTTGGTGATGAGTCCGGAATAGCCTGCGTCACCGTCCACGCGGCGGCGTAGACCCTCAGTGACGGTGGCAGCGAAAGCCAGGGGCTTACGGCGGGCGTATTCAGTGCGGGTAACGGGCTCTTTCAGCCCCCAGATCGCGTGAGCGTGCCCATTTGCGGGGTTTTCAACGACCACGTTAGGCATCATGGCGTGAGCGCCCCAAACGGCCCGCAGAGCCGCGTCTGAGTGATCTATATCCACAATCAGCAGGTTCGAAAGCGCCTGGGGGTTGGCCTCGATATAGCGCTTATCTAGCGCGTTGGGGCGCGAGGTGCGGAAGAGGCCCCGCCCTAGCTCGTTGGACGCCAGCGGCCACAGGGGCAGCCAGAGCTGTTCCCATTGGTCTGTAACGATCATTCCCGCCATGAATCCAACCTAAGACCCCTATCTTCAATAGTGGTTATACGACACTCCCTTAATCAGATGTTTCCCCCGTGCGAGGGGCTTTTCAGTCCGCACGTAGTGCGGTCCTTTTGCCGGGTGCAGGGCCTTGGTGAGTTTTGAAATGATGCGAGCGTTCGGTGACCGGCTGGGGTCGGACTGGTGCGCCGGTGGCCGCTGGTGGGTTTAACTGTGGGTGTGCCTGGTCCGGCAGAATTTTTTTGAGCGCGTTAGCGCTCGGCTATTCGTCATCGTCGAAAAAAGGAGACCAGGGCTTGCCCCGGGGGTGCTATCCCAAACGGGACAAAACGCCCAGCAAGACTGCGGTAGCAGCGATTAGCCTCGGGGACGCTTTGATCAACTCTTCCAATAGCCGGGCTTTTTGCTTGCGTGAGAAACGGCGGGAGCCGTCGAGAGTTTTCTTCATGCACCTACTTGTGGGACAAACCCCGAAAACACCCCTGAATCAAAGAGTCAAAATCGGCCAAAGTGTAAAATAAACTTATTGATAATATAGCCCCCCTAAAGCAATTACCCGACCGACCAAACCTGACCAGAGAAGAGCGTAACGGTGAGCATGGAGACCCTACCCGGGCTGGAACCGACCTTCGAAGAAGAGCTCTACCTGCACCGGGTAGAGGTTGCTCAGAAGCGTCTGGAGGAAGCTAAGGAGACCTACCAGGAGCAGCGAGGGAAACTGTCGGCTTTGGGGGAGGAAGTCACCCCGGCGACGTTCTACGAAGAACTGTTTGGGGGGAGGTTCGAGCAGGTTCACGGCTCAGAATGGGACTCGGAGCGCCTGCCAGAGGCCGAGAGACGGCCCAACGGAATACTGACTGAGCTGTTGCCCTACGAGCCCGTCAACGGACGCGAAGTGCGAACCAGGATTGTCTTTGAGGAACTAACCGAGCTGGCCGACTTTGTTGGAACTGAGCGGTTCGGTTTCTTAGCCCCAATGGGCTACTACGGCAGGCGGCGCAGGCTGGCGAACGCTTACAGCATGTATGCCTTAGCGTTTGACCTTGACGCGCCGATACTAAGGCTGCTGTTCGGCTTGATTGAAGCTGGCTCTCTCCCGAGGCCGACCTGGATTATCCAAAGTGGGACCGGGCTGCACTTGTACTACCAGTTCACTGAACCCATCCCGATGTTCCCCGCGAACGTGGAGCCGTTGAATGAACTCAAAGCGGTTCTAACTGAGGCGATCTGGAATACCGATACCAGCGAAATCAAGAAGGTTCAGTACCAGGGCATCAACCAGGGCTTTAGGATCGTCGGCGCAGCCTCTAAGCTCGGAGCTGATTACCCGGTGAGGGCGTACAGGGTCGGAGAAAAATTCGACGGCCTTGATGACCTCCCCGACAAAATCCGCAATGACCGCTTAGGTGGTCTGGCACGTCGCGCTATTGAGCGCGTGCGACTGACATCCAGCACGAAAGAGTGGGTAGAGCCAGAGGGCGGAGCCAATCGGCAGACCTGGCACGTTAGCCGCGCGCTTTACGACTGGTGGAAGGCCAAGGCATGGCAGGCGAGCTACGGTCACCGCTATTTCTACCTCATGGCTCTAGCGATCTACGCGCGCAAGTGCGATGTCAGCCGGGAAGAGCTCGAAGCAGACATGGCCGAGGTTCGACCCCTGCTTGACTCGATAGCAGAGGCTGAGGGCCACCCGCTCGACCTGATGGAGGACCGCGACCTTGAAGCCGCGATGCGCGCTTACCTCGACCCCTATGCAACGTTCCCGCGCGCCAGCATCGAACGCTTAACCGCTATCGATATTCCACCCAACCGACGCAACTACCGAACGCAAACCGAGCATTTGAAGATTGCCCGAGCAACGCGCGACATCATGGGGCGAAACACCGGGCGACCGCCCGGTAGTGGGACCAAGGAGGCTTTGGTTCGGTCGTATTTGGAAGCGCATCCTGACGAGACGCCAACGCAGGTTGCGCGTGCTCTGGGAGTGTCCCGTCCGACGGTGTACAAGTACCGGAGTTGATCGCGTCGGTGTCACTTGTCGAGGTTGAGTCCTTCGAGGACGCGGGCGAACTCAGCGTCTAAGTCGGTGGCGTTTGCGTCTAGGAGCCGGTCGCCCTGGAGCTGCATTTCGAAGTGGGGTAGCGCCCACGTTAGCGCCGCGCGCAGGTACGCCCCGCGCGAGCGGTGAGTCTTTTCTGCGAGCGCAGTTAGGCGCCGGTCAAGTTCTTGATCGATGCGCACCGACACCACCGGGTTGTGCTGCATGTTGTTCGCGCGGCGTGGTTGGTCATGGTCGCTTGTCGTTTTCATCCACAGCTCCTTTCCTGCATGTAAACAATGTTTACATCTGCACCCTGGATCGCGCATCCGTTGGTGGGATGTGCGCCAGTGGTGGGAATGTGAGGGCGCGCGCCCTCACATGAACGAGCAGCCGCGCCAGGGGCGCGCCCACTCGTTAGGGGTCTGCGGGAACCTCGCCAGCGTTGTTTGCTGTCGAGCTTCGGTTCCCTCCGCCCCAACCACCGTCGCGCTGTTCGGGTCCAGTAAGCGCTTTGGTTCCCTCGCGCCTGGAACCCTCACCACTAACGCGCCGATGATCTGCAAGGTATACTTTCCCATAGGGAAAGACCTTGCCCCGTTCGGGGGAGAAGCGCCTGCACCGTCCGTTGGTTGGTGCGTTTCGGCGCTTCTTGGGCCACCTGGGGTGGTGGCCTGGCCCGCCCTTGGGTGGGTTCTTTCGTTTCGCTTTGCTTCTCGAAAGGGGGTCCGCCGTGAGTGTCGGACCTGTCAGCGCGAGCGCTGGTCCACGCTCTGGGCGTGGAGGTCGCACCCGGTCTATGGCGGTTGCTTTGACGCCTGAGGAACATGCATCGTGGAGGGATGCTGCGACTTTGGCGGGGCGCCCCCAGCTCGCGGCGTGGGTGCGTGACACGGTGAACCGTGCCTTAGAGGGACGGGCTTTGCCTGTCCCTGGAGTGGTGGACCACCTCGAGGCTTTGGCGGGTGAACTTGGTCGGGAAGGGTCGAACTTGAACCAAGCAGTCAAAGCACTAAACGCTATTGCTGCATCGGGCGTAGTCGATCAAGGACAAGCGCAACGGGCACTGGCTGAGGTGGAACGGGCTGCTTACGCGGTGACGGTTACCCAACGCAAAATTTGGGTGGCCCTGGATGAGGTCGGGCAATGATTGCGAAGATCACTAAGGGGAAGTCACCCCAAGCGATCGGGCGGTATCTGCACGGGCCAGGACATGCGAACGAGCACCATTACAGCGAGGATGCTTACGGAGTTGTTATCGGTGGGTCCATGGCTAAAGAGGGCGACCGGGATGCGGCACGTTGGGCGCGTCAGATGCAACGCCTGGTGGATAAACGCCCCGATATTGATAAACCGATCCTGCAAGTGAGCTTGAGTGCTGCTGGTAGCGACGTTGCCCAGGGTAAAGTCCGCACCGATGAGCAGTGGGAGAAAATCTCGCGTGAGTACATGCGTGATATGGGTTTAGAACATCATCCGTGGGTGGTGGTGCGCCATGATCCTGCGCATGTGCATATCGTCGCGTCGAGGATCAATGGGGATGGGCGCGTGTGGAACATGCACCAAGACCACCGGCGCTCCCAAAGAGCCACCAGAGCCATTGAGGAACGCCACGACCTGGAGAGGGTGCCTAGCCGCTCTAACGGGCGTCCAGCACCCACACAGGCACCAGAACTAGTACACCCAGCGGAACGGGCACTGAAAGAGCGTGGCGTTCCTTCTTGGCGGGCACAGATCAAAGCGGTGGTCGATGACGTCATGAGCGTAGCGGTGACCCCTAAACAGTTCGAGGAGGCGCTAGCCAAGCGTGGGGTGGGGATCTACAGCAACAAACAAGGCGATGCGGTTTACACCATCGACACCAAAAATGGGCAAAGGAAAATCACCGGCCACAAGTTGGGGGCCGATTATCAGGAAGGCCGGATAACTAATGGCTTGGAGCGACGGCAAACAACCAGTAAACCCACCGCAACAGCAGACCAAAACGCAGCTTATCTCGGAGCTGGCCGACGAGAACTCGCAGCTCTACGAGCTGCTGAACGAGCAGAAAAAGCTCGCCGCCTCCGTGAGCAAGAGCGTGCAGCAGCAAAAGCTGCTGAACGAGAGAAACAGCGAAACCTTGGTTTCTCTAACTGGGGAGCTCCGGAACCAAGCCGAGGCTATGAGGACGGCCTTACCCTCTGAGGTCACCCGCCAGATCAGCGGGATCTACGATGCCGCCCAGACGTGGATCCTCACTAGCGAGCAGATGTTTGTGAAGGCCCTTGACTCCCAGCTCGCGCAAGTCCAGGGCGCGTACAACACTTTCAACACAGAGCTAGAAGCAACTAACGCGAAAGCCGAGAAAAACGCCCAGGAAGCCGCCGCGCGCCTGGAAGCGCTCACGCAAAAAGCCGAAGCCCACAGTCGGATCAAGGAATGGATCATGACCGGTCTGCTGGCTGTGGTCTACGTCCTTGCGATCTTGGCGTTTATCTCTGTACTCATCGGCGGTGGAGCAGCCGCCGCGATCAATCAAGCCGCCGTGAACATCGGCGGCACCGGGGGGCTCATCTTCAACATTGGTGTCCAATGGGTGCTCCCAGTTCTCATGATCGGTGTTCCCCTCATAGTCGTTACGATAAAAGCCTTTCGCCGTGACGAATACAAACCCTGGTAACCCGGTAACACACACCATTGGCGTCGCTTAGCCATTTCCAGGTGTCAGTCGAGGGTCTGTTGCCACCCGCGCCGCGACGCCCCAGATGTCTTTGAACGTTGCTGGTAACCCTCCGCCCCACATGGTAACATGGTAACAGGTAACATCAGTTACTACGTTACTATGGGTTGAGGGAGAAGACGATGAACGAAGCAGCAACAACACCCGAGGACCGTGCAGAAACAGCGGCGCGAGACCTAGCCGACCGTGGGCTAGCAGTAACAGCAAGGGCAGTGCGAGAAGCAGCAGGGGTGCGCATGGCCGTAGCCACCCAAACCGCTAAAGCCTGGCGCGAAGCCACCCAAGAAGACAACGCCGTTACCATCCCCGAGACTCCCGAAGATGTGAAAGGTCGCCTCGATGCGATCTGGGCCGACGCCTACCGCGCTGCCCTAGCCGCAGTCACCCCAGAACGAGACCGCCTCGCCGCCGAAGCCGAGACGCTACGCGCCGAGGTCGAAGCGCTAACAGTTGCCGTTACCGAGGTTGAAGACGAACGCGACCAAGCCCAGACCAAAGCCAGCGAAGAAAAAGCTCGCGCCGACCAAACCGACCGAGACCTCCAAGAGACAATCCAGGCGCTACACCAAGCCCAAGCCGACACCACCAGCCGCGACCAGCAACTAACCGCCTTAGAAAAGGACCGAGACCGCCTCAGCAAACAACTAGACGCACTCATCGAAAAACTACCTGCACCGCGCAAGACCGCACCAGCGAAAAAACCCGCCACCACGAAGAAAACCACCACCACCCCGAAGAGCTAACCGCCGCTTACATGGCGTACAACGGTCGCCCGGCTCACCCCAAGAGCCGTGGCGATCTTTTCATACGACAAACCATCAGCCCGCAACCGTTGAGCTGCGTCCAGTCGCTCCGAAGTCATCACAGAGGGACGCCCTGGCACCTTTCCTTGTAAACGCGCAGCAGCCAGTCCCGCCTTGGTCCGTTCAGAAATAAGATCACGCTCAAACTGGGCAAGAGCTGCAAACAGACTCACCATAAGCCGCCCATTCGCGCTGGACGTGTCGATCTGTTCATGCAAACTCATCACACTAACGCCACGCTCCGACAAGTCCTCAATCAGACTTACCAGGTGCGGCAGTGAGCGCCCGAGCCGATCCAACCGAACCACCAAGAGTCCATCACCAGGTACTAGTGACTTCACCAGACCATCGAGCGCGGGACGCTCAGGGAACGTGCCCGAAACCTTCTCCGTCACCACCACCGCCGCCCCAGCATCGCGCAGCGCTACTTGTTGCGGCAGTAAAGACTGATTAGCCGTGGACACCCGCGCATACCCGTAAACCGTCACCCTGAAACACCCCCAAGTTATGAACCCCAATTTTGAGCCCACCCACACCGGCGTGTCACCACCGACTCAAAAACGACCGATTAAGAATCTGTCGAGATTAGCCGACCAGAATGACTCGGTGAGGTAGCGGCACCGTATTAGAGCACCCTTTGACGGTTTTGCTATGAATCTAGATGACTGGTAAAACCGGTAACAACAAACAAATTCATTAACGTCTAGCTTTCTAGCTGTTGAAATGGGTGCCCCTTCAACTAAGCAACAATCCGCCCCGCACCTCCATTAGTAGAAAGTCAGCCCCAATGAGGGCAACAAGCTGAACGGAGCGCAGTCTCGTCGCGGTCGACGAGGGTGAGGCTGTGCCACACAAACACGGCGCTGTCATCTAGAGTGTCCGCCAAGTACCACGCTAGGTTCCCTACTCCGCAGCAGGGATCTAGCCAGGTGTCCACGGGGAAGCTCATCGACTGCCCCGCCATGAAACGAGCGGCGTCATCGGGCGTGAAGTACTATCTGGATGCCTTGCGCTTGTTGGCGTCTAGTGCTGCAATCAGTGCCTCGTAGCAAACGCTGATCTTCCCGATGGTGAGGCTCTTGAGTTGGTCGGCCTTTCCTCGAATGGCTGCACTTCAAGAATGCGGGCGAGGGCGTGAGTCAAGTCAGGGCGTCTCGCGGCGGTGGTGGAGGCGACGGCTCGGCGCCAGTTCTTGAGTCAGGACGCTCTCGTTGGTGCTAGCAAACCGTCTACAACGCGCGTAACTTCAGTAGCGCGAAAGGGCCTGGGGGCGGGATCGGCTTGCATCGTGGGAGATGCCGGTACACTACCTCTGCGTTGCTGGTACGGACCTACGCTGCTTGGCCTGCTTGCGGGGCCGGACTATTGGCCACGCGCACATTGCGCACCAATCGGTTATGCGCCGCATGGTCTGTTTCACCTGCCCGGCCGCCGACTACTCTCCAGCAAATCACACACGATCTCTGCCATTTTACCCGTGGTCCAGTCGGGCTCCTCGGTCGGTCTTCGAAAACTCTCTGCTTACTAACCTTCGCCATGTATGCCAAATTGTGAGGACTATTACCTAGACTAGGTTTGTGTTATTAAACTGATAGCACGCGTCAAAGATAGGAGGAGGTCAGTGAAGTCACGAAAGAAGCTTATGGCGCTGTCGCTGGCAACAGTGGCGCTAAGCGTAGGGGCAGCAGGGGCAGCATCTGCGGCTGCCATTTACACAACCCACGGCTCGGCCCTTGGTTATACAAACTCGGCACGATCATATGTGTACAGTCACAATATCTCGAATAGCGGAGGGTTTGTTTCCACTGGGTATCGAACCACTGGCGGCACTGAGTCGTCACTCGTCAATTACAGCGGCGTGGGAACCACAGTCAACAAGAGCGTTGGCTCCGTTTCTATGATCAGGGCGTGTTATTCGCGTCCGGCTTTGCCGATGTCTTGCGGGTCTTGGAGTGGCTGACAGGTGAGTGGGACCCGCGTGTTGTTTTCCCGCAGTGCGCGGGTTTCTGGCTGGGTTGTTGTCGTGTTGGGTGCGGCCCTGACGGTTCTGAGTGTGGTGTCCCTGGCGGTGACCCACGCCGCGTATGAGGTTCGATCTGAGCGGACGAATGCGAGGGCGTTCTTGGAGGCGTTCGATGGGGACGCTAACTACTTGTTCCGGTATTCTGTCGCTTCATTTGAGGGTCGTTCCCTTGCTGTTACCTATATTGAGCCCTTGACGGAGAATGCGGAACCTCCTCCTGGGTTGAAGGGTTGGATGGCTCCGGGGGAGGTAGCTGCTTCTCCCGCTGTTGCGGACTCCACGGAGATTCGTGAGCGTTTTGGGCCCATTACCCAGGTTATCGGTAAAGAAGGTTTGGGGTCACCCACGGAGCCCCTTATTTACGTGCGTCCCCTGAGCAGCGCCAATGATACCGGGATGTTGCCCGCAGAGAGTTTTGGCCAGTTCTTTTCTTTGGAGCTGGCAAGTGAGGATATTCGGTCCCAGCCAGAAGGAATGATGCTGGGGTTGCAGGTGGCATTCTTAGTGGTTCCGTCCGCTGTTCTCTTGGCGGTGGGGATCTCTTTGAGCACTCCAAGTATTCGTCGGCGCACTGTGATGCTGGAGGTTCTGGGGGCGGACCCGGTGCGGGCTTGGCGTCTTTCCACCGCAAGGTTAGCTGGGGCGCTCGGCTTCGGAGCTCTGCTCGCGGGGGTAGTTTCCGCCCTCGTTTCCAGCATTGGCCTGCGAATAGGGGATTTCCGGATTTCTGGGGCGACCTTGACCTCGCATTGGCAGCAGATGCTGGGGTTCTGGGGATTGGGTTGCCTTGTGATCTTTGCGCTGGCGGCCGCGCAAACGGTTCCGTGGGGTGCGCAAGAAAAGCAGCGGGTCCGGGTGAAACAGAAACGCTATTCTGCTTTGATCGCGTTTTCTGTTTTCTTTCTTATCTTGGGCTTGGGCTGGCTGATGCTTAGTATTGCCAGGGTTGGGCAGCCACGCTGGATATACCTGCTGTTCCTTGGGGCAGTGGTTGTCGCTGCCGGTTCCACCACCATGGTGGGCTGGGCCCTTCAACTCATCTCTCAGTTCATTTTGGGTTTGGGTAAGCGAACCAGTAACGCGGTCTTCCTCATCACAGGAGCTGAGGGCACCCATGGAAGAGGTCGTGGCGCATTCGCGGGCGCAGCCGTAGTGATCTCTATCTTCATCAGTGTCCAGGTAGCGACCTACGCCATGATGCTGGGATCATCCAACACAGAGGCATTGGAGTATCAGGCAAAGTTTGCGGACAAGGTGGTTGCGGTTGAGTTAGGTAACGCTCCCGAAACCACCCCACAGGCCGTGGACGCGTTCCTTGACGATCTACCCAGCGGCACACAAAACACCATGGTGACACAATCTTTGTCGGGATCTGACACGAACTTGGCGGTGGAGTGGAGGCAGTGGACGCTGCCTGGAAGCCAGGTCAACGCAAACTCTGAGACGCTAATACGGGAAGCGCTGTTCGGAGCTTTCGGCACCCATCCTGTGGAGGCGGCGCAGCGTGAGACCGCCCTCGACACCATCGTGGAGGAGGTCGCGAAAGATTCTGGCTACACACTGTTCATCGCGGGCCAATCTGGACAGACCTTAGACACGAACGTTTACACTGCGCTTGCGTCGAAACACTCCAAGCCCGCCTGGAGGGTTGGCCTTCCGGGGGAGAACTGGGTTGTGGCGCTTGGTGACTCCGCACACCAGGCACGCTGGGTGACTTGGTTTGGGGTCTTTGCAGTAACAATGCTGCTTAGCGCGACTTTGATTCGCCTATCCAAGGACCTGATCGAAGAATCGAGGGAGTTGGGGATTCTCTCAGCCGCCCTTGGTCAAACCCAGTTAGTAGCCAACGTTATCCGATTGCGCTTAACACTCCTCATGGCCATAGCGCTTGCCCTAGCAGCTACACTCACCTATCCCTATGCGTCGGTTGTGTCGGTACTGGGTTTCCCCTCCAACACACCACGGAACCTGCTGCTTATCCTCTCGGCGGTCGTGCTATTGGTCGGAGGTCTTGCGGCCCTCATTACCCCAGCGATCGTCGGTGCAGGCGCCAAGAGGTGGCGGCCCGGACAGGAGTCATTATGAAGAAAACGCAGGCAGTTACCGCCCTTGACCTAACTATGCGTTTCGGTAATCGAACTGTGTTCGAGGGCGTCAACTTCAGCGTGCAACCGGGTGAGTCCATGGCGCTGATTGGTCCCTCCGGTTCCGGGAAGTCAACGATTCTGTCCTGCATCTTAGGTTTGCAGACGCCAACGCGGGGGCAGGTGTGGGTCGGGGAAAACAACATCGCGGAACTAAACCGAAAACGGCGGGCGCAAATTCGTCGAACCCAGATTGGCATGGTGTTTCAGCACAGTGAGCTGTTGGATTCACTCTCAGCCCTCCAGAATGTCCTGCTCCCAACAATGCTCCATTCCTCCCGGGACGAGGGCGCCGCGGTTCGCGCCCACACGCTACTGGAGGCAGTGGGACTTACCGACTCCGCAACCCTGGCTGCTGACCTATCCGGTGGGGAGAGGCAACGCGTGGCCCTGGCCCGCGCCCTCATCAATCAACCCCGTGTCATTTTGGCGGATGAACCCACCGGCGCCCTCGACACCGAACTTCGCGACTCAGTTGCGGACCTGCTGTTCAACACTGTGGCTGAGCAGGGGGTCGCCCTGGTCATTGCCACCCACGACCCTGCGCTTTCTGCCTCCGCTGACGCAACGTATGTTCTGTCCGAGGGCGAAGCCGGCGGCTACACACCCTAAAACAAACAAGCCAACGTCACTGGACTCAAGTGGGGTCGAACTCCGGCCGTAACCACGGAATTCACCTTGACACAACACGATGTCATTGATGCGGCACGGGGGTGCTGCAAGCCTATTCTGCGTTATCCCAAACCCTTTTATGGGCGCTTCCAGGCAACAGATGCAGATTTAGACACTACATTCTGTCAGTCCGGGGGGGGCACTACAGCCCATTGCATGAAGAGCCTGCGAACCTTAACGAAATAGAGTGGGATGTCATCCCACAATGTGCCGAAGTTCCACCTTTGTAAACGTTCAAATCAAAAGCAAATAACTTACCTCTCTAGCCTACGAACAAATCACCATAAACCTGTTAGCTAGAAATCTATCTACCTTACAAACGCGCCGAATACAGGGCTTACTCTGTTTGCTAGATTTCTAGCGGTAATGTTGGAGGGTGAAAAAAATCGTGTTTGTGGGCGCTAAGGGCGGAGTGGGTAAGACCACTTCGGCGATGCTCACCGCAGCCGCTTTACAAGCTGGTGGCGCTAATGTGTGCGTGCTTGATACCGACCCTCAAGGATCAGCGGCAGCATGGGCGGATCATGTCGAGCAAAACGCTGTGCCCTTAAAGTTCCCGGTCATTCCCAGCGGCCTTAACTTCTCTAAACAGATCCCACCAGATAGTGAATGGGTGATTCTCGATACCCCGCCAGGTAACCCGGACATCATTAGAGCGGCCTTGAAATGGGCTGATCTTGCAGTGCTTCCCACTAGGCCAGGAGCCTTAGACCTAATACAACTGATACCCGTCCTAGACGAATCTGAGCGCTCGAGCACACCGGCCGCTGTGCTCCTAGTGCAAACCCGAGCCGGAGTCAAAGAAACCGATGAAATCAAAGAAATCCTGGCCGACCGTCAAGTAATGGTGATTGAGACTCAAATTCCACTGCGCGCTCGCACATCGCGTCTAGCCATGGCCCACCCCGGCGCCCGCGACCTCCTCGCTAGCGGTTACCAAGACATAGCCAACGAGCTGAAAGAAGCCTTCCAATGAGCAGCTTAAAAGCACTCCTCAACACCCGTAAAAACATGTTCGACGAGCGCGACGAAGCCGGAAATATTCCCCTACAAACACTAGGACTACGAATCCCAGCTCCTATGCATCAAGCCCTGAAAGTGAGAGTCGCTGAACAAGGTGTGACCATGACCGCCGCTATACAAGAGGCAATCAGCGACTACCTAGATAAAACTAACCCCGCCAACAACTAAACCTGCCGGAGGAGCTGAGGTGTCACCTGGACCTCGGCGTTAAAGCAGCAAAAAGGCATCTCCTATTCTCGACAGCAACTAGTAGAGGTCCCCGCCCAACAGAGGGGTAGGGCG
>RRZU010550094.1_pt1 | contig 12544 bp, 9 predicted proteins | sample 2165561 | NCBI WGS metagenome assembly RRZU01 (sample SAMN10456909, study PRJNA506462) | wastewater metagenome | isolation source: wastewater sludge | place: USA: Moscow, Idaho | reverse complement strand
GCAACAATATGCGGTACCAAACTACTTAACCTCGCGCCGTATGAACTTTAAGGTTGTGGCCGACTTTTAAAGAGAAAGGGAACAAGAGTTTCACGGAAATAACAACGATGGATGCAAGTTGATGCATGCAAAAATCATCGATTATCTGTTTGATGATAGGCGGTCAATTAAAGAGTCTTGCAAGTAGAATTCAAGTAACAGATTAGGCGAAAAATGCTTTCCTAATCCATTACGCAATACAAAATACATATTGTGAAATATTGATTAAGCAAAACTTTTACACATATGACTTTGAAAGTTCTATGGTATTACGACCTAACTTAACCATCCCCTTTTGCTCCATAGTGCGCAACAAACGACTGATGGCTTCACGATGGGCATGCATTTCATTGGCAATTTGCTGATGTGTAACAGCTAAAACAGCAGAACCTGTAGCTTTCACCCGTTGCTGGAGATAGTTCAACAACTGACTATCCATATTGTTAAAGGCTATTAAATCGATTAAATTAATCAGCTCCTCAAAACGGTAACTATAAGAACCGTTAATAAACATCTTCCATTCAGGAAACTTTAGCCAAGCGTTAACTTTTTCTACAGGTATAAGCACCACTTCAGTATCATCTTCGGCCACCGCCTTTATCATACTTTTTTTTCCTGTTTGGCAACAGTTGATAGTCATAGCGCATGTTTGCCCGGCATATATGTGATAAAGAAAAAATTCTTGTCCCTCTTCATTTACCCGAATAATTCGCAACACCCCTTTAAGAATTAGTGGCGTAAAAACCACATCATCACCAAGCGATAAAAGCGTATCTCCTTTCTCTATAACCCTAAATCTAACCCACTTAAGCATTTCATCGAGTAACTCCCTATCTGTAAAAATCGATTCTAATTTCATGATTATAAAGTTAACTTTTGAGTTATGAATATATATTAAAACTTATGTGCCAGTTCAAAGATGTATAAAAAATTAAACAAGTTTTTATCACAAAGAGATGGTTTTACAACAAAAACTCAATTTGAGACATACAATTCTTAAAATATCATAAATAGAGACCTTATGGAACATTTGTACCGAAAGGATTTTTGATGAAGCTATAGTTTTGCTCTCCAAACATAGTAAAATTAAATAATTATGATAGTGAAATTTAATAGGTATAAATTAATTGGCATTTTATTCGTTTTAGGGCTAATGAACTACACATTAGTAGGAGCTCAAAATGCTGTAATCATTACCATCGATGAGGCCATCCAATATGCCTTAGTTAATAACCGCGACATACAAATTGCCGGTTTTGAAGAGCAAATTGCAAAATCACAGCATAGCCAAACAGATGCTATTTGGTTACCACAAGTTAATGCTTCATACACAGCTATGAGCTCCAATAATCCACTCTACGCCTTTGGCTTTAAACTTCAGCAACAAGGGGTAGAAATGGCCGATTTTAACCCTGAGGTTTTAAATTATCCCAACGAGACACAAAATTATATGGCGATGATAGAGGTTCGACAACCACTACTTAACATCGACAATATATACCAGCGAAAAGCAGTATCAAAGCAAAGCGAAATAGCAGGTTACAAGAGTCAACGCACTAAAGAGTATGTGACGTTTCAAGTTAAGAAATCATATATGCAATTACAATTTGCATACAATGCCGTTACAGTAGTGGCCGATGCTTTGGAGCGTGCTCAAGTGGTATATGAATTCGTTAATAATAGATACGAAAAAGGGCTGTTACCGAAATCTGATTTACTGAATGCTCAACTACAGGTAAAAACGCTCGAAACAAAACTATCTGAAGCGCAAAGTGGTGTTCAAAATGCATCTGACATGCTTGGTTTGGCTATGGGTCGCATATCGCAAGAAGTTTATCAGGTGGTTGAAAATAGTAGTACTCGTGAAGACAATCTCATCATCCCCGATTCGGTACCCGATTTAAGAGCCGATATGCTTGCCATGCGCAGCGCCATTGAGGCTACATCGTTAATGCGACAATCAAAAATCACTTCGCTAATGCCTCGCATAAATGCCTTTGCATCATATCAACTCAACGACAAAGAGATAACTGGTTTTGGTTCTGACTCGCATTACATTGGTGTACAACTAGCTTGGACGTTGTTCGATGGATCACAAAGCTATCACCAAATATCGGAACAAAAAAAGCGTCACTCAATGCTAAACATACAGTTCGAAAAGCAAAAACTTGAATCAGAAACCGAGTTGCAACGAACAAAACGAGGAGTTCGTGACAGCCAATTAAAGCTAATTCAACACCAGGTAAGCTTAACCCAAGCAGATGAATCACTACGAATTGTGCAGAACCGCCATGAACAGGGCCTGGCTAACACCTCTGATCTACTGATGGCGCAATCGCAGTTAGCTATGTTGGATTTGAGTTTACAACAAGTTAAGCTTGAGTTGAGTATTGGCAATGCCTATGGTGAGTTTTTAACCAGTGTAACAAAGTAATTATAATCAATTATATATTAAATATTATGAAATTTCGATTAAGACAAGTTATCAATATCGCAGCAATTTTAATGACTGCTACTCTTCTATATAGTTGCACATCGGATGGCAGTAAACAGTCCGACAACGGAGAAAAGCCTATTGGGGTTACTACATCATTGCCAAAAGGAAACAGCGATAATGGATTTCGGGTAAGTGGCAAAGTAGAAGCATTACAAAAGGCGGTTATCAGCACTCGGGTTATGGGATATGTAACCAACATTAGAGTATCGGTTGGCGATAAGGTAAACAAAGGTCAACTATTGGCATCCATCGATAGTAGAGATATTCAGGCTCGTAAGGCACAATCAGATGCGATGGTAGCTGAAGCTGAAGCGGCTTATGCCAACGCAAAAAAAGATTATGAGCGATTCACTTCGCTTTATGAGCAAAAAAGTGCTACGGCCAAAGAGTTTGAAAATATTAGTTTTCAATACAACTCAGCTCAATCTAGACTAGAAGTGGCACGTCAAATGCGCAATGAAGCCGATGCTACCTTGTCGTATGCGCAAATTGTAGCTCCTTATGAAGGCACCATCACGCAAAAATATATAGATAACGGATCTATGGCCACGCCTGGTATGCCAATTCTTGAATTAGAAACAAATCATGGATTTCAGGTTACTGCCTCTATACCAGAATCAGAAATTGGTAATTTAACTAAGGGCGATACGGCAACAATTACCATTAAAACCATCAACAAAACGTTTCAAACTTCGGTTACCGCCATAAGTAGTTCGTCGTTGTCGAGTGGTGGACAATTTTTGATACGCATCATTGTACCAAAAGAAGCTTCAAACGGATTGTTTTCAGGTCAGTACGCAAATATTGAATTTAAAAGAGAACAAACAACTAGTAATTTAGAGAACAAAGCAATTTTAGTGCCTCTGAATAGCATTATCTACAACGACCAACTAACAGGAATATACACTATTAGCACCCTTAATACTGCAATACTTCGTTGGGTTCGATTAGGTAAGATTTATGGTGATAATGTTGAAGTACTTACAGGACTAGCGCATAACGAGAGGTTTGTTGTGAAATCTGAATCTAAGCTGTGGAACGGAGCACCAATAGTTCTTACACAGTTAGAGAACTAATTTTTGTAAGTAGATAAACAACAAATCATAATTAACAATAAGAATATGAATGAAGGATTATCAGGACAAATAGCAAAGGCATTTATTAAGTCGAAATTAACCATTTTATTAATGGTTACATTTCTACTAGTGGGTGGTTACAGCACGTTTCTCATTCCGCGTGAAGAAGAGCCACAAATTGTCATTCCCATAGCCGATGTATTTATCGGTTTCCCAGGCGGTACACCCTCAGATCTTGAGACCAAAATAGTGGCACCACTTGAAAAAATAATTTCAAATATCAAAGGTGTAGAGCATGTATATTCAACGGCTATGAAAGATCAGGCCATGCTAACCGTTCAATTCTATGTTGGCGAAGATATTGAACGATCGCAAGTAAAGCTTTACAGCGAATTGATGCGCAACATGGATCAAATGCCTCAGGGTGCAACTATGCCACTCATTCGTACCCGTGCCATCGACGATGTGCCAGTTTTAGGCATTACACTGTGGAGTGATAAATATGATGATTATTCGCTCAAACAAATCTCTGAAGTTTTAGCTAGCGAAATTAAAAAGATAAAAGACGTTGCTCAAATCAACATTATAGGAGGTCGCAATAGAGAGCTTAAGATTACACCCGATAGAAGTAAAATGGAGATAAATAATATCGACATGCTATCTCTATCAAAGCATATTAGTGCCAGTAATGCACAGCTATCATCGGGTCAAATGCTTAGTACCGACACGGCATATTGGGTTGAATCGGGCAGTTTTTTATCAACTGCTCAAGATGTTGAGAATCTAATCATTGGTATGAATGGCGGTCAACCGGTCTATTTAAAGCAGATTGCCAACGTAGAAGAAGGTGCAGCAACTCCATCGAAATATGTTTATTTTGGCTATGGCAAAGCGAGTGAAGATGTGCGAGCTACCACGTATCGATCTGAATATCCAGCTATTACATTGTCAATTTCAAAAAAGAAAGGTGCAGATGCGATGCGTCTTTCTGATGAAATCTTGAGTAAAGTGGATGGAACAAAGAAGAATTTGCTGGTTCAAGACATCCATGTAGATATTACTAGAAATTATGGTGAAACGGCGTCTGAAAAAGTTTCAGAACTCCTTTTCCACCTATTTATTGCCATTGTAGTGGTAACACTTTTTGTTATGCTAGCTATGGGATGGCGTGGCGGACTAGTGGTATTTTTATCAGTACCAGTAACCTTTGCTCTTACCCTATTTGCCTATTATTTTATGGATTATACACTCAATCGCATCACACTTTTTGCATTAGTGTTTATTACCGGAATTGTGGTTGATGACTCCATTATCATTGCCGAAAACATGCATCGCCATTTTAAAATGCGACGAATGCCGTTTTATCAGGCTGCCATTTATGCCATAAATGAAGTTGGCAACCCAACCATATTGGCTACTCTTACTGTTATAGCGGCTGTTTTACCTATGGCATTTGTTTCGGGTATGATGGGACCATATATGAGTCCAATGCCCATTGGAGCTTCCATAGCTATGATGCTTTCACTCATCGTTGCACTAACGTTGACCCCCTATTTTGGTTATCTGTTTCTTCGTACTAAAAAAGAGAACGATCATCATCACGACTCTAACGAATTAGAGCAGTCAATGATTTACCGTATTTACTACCGATCAATATCTCCATTACTTGAATCACGCCGCAAGCGTTGGGCATTTATGTTAGGTGTTGTAGTGATATTAATTGGTTCTATGATGCTCTTTTTCACTCAATCGGTAGTGGTAAAAATGCTTCCATTCGATAATAAAAATGAGTTTCAGGTGGTGATTGATATGCCCGAAGGTACCACGCTAGAAAAAACGGCTGCTGTTACACGCGAGATAGCTCAATATATTTCAAAACACCCTGAAGTAGTAAGTTACCAAAATTACATTGGTACTGCAGGCCCCATTAGCTTTAATGGATTGGTACGTCATTACGATCTACGCAGTGGGTCAAATGTTGCTGATATTCAGATCAATTTGACTGACAAAAAAGAGAGAACCCTGCAGAGTCATGATATTGCCAAAGAGATGCGCCCTCACATTCAAAAAATTGCCGAGCGTTTTAATGCCAACGCTAAAATTGTTGAGGTGCCACCAGGACCGCCAGTATTATCAACTGTAGTAACCGAAATATACGGGCCCGACTACGACATGCAAATTGCTGTTGCTGCACAGGTAAAAGATATCTTATCGCAAACCACAGATATGGTTGATGTTGATTGGATGGTTGAAGATGCACAGCCATCGTGGTATTTTGAGGTTAATAAAATAAAAGCCATGCAATATGGCATTGCTCCAGCCCAAGTGGTTGCCACGCTAAACACAGCACTTTCGGGTGCAACTCTAGGAACACTTCATCAAACAAAAAGCTATTCTCCTATCCGCATTCAACTTCAAATGTCTGATGCCGATGTCTCTAACATTAACGACTTAAAAACGCTTAAGATGATTAACAGTCAAGGAATATCAATTCCATTGGGTGATTTAGTAGAGATAAAACGCACAGAAAGGGAGAAAAGTATTTTTAGAAAAGATCAAAGACGCGTAGTATATGTTGTTGCCGAAATGGCTGGTAAATTGGAGAGTCCATCGTATGGTATGAGCAAAGTATCGGATAGACTTAACGAAATTAAACTTCCTGCAGGGTATACGCTTACTGAAGCTTATAGTGGTACACCCCAAGACGAGGAAAATTTCACCTTGAAATGGGATGGAGAGTGGCAGATTACTTATGAAGTATTTCGCGATTTAGGAATTGCCTTTATGGTAGTCATTCTTATTATTTACATGCTAATTGTTGGATGGTTTCAAAACTTTATGGTGCCTGTAGTGATGTTGGCCGCCGTACCATTATCTTTAATAGGTATTATTCTAGGACACTGGATGATGGACGCATTTTTTACCGCTACCTCTATGATTGGTTTTATAGCATTGGCAGGGGTTATGGTACGAAACTCGGTGTTACTCATCGACTTCATAAATATTAGATTAGAAGATGGAGTTGAGCTCAAACAAGCAATAATTGAAGCTGGCGCTGTTCGAACAACTCCTATTTTATTAACTGCCGGCGCCGTGGCTTTGGGAGCAATCATCATTTTGTTCGACCCTATTTTTCAAGGCTTGGCAATTTCACTTATTGGAGGAACCATCACTTCAACGTTCTTAACTCTTATTGCTGTGCCTTTGCTTTACTTTAAAATGCAGCGAAAAAATTACAAATAATCAATCTATTACCTCAGGCTAAAACTAAGCCTGAGGTATTTTCATTAACAATTAACATTTAGGAATATGAAACTTATAGTTATCAGTTGTTTACAAGAAGACAAAGAGAAGGCCATAAAAATAATGGAGAGTTGTGGAATAGCTTGGATTAATATGTTGGATACCAAAAATTATATGTCTGGACAGAAATCTGAGCTAATGGATGGGTGGTTTTCAATTGAAAAGGAGTATATTAAAACAGTTCTTCTATTTAGTTTAACAGATAGTGATAAAGCAAACAAGGTTATTGAAGCTACTGAACTATTCAATGCCCAAAAAGAGGAGAATAGCTATAAGGTAAACTCATTTGTGGTACCAATAGACAAATGGGATAATTGGACTAAACAACTGTTGTCAAACGAATAACCAACTCCCTTAAACGAGCCTTGGTATATCTTACTAATACAACTAAAAAATTATTAATCTATAAAAAACAGAAACAGATGAAAACAGAAATGATCATTAGAGCAGTAGCAGGTAGCATAATCATTATAGGTGTTCTTCTTTCATGGTTTGTAGCACCATATTGGCTTTTACTACCAGCATTTGTTGGAATCAATCTCTGCAATCGGCATTCACCAACATCTGCCCACTTGAGCTAATATTAAACAGATATAGAAAATAGAAAGGAAGAGTTTTTACCAAATTTAATATGAAAAAACCATTTATTACAACTTTGAAACCAAGTTCTTTGAAAGAAACGAGTTTCATTACGTTTAGTAATAAATGGTTTTTTTTGATAGTTATCTAACAAATAAGATAGGCAAATTTAAGAAATTTTAGATACTAAATTTTTGCAAACTGAATGTTTTATAATAGTTAGATCATAAATTCTCTATTCTCAATCTGAGTTTCATAAATGAGAATAGAGTGTTATTAAAGATCAATTATTTTAGATTCGAGTCTATCACCTTTCTTAACTCAGCTTCAGTAATAGCCCCACTTCTCGTAAAAACACTCTTGCCATTTTTGTATAAAACTATATAGGGCACACTTTGAATATTTTCACTTCTAGCAAGTTCTTTCGAGGCATCTACATTAACTTTCAAGAGCTTAAGTTTGCCACTATACTCTTTATTTAATTTATCCATCATTGGCATCATCTCTTTACATGGAGCACACCATAGGGCATAAAAATCAACCAACACCACGCCAGCTGAAGAGGTTGTACTCTTAAATAAATCGAAACTTACTTTATCGGATTGAGGAGATACCACGGCACTCTTTTCTGTAACTAGTGAATAGCCATTTTGTGACCAATCCATTATACCTCTTTGAAGATTAAAAATTTTTGTATAGCCATTTTGTAGTAAAAAATTTGCTACACTTATACTGCGTGCGCCAGAAAAACAATAGAGATAAAGTGGTTTGTTTTTGGGTAAGGCCAAAAGAGTTTTTTGAACGTCAGGTGATTGAAGATTTATTAATACAGCACCTTCAATATGACCAGAGTTATACTCTCCTGTAGTTCGAGTATCCAGTATCACACCATCCTTCTTGTCGATTAACGCTTTAAAACCTTTAGCATCAAGATTAACAATATTTGCACTCATATAAGATGCGAAAAACAGCAAAGAAACTAATAGAGCATTTCTCATTATAAACAAATTTAAAAATGTAAATATATAAATACATAACAATGTACAAATATAGGTTGTTCATTTGAATTAAAAAACAATGAGATGTTATAAGTGCATCTATCTTAAGGTGAGTTTTCCAGAGGGATTCCTTCGGAAGATATAAGAATATATGTTTTTTTGAATCCTTTTTAGATAACATATTAAGTAGTGAGACGCCATAAATGGACGTCTCTACAAGAAAAAAATGTTTGTGCAGATGGTAGAGACGTCCATTTATGGCGTCTCTAAACAATAAGAAATATATCTTTTCTTACACCTTCGGAAGGAATCCCTTTGGGGGAACTCACGTTACAATAGAATACGGAGTATCCTCTCTTAGATTGACGGGTATGCGACCTCCCCCAACCCCTCCAAGGGAGGGGAGCAAAGCAGAACGCTTGATGCTTTTCACTTCTCCGCCATAGCTTTGCTGATCTTAGATGGGTGGCGAAGGGTGGCTTTAAATTCAACTATTGCATCTCACTCTTAACAAACTTACCCATATACTCATTAAGCTGAATAAAATATACCCCATTGGGTAGTTTACTGATATCAATTGCACCTCCGTTATAGAACGATTCCCAAACAACCGTACCTTTTATGTCGACTATTCTAACACTATTATCCGAATTATTATCGTGGTTTTTTATAGTAATATAGTGGTTAGCTGGGTTAGGATAGATTTGCAACCCTTTATCGGCATTAATAGTTTGAATGTTTGACGTTAGCACTTTGTTTATTGTAGCTGTAGCCTCCGATTTATAATAACCATCACTAACTCTAAGTGCAAGTTCATAATAGTTATAAATTGGGGAGGTTAAAACTCCATTGTTTGCAACAGTTACTACCCCTGTAATTCCATCAATAGGGAAAGCACCTAGCCAATAGTCTGCTGAATAATCAAAATAGATTGAATTGGTATCTCCTTTTGCTACAAGTTCTCCTACAAATGAACCATTTGGGGCATATTTTGAAAATAGTAAAAGTTGTATCGGTTGCTTTAAGGGCGTTTAAGATACGAGTTGAAAGTCTGCTTAGTGGTTCGAATGCTACTTCACGAGCCGAAACCGCATTGCTGTAGGCTGAAAGTGCGGCATTTACTGCACTGATTGAATTCTTTGCTGCAATACCTTGTGCTTGTAATGCTGGTAATTTGATTAGCGCTTTTGAAGGATTAAAGGTTGCGCCATAACCTGTTGCAAATGAAATTAATTCATCGAAGCTAGACACATTTTTTGCGTGCCCTGTTTCTGAGGTACTCACCATAGTTTTAGATTTGTTGGGTTAAAAAATAAAGTTAACTACAACATAAAAATACAAAAACTATTCAATTTGCCAAATCTTGTTCACTATCTGTTTTTAGCTTAATTTATTGGTATTTATTGCTTTAGGAAAAACTGGGTTTACAACCTCCCTTACTTTAAAATAGGTTAATCCCAAATTATACCATTTGCCTTCCTTTTTGAAGAATAGATAGTTGAAATTGGTATCGATTTTATATTCGTCCCAATCGTAAGGGTTAAGGAGTTCGAAGTTTATTAAATCGCAAAGGGCAAATTTGTTGTTTTCGCTTTCGAGTATGAAGTATGTAATTGGGTTATTGCCAAAGTTTTGATGGGTGTAGGATGTCAAATTAATAAAGCCTGTTATTAATTCATCCTTCTTATAATGGGCTAAATAGTTGACACCATCTTTTTCTATTAGGCAAAAATCAACATTTATAACCTTAAATTTATTAGCCAATAGTATAATTGGTTTTATACTTGCGTTGTATACAGCAATTTTGTTTTTGCGATAACGAACTCCTAAAAAGGTAAAGGAATGACGATAAATTGAGACTGGTTCATAAATGAATTCTGACCCTTTAATCTTATAAGGTATACCTTGATTGTTGTAGAGAGCCAACGTTTTGTGACTAATATTTTGTAAAATATAGAATTTATTTGGTATTCGGTACGAAAACAACTCTTCTTTAATTATGTGATTATCAATAAATTTTAGAGTATTGTCTTGAGGATGATAAAAAATGGTAGTTGTAATGGCGTTGGTTTGAAGTGTAAAAGCAATTGATACCCTATCGGGCGAATATATGAACTTTGTTATTTCGAGCGATTCAATGCTGTTATACAAAAGTGCCATTCGGTCACGAAATTGGTTGTCGAATTTTTTGGGTGACTTAAAGTGTCCCAGCTCATCTCTGTTTACGTGAGTCATTGAAACGCCTTGAAATAAGTTTATCAGATAAGGAACTAGGGTATTGTATTTGGGTTTAAATAAAAATTTAGATATAAGGTAGTCGATAGGAGAAGATGTGTCGAGTTTTTCAATCGATATATCCCATTTTATATCGGTAAAATAATCGATGTAATGAATGTTTTTATTGCAGGCAATACTCATTGATTTAGCAGGTTGCCCCAACTCATTTAAAAGATAGTTTTCTGTTTCCTCAAAAGTAAGGTCGAGCTCAAACACTGTTTCTTGAGCCACTCCATAATCGGAAAAATATATAACTCTATTGCCACCTAGAGCCTTTTGAAATTGGTAGTAGAGTTTGCGATATTCATTGCGGACAAGATGTTCAGGGCGACCGAAGTAATCTTTCTTATTCATCCAAAAGTTAAAACCTGGATAATCAATTGAGTACTCAACAATGTGTTTATAAAACTTAAAGGTTAATCCGTAGGGGCCTTCTATTTCAATAATGAGTGGCTCGTTTTCGTATTCCATAAAGTAAACACCCCAACTCTCCCTGTTCTTCCAATCAACGAATATAAGGTCGTTACTAGAATTGTTTTGGTCGTGGATGAAAACTTCATTTAACCCCTCAATGTTTCTAAGGCGTTCGATGATTTGCTCGGCGTTTTCTTCTTTGGTTTTGTTGGCGATGTTAAAGTTGTGCTCACCAATAACATTAAGACAAATACTCATAGAATAGGGGTTTTGGGTTTTCACTTCAATTACCCAAATTTGGGGTAATTACAATTTGGGTTGCTTATTAAGTTCCAAGAAATTCGAGAGTGTATCTATTACTTATCTAGTTTTTTAATCTCTTTATCGAAATCAGATATTATTTTTTGGGTTTTATTGAATGTATCATACTCTTTAATCGCCTTTTTATCGGCTTTTAATTTCGATACATTGCCTTTACCTTCTAAAACGTTGTATTTGTTGAACGATAGAAATTCGTTAATACTTTGTGCTAATTGCTCCATAGTAAAGGTGTTTTCTCTCTCAATTAAACCTTCAATGTAATCGAAATAGCCTGTAACAGTTCGTTCGAGTTGACGGATTTCGGTTTCTTGCAGATAATTTTTGGCAACTATAACATCTGATTTAATTACTCTGCCATCGGGTGCATTTTTCCAAGTTGTAAGCCCCATCGCCTCTTTATTACTGTCGGCTGATTTAAAGATTATTTCTGCAGCCGTTTTACCTGTAATTGCGAAATGGAATTTATTTTGCACCATGGCATAAAAATCCTTTGTTATATCTGAATTTTTATCGTAGTCGATGCTGCATTCTGCAAAAATATCTGTTACCTGTTGATATATTCTCCGTTCGCTTGCTCTAATGGAACGAACTCTGAGTAATAATTCTTTAAAGTAGTCTTTGCCAAAAACAGTTTGACCTTGTTTTAATCTGCTATCATCGAGTACAAAACCTTTAATGATATACTCCTTTAAAGCTTTGGTTGCCCAAATACGAAACTGTGTTGCTTTGGATGAATTTACTCTATAACCAACCGATATGATAGCATCGAGATTGTAATATTCTAGTTCGCGAGTTACAGAACGCTCGCCTTCTTGCTGAACTGTTCGGAAATTCCGAACAGTTGCTTGTTTGCTTAACTCGTTGGTGTCGTAAATATTAGATAAATGCTCGCTAATGGTAGATTTTACAACTCCAAAAAGTTCGCCCATTGCCTTTTGGGTTAGCCAAACCGTTTCTTCTTCCAAATAAACATCAACCCTTACTTCGCCTGTAGGAGTGGTATATAAAATAAACTTGTTCATTGAATTATCCATAATGTG
>RRZU010323017.1_pt1 | contig 12546 bp, 7 predicted proteins | sample 2165561 | NCBI WGS metagenome assembly RRZU01 (sample SAMN10456909, study PRJNA506462) | wastewater metagenome | isolation source: wastewater sludge | place: USA: Moscow, Idaho | reverse complement strand
TTCGCCATGCAGCAAGGCATGTGCCCGGGTGACATCGTTGATGTTGGCTGACGTGGTGACCAGGGTATGCACGATGCCCATTTCAGCATCCACCCCAATGTGCGCAGTTCAATGTGCTGATGCTCGCAGATCAGGAGGCTTCGACCCCGCTGCCTGGGAATAAGTCAGTGCGCCCTATAAAGTAGATTTGATGGATTGCAAATATCTTTTCTGGATAAGCCTGAAACAAAATTGTCTTTAGAACGCGCTGATTTATTCAGAAAAACCGTGTTTGCCAAAAGCAAAACCCAGCAAAATCAACATCCTGGATTCCCGCCTTCGCGGGAATGACGATTTTCTCAGCGCATCCTTTACAGGTCTTGTTTTGTGTTGGCCGAGCCTGGACGGTCTTAAACGAAGTCGCTAAAATCTTCCTGCAACCCCTAGCGTGAACTGGGTTTCCCTTTGAACGAATAATTGAAGATTACTGATTTGTCGAAAATGGCGTAGATCACTTCGTAGTTCAAATGTTTTATTAATTGGCCAACTCAATCGAATTCCAAATTCGTTTTGCCAGAAATGGCGTACACGCTCGCCAAAGATGCTTGAGTATACGTTATTGTCTTGCGCATATTGGCTACGCCAAGCAAAATCAAGCTTTGCTTGATCCAGTAGTAGGGTTTTTAAATTAATGCCTAGTGTTGCACGGGTTTGTTGAAGATCTGGCCGTCCTACTTGGCCAAAATCGCGTTCAATTCTAGCCAACACATCAATGGCGGAAAACAAAGGATACACCCCTTCCGCTCGAAGAGTAACGTATCCAGAATAATTTCTGGCCTGACGATGCTCAACCCCTACACTCCAATAGCCATAAGAGGCAAGCTGCTGTGCCAAGTAGATTGCATGAGCATCTAGCCGTCCTTGCACAGCATCATCTAGGCGATAGTACAGAAAGCTTAGGCGCTGATTAGGGACGTATTGCCAATTTAGCTCTCCAGCTATGGCCGTGAAGTCTGCCAACTGTGCGTGAGGCTCCCGGCGCAATGCGTTCAGCGTCAGACTCAACTGAGGGGCACTGATATGTGTCAATGTTGCACTTGCGGCAATCTCGGCAAAAAAGCCAGCTTGTGCACGGTCATTTTCAGCCAGAGGGAGATTAGCCACCATACCAGCTAAATTAATATCCAAACTATTGCTATGTGGGCCTCGATTGTAATTTGTGCTATAACCCAAGCCAGTTCGGACCTCGCCATGTGCTAATAGTTTTCCCGTCAAGCGATCGCTGGTCAACAACTTTGGAGGGACGCCAAACAGTGCCTGAGCATGTTGCAAAATATTTGTACAACTTGCCTGATCCCCCATTTTGCACAAAATAATTCCATAGTCGTACATGGCACCAGCGTTATTCGGGTCTAGCATCAGTGCGCGTTCAAACCGTTCTAATGCCTGTGCGAGTGGTGCGTCAGTTTCTAGCAGATATACGCCTAACCAATACTGATATTCTGACAAATGACTAAATTTGGCCTCAGCATCGTACAAGTGTTGCAATGCTTGTTCGGCAGGCAGCCGACGTTGAGCGGCAAACCAGTCTGGCCAATCTGGCTCGACTGCGTAGACTGCGGTGCAAAACAAAGCCAAGATAAAGGCTAAAAAAAGATTTTGTGGCATCATTATAAATTCCCCCAGGCACATCAAGCATGCCCAAGGGACACAAGCGTTAATTTAAACCAGCAAAATACTCTGGTCTGTGAATGTGATTTTTTCTACACCATATAGATCAGCGGAAAATGTTGTCCCGGTTAGACGAACCAGGCCGTTAAACAGCGTCTGGAAATACGTTTGGCTAGAGGCAATGGGTAAAAAAACGGTATCGCTACCTGCTCCTGCCTCAATGATATCATACCCCCCTGCTCCCAAGTGAATGATGTCATCCCCTCCCCCTGTTTTGATAACATTGTCCACTTTGTTATCATATACCGTGTCTGATGAAGGGCCGCCTATCACATTCTCGATGATCACTCCATAAGCAATGCCTAGATTCTTGCTGCCCGTATAGAACTCTGTTTGATGGGTTGAATAAATAGTATCGATCCAGTTATCAAACCCAAATTGGCCTTGACTATGCAATACACCCTTTTGTTGCTGAGCCTGCGCCGTCACACTCAGTGAATTAATACTCGAATAACTACCCGGTGCCATACTGATAATATTGGAGTTGGCTGTTGCACTTAAGTCTAATGTATCCTTGCCTCCCGCATCCCAGATGGTGGTATAAAAAGGAGAAATGCTATATTTGTAGGTATCGTCACCAGATCGGGTAGTTGTATCTACCCCATAGATGGCTTGTAATGCAGCAATATCATATACCATAAAACGATCCGGATAGACGGACTGATACTCAACCGTCGCCCCTTTGCTATCCAAGGAAAATACCGGCACTACATTCTGGTAGTCCGTATAAGACATAATGGTGTTGGCGCGATTGTCTTCAGACTTGCTCAACGTTACGCCATCTTCAAAAGGATGCTTTAACCCAAGGGCGTGACCAATTTCATGGGCAATTGTTTTAATGCCATAGCCACCACTCACCAATGTTTTTGTATCAATGGCTGTGTCAATAAAAACGTCCCCCCCCGAAGGAGGGGTGGTGCCAGGATAATATGCAAAACCTGCCGCTGCCTTAGTGGTGGGTACTAAGTTAAAACGAATATCTCCGCTGACAGATGTTTGCGCAAATGATGGCGAAATTAGCTCATCTACATGCGTCATGATATCTGCAGCAATTTTCTTCAATGTGGGCGTAAAGGCTTGCCAGCCAGATGTCAAGTTACCACTCAGTGTGCTTGTTGATAACTCGCCGACATAATCTGATGGGAGTGTGGCATCAAAACTATACGAAATGGTGCTTGCTGCCCATTTTTGCTGGCTATTGAGCGCCTCTACTTTTGTATCTCCCAGCTTTAACAAGGCTGAGCTATCAAAGGTGGGCATCGAAACATGATGACCACTATTATCAGATGGGTTGTTACCCACGCTTAGATCCGTTGCACCAGTCAGAATGGCAGCCACTGGGTTAGCATTACTCTTAAGGCCAGATATTGCTGTTAGCTTACTATTAGCTGTCGCTTTATCATCTGTGATACCTAATAGAATACGCTGAGATGCTTGATAAGCGCTTGATTGAGTCAGATCTACTGGAGGATTAGCTCCCATATTGGTTGCTGTGCCCAGCTGTTCAGAAAAAGCGACAGCGACAGTAGCCTTATTGATGAGTTTATTTTGCTTTGCTAATGCTACATCATAATCGGCAAGGGTAAATCCCGGCGTATTGGCCCGGTAAGCATCAAGGTCTGTGAGCATGGCACCTGCGATAAAGTCGGCAACCACATCAGATCGCGCGCTCCCTCCCTCTAATTTAGCGACCCAATAATTAATTCCTGATACATCACCTGCGCTGCCCAACATATTCTGGTAGAGTGCATTGACGAACTGGCTATTATTAAGAGCACCATAACTAGTCTGAAACTGTGGATGGGCAGCAAAGCCTGCAGAAATCTGTTTAAGTAAATTCTCTGCACTAACCCCACCCGCCTGAGCGAGCCAATAGCTCAATCCTTCAGCGTCCGGAGCCCGATTAAAGTAAGCAATATAAAGAGCAGAAATTTTCTGCGAAGGAGAGACGGCATTCATGGTCATTAAAATGCTCCAAGCGTAATATATATCAACCAATAAACCGGAAATAAGTCATGCGAGATGTTCAAACGAGCGTAGATCCTGCCCTGGCAATTTTTATCTCAGGAAATATTGAATAAATTTCTTTGCAAAACAAGCGCAGGAAAGTAAGCAAGGCTTTTTCCTTAAAGATTAAATTTTGCGCCAGTCATCTCTCTAGCTTAGTTGTCCGAACACACTTACTGACTTTTTAGGGAGAGTGCTGCGACGCTGACTAATGAAGTCAGGCAAAATTTGTCGCAACCAATCCATAACCAGCCAGCCCAAGGTTATTAATATCTTTGAGGATGCCCACTAAGGTGATCTCAGTCTCATCAACCGTAGAAGCTCCTGTCTGATTGATCAAATACCAGATTTTTGCATCACCTACAATATCTGATGTAATTACGACTGCTTTGGCGGGTGCTGATTTAGCTGCTACACTAGGTTGAGCAAACGCCCTGTTGGTAATTCCTGTTGTGCCAAACAAAGCAGCGATTGCCGCAGGGGTTTCCAGGGCATTCCCCGTGGCAATGAGAACATCACCATTTTCCCAGGTTGCCGCCTCTGTGCTATTGTATTGCACAGGTTTAATATGAGCGGTTCCGGTCTTATTTAAAAAGGCAGAAAAATTAAGCACATCCCCGCCTGAACCAAGCTTAAAACCACTAATTGTATCCATCCCATTTGCTTGCGGTGTATCCGCGAAAACAAACTGATCGACACCACTCCCTGCCGTCAGTAGATCGGCACCGCCACCACCGGTAATTGCCCCTCCAAGAGCGGATGCCAAAATCATATTATTAGCTTGGTCCCCAATAACTGAGGCTGTAACTTTTGTTCCTGTCAACCCCTTAGTGTTTACTTGCATAACATTTGCCATGCTACCACTTGCCAAGGTGGCCTCTACCCCGCCAAAGTAAATTTTCTCTGCAGTGAGATCAATCACTACATTAGAAGACAGTCCCCCTGACAAGGTAAGTACACCGCCCACTTCTCGTAACGGCAACTCAAAAAATGAAACAGCAATAGCCTGTGTCAGCCCCACTTTACCTACAACCGACTTCGAGACAAAATCTACTGACCCAAATGTAATAGCCATGTTCTGAATAGAGCTGGCAACATCATGGGTCTTGGCATTTCCTGTGAGCATTAGTGTGGCAATGCTATCCGTCGCTTTAGTTAAAGATGCGGTCAGTCCTACAGGCGCTCCACTGACCTTTCCAAGATTGGCACCAAGATTGCCTGCAAAAGTATCCCCTGTCAGCGTAACCGTAATCACGGTAGAGATTGAACCATCATTTAAACCCGATTCCACCATTGCCGTTGAACTGTAAACCATTGAAAAAGGCGCTTGTCCAGTAGGAAGCTTAGCTGCTTCTATGGCTTGCGTGGGGGTTTGGCCTGCTTGCACAGTCGTAGGCGTCACAACAGAAAGAGCGGCTTGACCAGCCTGAATTGCCGCCTCTCCTGTAGAGACATTATTTGCTGCAAATACCTTAGCAACGGCCATTCTATTATCAAGATACTTGGTGACCCAGCCGTAGCTTGCATGGTTGGCAAAGCCTTTGGCATCACTAATAACTTGTTGCAAGAACTCCCCTCGAGACACAGTGCCTTGCTCAAGGCGAGTTTTCCAATATAACATGCCATCAGCGTCTATCGACGTTCGTCCAAGTGCATTGAGGTAAGATGCCTTAATAAAGTCATCAACGGTACTGCCCGTTGTGTAAATATTATATTGAATGGCCGCGAGATAAAATTGGCTTGCCATCTCCTTTTGAGTATCAAGCTCGCTTTTTCCGGCATTAAGTGCATTAAGATAATACTGAGACCAATAGTTGAATCCAGATGCTTCTGGTGCGCGATTGAAGTACCCAATGTAAAGTTCGAAAATGCTATTAATTTGTGATTGGGTCAGAAATTGAATCATCTCATACTCCATCCTGTGAGGGGGCATTGCGCTCGCACTGCGTCAGCATGTGATAAGTGCATTTGATAAGTGCATTCGCTCAGCCAAGCCAGAGAGGATGCTGTTGTAAGGCCATGCTCTGCAAGGGTAAGGTCGTACAACTTTCCAGGCTTGTTTTGCAAATATACTTAATTCTGCGCGCTCCTAGGTTTGCTTGCTCAATGTGTTTTGCTCGGTATACGTCATATAAATATCTGGCGCTGGTTGATATAAGACCATTGCCTGCCTAATACCCTTTAGGGATGTGGGGCCAATGCTAACGGCAGATGGTGCAGGCAGATACGCCATAATTGCCTGGCTACACAAAATGTCCGACTGAACTTGCCGGGTATACTGTTCAATTCTGGCTGCAATATTTGCTACATCGCCAAGTAATGTATAACGCCGCTTATGTTGGGCACCAAAGCTGCCAACCATAAGTGGCCCAGCATGCATGCCAATACCCATCTTGACAGGAGGCAAGCCTTGCTGCGCTAATATCCGGTTCAGAACAAGCAGATGCGCCTGAATGCTAAGTGCGGCATCAAATGCAAGTTGTGCTTGTTGGTCAGCAGGTTGCCCACGCCAGTAGGCCAGTAAACCATCGCCAGCAATATTATCCACCATGCCCTGATGTTGGCTCACCTCAACCACAACCAGATCAATGGCTTGATTACACCACGCGGCGAGCTTTTCCGGCGCAAGCTGCTGAGACGTATGCGTGTAGCCCATAATATCTGCATATAGGCATGTTGTCCATTTTACCTCAGCACGATCAATCGAATCTTGTCGAGTCAAGGATTTAACCAGTGGCTCGGGTAGGTATGCACTAAAGCGTAGGATCAAATCCTGATATCGGCGCATCGCACGCGCAGTAAGCGTATAAACAAACAGTATCCAAGGGTAAATTACATTGGACGCAACTGGCAAAATCCACCCCTTTTGATAAAGATATAAACTGAACCACACTGGGGTTAAGCTCATGGCAATGACCGCGACACCATGGTGCCATGGATTTCTCAATAAAAGCAGGACAACACCTTGGCATATTAGAATGCCATAAACAATAATTTTTGCATACGCGTGCGGCCTGGGGAGTGATTGATCCAGCCAAGCTGTTAACAACGTCGCATGTGCCTCCACGCCGGGTGTTAATGCATTAATCGGCGTAATAACCTTGTCTCCCATACCGTGGGCAGTCGCGCCGATGATTAAGATCTTATTAGTCAGCGCTTCGGCGGGAATTTTTGCATGCCAAAGGTCGGCTAAAGAGTAAGTTGCATAGCCTGGCGTGGTTCGCCAAGGAAGTGTAACTGCATAATCTTGATCTAATGCCAGCGCTAAGTGCGGCATCGCATCGGGTGTTAACAACCATGGTGTATTCTTTGTGGGATTTTTGCTAAGTGTCCAATGCCCAAGATTAGTAACTACTCCCAACACTCGCACAGCCAAGCTTGGGCTACAACCATACCGTCCACAAACATATGGATAAGCTCGGCGCATCTTCCCATCATGATCCAGCAAGCCATTGATATGGCCCGCCGCAATCACACCGAGCTGCGCACTGCTTGCCAATACACCGCTATACTCTGGCAAGCGAGATGAGTCATTTTGGGTAATTGCTTGATAGGCAGGCATCCCCCGTTGCAACCCAGTTTGATCAAACAACTGACCAACCACAATTGGATGTGCCTGCACAGTCTTTGCCAATGCTGCATCTTCCGGATGCAGAGCATTAGGTGGAAACACAATATCTAGGCCAATAGCGGCAGGCTGATAGTGGGATACAACACGCTCAAGTACATTGGCAAGCGTTGCACGAGGCCATGGCCACGGACCAAAATTATCTAAGGTGGCTTCATCAATGGCCACTACGGCGACAGGTGAAGATTGAGGCGCTGTCATCTGCCCAGCAATATGCATTCGCCAATCAGAAAACCACTCGTCCAGCACGCTTACCCATGGCAGCAATAAAATGCCTGCCAGCATAAAGGCAAACAGCCAGCCCCCCAGCCTTTGCCAATGAATATTGGTCAGCGCTTCCAGACTGCACTACCCAAAATGGTTCGACCATCGTCCAGACTTTTTGTGAACACACTTCCTGCTGTATTAAGATCATGATTTAGCACCGTGTGCAGCGCTGAATTAGATAATGCTGGATCGGCAATCAAATAGCCTGGGCGATCAACCCGCCCCGCTGCAGTCAGCACATGTTGTGCATTTGATTCTACCACTTTGGCGTTTGCTTGGAAGGTTTGCGAAGTAAAGTCCACTCGTAACTGACCCGACGCCAATGATGCCGGGCTATATGCACCATCCAATTGACGAACCACCGCCTCTCCGCCGGCCAACTGAAAACCAATACTCCCTTGGCTAGGTAAAGCATCAGGTAAACGCTCTACGCCGACACCAAATAAGAAATTTACCAAGTGAATAGATTTTCCTGCCTGAACCAGATCCATCACGCCTGGAGACACACTGCCTTCGGTTACACTCCAGCGCCCCCAATGCACACTGTCTGGCAGCTTGGCTGCTTGAACACCAATGCCCTGTTGCTCCAGGCGGGCAGCACGATTTTCCTGCAAAATGGCTACAGGCTCATCAGGATGGGCAGAGGGTAACGGCAAACGTTGCTCCTTGCGCAATCGTGGCATGCCATCCTGAGCGCCTACCTCCACATATCCCACTTCCTTGCCAGCACGCAGCACTAATGCATTACTTAAGCACGCGCCAAATCCTTCTGCCTTGCAGCCCTGGTTGTTGGCAAAAGGAGCCACCACCACCGCGCCGCTATTGATACTGACTCTCGTCACCAAAGCATCTGTCTGGGTAACAAAATCGGTGCCACGCACACCAATCGCCGCCACTGGCGTATTCAGCCTGAATGCTTCTTTATTCGCCTCACCGATTGCGCCGGTTACCGAGCGCGCAACACCCTGCTGCAAGCTATAGCGCACTCGGCCTTTTTCTGGATGATCGACCGGATACTCGAACACTTGGATATCCAACACAGAATCAGGGCGAACGGCCACCAAGCCACCATCCTTCATGCGCACATGCACATACCCGCCTGTCCGAGTCATAATCCGTTCACCCGCAGCAACCTGTAGGCCCTTGCGAGCAGGACGCATCTCACCATTGGCCGCCTGCACATAAGCAGGACCAACCGCGAGCAACACATCACCAACTGGCGTCGCCATGACAGCTTGCGGGAGCACAACACTGACAGCTAGAACTGCACCATGCAAGCAAGAAAAGCGGGGTTTCATCGCAGACCCTCCAATCAAAACCAAAATTTACCCTACCCAAAACCACAATCTACTTGGCCCACATCTCTCAACAATACGCATGGCAAAGCGATTGCCGCCACGAAAGCGGCTACGCGCATCACGAAGTGCGTCCATATCATCTAAATAGCAAAGAATGTTCAGGCAACCTTTTGATTTTTAGTTGAAAAAATAATTTCTGGATCTTGACTTCCGGGTCAATTCTCACAGTATATGCTATTCCAACAATACATGGACACACCACCTTCAGCACGCAGCCTACAAGCCTTCCTGATGCTGTCTCGCCGTACTGCTTGCAGTAAGCGCCCTTTGACATCCTCCTCCGCCTGAAGGCGGGTGATTCCTACGGCGCTCAGGTGCGGCATTGAGCCTTCCTTTAGGGTCATCCGCACTCGGATAACATACAGCGAAAAGTAGGAAGCCGGCACAAAATTTAAGCAGCCCTATGGTGCAGACAGCCCAAAAAACGGCCCTACCCTTACAGGATGCGCTGAAAAAATCGTCATTCCCGCGAAGGCGGGAATCCAGGGTGTTGATCCAACCTGGAGGCCGAGGCTTGCCGCGCACCGGGTCAGAGTTTTGAAGCAAACATGCAGCATTTGGGTTATGCAGTTTTCCATTCAGCGCGCTGGGTGCGTGCGCAGCCAGTCAGCAAATGCGGCACCCACCTCGTGGTGCTTGAGCGCGTAATCGACGCTGGCCTTCAGGTAACCCAGTTTAGAACCGCAATCATAGCGCGTTCCGGGCAGGGGCAGGGCATGCACCGGATGCTCTTTCAGCAGCGCGGCGATGCCGTCGGTCAACTGGATTTCGCCGCCCGCGCCAGGGCGCACTTCCAGTAGTTTGTCAAAAATCGAACCAGGCAGAATATAGCGCCCGACCACCGCCAGAGTGGACGGCGCGGCTTCGGGCTTGGGTTTTTCCACCATGCTCACTACCCGCTGGCAGCCGGCCTCGTCGCGCACTTCGACAATGCCGTAATTGCCGGTTTCTTCGCGGGCGACGGTTTCCACCCCCAGCACCGACGCACCGGTGGCCTGATGGTGCGCTACCATATGTTGCAGCGCGCTGGGCTGGCTGTCGATCAGGTCATCGGCCAGCAGCACGGCAAATGGCTCGTTGCCGATTGCCGGGCGGGCGCACAGCACGGCGTGGCCCAGGCCCAGGGCTTCTGGCTGACGGATGTAAATGCACGAGGCCCACTTGGGCAGAATGCCCTGCACGGCTTCCAGCAGTTTTTCCTTGTTGCGGATTTCCAGTTCGTTTTCCAGCTCGTAGGCTTTGTCGAAATGGTCTTCAATCGCCCGTTTATTGCGTCCGGTGATAAAGATCAGGTCGGTCATGCCGGCTTCCAGCGCTTCTTCCACCGCGTACTGGATCAGCGGCTTGTCGACAATCGGCAGCATTTCCTTCGGGCTGGCCTTGGTGGCGGGCAAAAAACGGGTGCCCATACCGGCAACGGGAAATACGGCTTTACGAATGGCTTGCATGAAAAGGCTTCTCCGGGGAAACAGCATGACACAACAGGCAATCATACCCCGTGCAAAAGTCCGGGGTGTGTCACCCGCGTGGGCCACACCGCCAGCAGCAGCGCACAGTGCGCGGGGGTTATTCGGTGGCGGAGCCGGCCAGCAAGGCCAGCAGGGCGGTTTCGTCCAGCACGGGCACGCCCAGGCTCAGGGCTTTGTCCAGCTTGCTGCCAGCTTCTGCGCCCGCCACCACAAAATCGGTTTTTTTCGATACGCTGCCGCTGACCTTGCCACCAGCGGCTTCTACCCGCGCCTTGGCGGCATCGCGGCTGAGGGTGGGCAAGGTGCCGGTCAGCACCACGGTCTTGCCGGCCAGTGGCAGCGCGAGCGCGTCAGCGCGGTGTTCGGGAATGGCCGGCCAGAGTGCGGCCAGATAGTCTAGCAGCTGGGTCAGTGTGGCGCGGTGTTCGGGTTGGTCCAGCCAGTCGGCCAGCGCATTCACGCCTTCGGCGGGCAGGTCCAGCGCAATGACTTCGCGCCGGCTCAGGCTGGCCAGTGCCGCCAGGTTGGGCAGTTGCGCCAGCAATTGTGTGGCGCGCAGCTCGGTCAGGCGGGGAATCGCCAGCTTGACCAGCAGGGTGACCGGGTTAAGCAATTGGCGCAATAGCGCCGCCGGGTGGGCGGCCTGTTGCGGTGTCACGCCGGCAGCCAGCAGCGCGTCCAGCTCGGCCTGGTTGCCGGCTTCGGCAAAAAATTCGGCAATCGATTCGGCCACCACGCCGCCAATATCGGGCAGTGCCGCCAGCACCGCCACCGGCGCGCGGCGTACCCAGTCCAGCTGTCCCAGGCAGTCGGCCAGGGTTTTGGCGGTGGATTCGCCCACATGGCGGATGCCCAGGGCAAACAGAAAGCGCGCCAGCGGCGGGGTTTTGCTGGCGGCAATCGCCGTCAGCAGGTTTTCGGCCCACTTGGTGGCAATTTTGCCGGCTTTGACCGTGTCTGGCACGCTGCCGTCGCGCTCGTCGGCGCGGCGCTTCATGTCCAGCAGGTCGGTGAGCGTCAGCTGGTACAGGTCGGCCACCCGGTGCACCAGGTCGAATTCCACCAGGGTGTCGATATAGCGTTCGCCCAGTCCGTCGATATCCATCATCCGCCGGCCAGCAAAATGCTGAATCGCCTGGCTGCGCTGGGCGCGGCAGCTCAGCCCGCCTGCGCAGCGGGTAATGGCCTCGCCGGCTTCTCGGCGCACATGGCTGCCACACACCGGGCAATGGCTGGGCAAGCGGTAGGGCGGATGCAGCGGCTCGCTCTCACCCTCGCTGAACAGGTCTGCGCCAGGCAACTGGCGCATGGGCCGCTGGGCCAGCACCACGCTGACCACTTCCGGAATCACATCGCCGGCGCGGCGCACCACCACGGTATCGCCTACCCGCACGTCCTTGCGCAGCACTTCGTCTTCGTTGTGCAGGGTGGCGTTGGTGACCGTCACACCGCCGACAAACACCGGCTGTAAACGCGCCACTGGGGTGAGCGCACCGGTGCGGCCCACCTGCACGTCGATGGCTTCCACCACGGTCAGCGCTTCTTGTGCCGGGTATTTATGTGCCACCGCCCAGCGCGGTTCGCGGGTGCGAAAGCCCAGCTGCTGTTGCAGCGCCAGGCGGTTGACTTTGTACACCACGCCATCGATATCAAACGGCAGGCTGTCGCGCAGCGCCGCCACTTTGGCGTGAAACGCCGCCAGCCCGGCCCCGCCAGTGACCACCTCGCGCACGCTACATACCGGAAACCCCAGTTCGGCCAGCGCATCAAGCAGCGCGCTATGCCGGTCTGGTGCGTTTGGCCAGTCTTCCACCTGGCCCAGACCGTAGGCAAAAAACGACAGCGGGCGCTGGGCGGCAATGCCGGGGTCGAGCTGGCGCACGGCACCGGCGGCGGTGTTGCGCGGGTTGACAAAGGTTTTGTCGCCCTGGGCCTGCTGGCGGGCATTCAGTTGGTCGAAGTCGTCGCGGCGCATGTACACCTCGCCACGGACTTCCAGCACCGCCGGCGGCGCATCGCTGCGCAGACGCAGCGGAATCTGGCCGATGGTGCGGATATTCTGGGTGACATCCTCGCCAGTGGCACCGTCACCACGGGTGGCGGCCTG
>RRZU011048612.1_pt1 | contig 12547 bp, 11 predicted proteins | sample 2165561 | NCBI WGS metagenome assembly RRZU01 (sample SAMN10456909, study PRJNA506462) | wastewater metagenome | isolation source: wastewater sludge | place: USA: Moscow, Idaho | reverse complement strand
ACTTCATCAATGCCGACATCGCTCCGGGCGTCAAGCTCGAAGGCGGCATGGTGTCCCACCCCTACACCGAACTGACCGTCGAGTGCCTGCCGGGCGCCCTGCCGGAGTTCATCGAGGTCGACCTGAAGGATCTCAAGTCCGGCGCCTCCATCCACGTCTCCAACCTGAGCCTGCCGGCTGGCGTGAAGGTCCTGACCCACGGTGAAGACCCGGTCGTGGCCACCATCCTGGCTGTTCGCGGTAGTGACGAAGCCGCCGAAGAAACCCCGGCTGCCTGATCCCGCGGCGGGTATTGACGAGGTCGAACACACGATGAGCCAGCCTGCACCGAAGCTCATCGTCGGCCTCGGCAATCCCGGCGACGAGTACGCCCAAACCCGGCACAACGCCGGGTTTTGGTTTTGTGAGCGCCTGGCGCGCGAGCTGGGGGCTTCCTTCAGCCGTGAGGCCCGCTTTCACGGCCTGGCCGCCAACGCCCGCAGCGAGGGCGTGTGGCTGCTGATGCCGCAGACTTTCATGAACCGCTCCGGCCAGTCGGTGGCCGCGCTGGCGCGTTTCTACCGGATTACACCGGCCGAGATCCTCGTCGTGCACGACGAGCTCGATATTCCTCCCGGCCAGTTGCGCCTCAAGTTCGGCGGCGGCCTCGGTGGCCACAACGGCCTCAAGGACATCACCGCCCACCTGGGCACCCAGGATTTCTGGCGCCTGCGGGTCGGCATCGGCCACCCGGGTGATCGCAACGAGGTGGTCAATTTCGTCCTCAAGCCGCCCCGGCGTGAGGAGTTTGACTTGATCGACGAATCCATCGATCGCGCCCTCGCCGTGTGGCCGACCCTCGCCAAGGGCGACTGGAACGCTGCCACTCAGCGCCTCAACACCCGCCCGGCCGCCAAACCTGGCGCCTGAGCGCGCATTAATTTACTTCCTTGCAGTTCAGAGGCCTTTGGCCTAGGCCGTAAACAGGCTCAGTCATTGCGGGCCCCTGTCGAGGGCATCGCCTGAACCAAGGAAGAATTGCATGCGCAAACTCGCCGATACGCCTATTTCCCTGCGCCTGACCGGTGCGATCTGGTTGATGCTCCTGTTCGCCTGGGGCGGCATGATCGTGTGGGAGACCCGCGTCAATCGTGAAACGGCCATCGACCAGGCGCAGGATTTCGCCCGCAGCATCCATGAGATGACCATGGCGGGCCTCACCGGCATGATGATCACCGGCACGGTCGGGCAGCGGGAGGTGTTCCTCGATCAGATCAAGCAGCTGTCTGTCATCAAGGACCTCGAAGTGATCCGCGGTGAGGGCGTCAGCCGCCAGTATGGCCCGGGCAACCGGCCGATCCCGCAGCTCGACGCCGACGAGCGGGAGGCTCTCGAGAGGCGCGCCGAGGTGCTGCGGGTCGAGCGCGATCCGGTAGCCGGCGAGTATCTGCGCGTCGTCATGCCGGCGCTGGCGTCCGAGAATTACCTGGGCAAGAACTGCATCGCCTGCCATCAGGTTCCGGCGGGGACGCCGCTGGGGCTGGTGAGCATGAAGGTGTCCCTCGACAAGGTGAACGCCGCTGTCGACACCTTCATGTGGAAGAGCATCGTGAGCGCGTTGGTGGTGTCGCTGCCGCTGATCGCCTTCGTGGTGTTTTTCGTGCGGCGTTTTGTCGTGGGGCCGCTCACCGAGATGAACGCCAGCCTCGCCGAGATCGCCAAGGGTGAGGGTGATCTCACCCGGCGCCTTCAGGTGGCAGGGCGCGACGAGATCGGCCAGACCGCGGCCACCTTCAACGCGATGCTCGCCACGATTGCACAGCTGGTCCGCCAGGTCGGTGAGTCGGCCGGGCAGGTCACGAGTTCGGCGCGTCAGTTGTCGAGCGGGGCGGTCCAGGTCGCCGACGGCTCGCGGCGCCAGAACGAACATTCCGGGCAGGTCGCCGCGGCCGTCGAGAACGTCGCGGAGGGTATCGCCAGCGTCGCCGCGAGCGCCGAGCGCGTGCATGGGCGCTCCCAGGAGAGCCTGCGCCGCTCCGGCGAGGGCGCCCAGACCCTGGTCCGCCTGGTTGCCGAGGTGGATCAGGCGGAGGCCGCCGTGCGGCAAATGGCCGACTCGGTCGAGCACTTCGTCGACTCCTCGACCTCGATCACCACGATGACCCAGGAGGTTCGCGAGATCGCCGAGCAGACCAATCTGCTGGCGCTCAACGCGGCCATCGAGGCGGCCCGCGCCGGCGAGCAGGGGCGCGGCTTCGCGGTGGTTGCCGACGAGGTGCGCAAGCTGGCCGAAAAGTCGGCCCGCTCGGCTGGCGAGATCGACAGCGTCACCACCAGTCTGTCACGGCAGTCGGTGGCCGTGCGCGAGGCGGTCCACGCCGGCCTCGAACATCTGGAGTCCAGCCGGGCTGCGGTCGCGATGGTGTCGACGGCCATCGCGGCGGCCAACGAGTCGGTTGTGGCGGTGGGCCATGGCCTCGACGAGATTGCCGAGGCGACCGAACAGCAGCGCACCGCCAGCGCCGAGGTGGCGGCAGGGATTGAGGCGATCGCCGAGATGGCCCGCGACAACAACGCCGCCGTCGAGACGACGGCCGATGCCGCCCGCGAGATGGAAAGGCTGGCCGTCGAGCTTCAGCAGGCGGTGTCCCGTTTCCGCGTCTGACGGCTTTTCGACGGCAAGTTCCGTATCTCGTGGCGTCAGCGCGGGGTTCCGGGGCTAAAATACAAAATTGGCAACAGCCCATTTGCTACAAGACGGAGCCCCCCAGATGCCCCAGTACCGTTCCCGCACCTCCACCGCCGGTCGCAACATGGCCGGCGCCCGCGCCCTGTGGCGAGCCACCGGCATGAAGGACGGCGATTTCGAAAAGCCGATCATTGCCGTGGTGAACAGCTTCACCCAGTTCGTGCCCGGCCACGTGCACCTCAAGGATCTCGGCCAGCTGGTCGCCCGCGAGATCGAAGCAGCCGGTGGCGTGGCCAAGGAGTTCAACACCATCGCCATCGACGACGGCATCGCGATGGGCCATGGCGGCATGTTGTATTCGCTGCCCAGCCGCGACCTGATCGCCGACAGCGTCGAGTACATGTGCAACGGCCACACCGCCGACGCGATGGTGTGCATCTCCAACTGCGACAAGATCACCCCGGGCATGCTGATGGCCGCGCTGCGCCTCAACATTCCGGCGATCTTTGTTTCCGGTGGCCCGATGGAGGCCGGCAAGGTGAAGTGGGAGTCCAAGGTGATCTCCCTCGACCTCGTCGACGCGATGGTCAAGGCCGCCGACAGCAGCTGCTCCGACGAAGAGGTGAACGCCATCGAGCGCTCCGCCTGCCCGACCTGCGGCTCCTGCTCCGGCATGTTCACCGCCAACTCGATGAACTGCCTCACCGAGGCCCTCGGCCTGTCGCTGCCGGGCAACGGCACCGTGGTGGCCACCCACGTCGACCGGGAGCGCCTCTTCAAGGAAGCCGGTCGGCGCATCGTCGATCTGGCCCGCCGCTACTACGAGCACGACGACGAGTCGGTGCTGCCGCGCTCCATCGCCAGCTACAAGGCCTTCGAGAACGCCATCAGCCTCGACGTGGCGATGGGCGGCTCGACCAACACCGTGCTGCACCTGCTGGCCGCGGCCAAGGAGGCCGGTGTCGATTTCAAGATGCAGGACATCGACCGTATCTCCCGCCAGGTGCCCTGCCTGTGCAAGGTGGCGCCGGCGGTGGCCGACGTGCATATCGAGGACGTTCACCGCGCCGGCGGCATCATGGCGATTCTGGGCGAACTCGCCCGCGCCGGTCTGCTGCATACCGACCTGCCCACCGTCCATAGCAAGACCATGGCCGAAGCCCTGGCCACCTGGGACGTCATGCAGGCCCACGATGCGGGCGTGTTCAGTTTCTACAAGGCGGGCCCGGGCGGCGTGCCGACCCAGGTCGCCTTCAGCCAGGACCGCCGCTGGAACGAGCTCGACATGGACCGCAGCCACGGCGTGATCCGTGACAAGGCCAACGCCTTCAGCCAGGACGGTGGCCTCGCCGTGCTGTACGGCAACATCGCCGAGAAGGGCTGCATCGTGAAGACCGCCGGCGTTGACGAGTCCATCTGGAAATTCACCGGCCGCGCCCGTGTCTTCGAAAGCCAGGAAGATGCCGTCGCCGGCATCCTCGACGATCAGATCGTCGCCGGCGACGTGGTGGTGATCCGCTACGAAGGGCCGAAGGGCGGCCCGGGCATGCAGGAAATGCTCTACCCGACCAGCTACCTGAAGTCGAAGGGCCTCGGCAAGGCCTGTGCGCTCCTGACCGACGGGCGCTTCTCCGGCGGCACCTCGGGCCTCTCCATCGGCCATGCCTCCCCCGAGGCGGCCTGTGGCGGCGCGATCGGCCTGGTGGAGGAGGGCGACGTCATCGAGATCGACATCCCCAACCGCCGCATTCACCTGGCGGTGAGCGAAGCCGACCTGGCGAGTCGTCGTGAAGCCCAGAACGCCCGCGGCTGGAAGCCCGCCAACCGGGTGCGTCATGTGTCGGCGGCCCTGCAGGCCTACGCGGCGCTGACGACCAGTGCAGACACCGGCGCCGTGAGGGATGTCACACAAATTCAATCCTGAATTTGTCGGATTTTGTAGTATCAAGAGCCTAACGTGAGTTAGGCTCTTTTTTATTGTATTTGTTGAATTGTTCCTCCTGGAAGGCGATCAGGGGTTCTCGAAGGGGGCTTTGCGCACCGAGCGTGACTCCATTCCGGGCAGGCCTGTCATCCGCTGCCTAGCATCGCATTCATCATCACAGGTTCGACCGATCATGACATCTGCCCTCGTCTCCTCCCCCGCCTACGGCCCGGCGTGCCTCGTCCGTGAGATCGTGGTGCGTGCCGAGTGGGAGCGTCTCTACCGCCAGCTGCCGATGCCACACATGGTGCAGGCCTGGGTCTATGGCGAGGCCAAGGCGGCGGAGGGCTGGGGTGTGGAGCGGCTGGTGTTCGAACAGCACGGCCGGCCGCTGGCCATCTGTCAGGTCCTGGTCAAGCGTCTGCTCGGTTTGCCGGTGGCGGCCCGGATCAACCGCGGGCCCCAGTTCATGGCGCTCCGTCCGTCGGATGCGGACGGGCGGGCGGTGTATGCCGCCTTGCGCCAGCGCTGGCGTTTCGGCCGCCGCGGTGTGCTGCTGATGGCGCCGGGGCTGGTGGAGTCGGCGTCGCTGCGGGCCTGGCTGCGGACGATGGGTTTCCGGACCCGCGGGGTGGCCGGCTGGTGCTCGGCGACGCTCGATCTGACCTTGGGCGAGGAGGCCCTGCGCAGGCAACTGGCGGCCAACTGGCGTAACCACCTCAACGTGGCGGAGCGGAGCGGCCTCGTCTTCGAGCTGTCCACGGCGCCGGAGGCTGTGGACTGGATGCTGGCGCGCCACGCCGAGCACATGCAGGAGAAGGGTTTTTCCGGGACGACGGTGACTTTCCTGCGGGCGTTGCAGCGTGAGGCGCCGGACGACTTCTTCGTGGCGCGGGCCCTGCTGAACGGCGAACCGCTCGCCGGGATGGTCGTCTTCCGCTTCGGCCGCAGCGCCGAGTACTTCGTGGGCTGGTACGGGCCCGAGGCGCGCCAGGCCAAGGCCGGCAACTTCCTGCTATGGCACGCGGCCCAGGCCATGGGCCGTCTGGGCTGCGAGCGTTTCGACCTGGGCGGGTATTCCTCGTCGGAGGGCTACGGGCGTTTCAAGCAGGACATGCGTGGCAATGAATACCACCTGATGGAGGAGTGGCTGGCTGTCTGAGCGCTCCGTGGCTGGGCTCAGCCCAGCCCGCCCCCCCCGTGGGGGCAAGGAAACTCGGGGTGGCCTGCGTTTCCTTGAGAGCGCCCCGGGAACGGCTTGGGCATACAAGCCCCTGCCTGCGGGCAAGGGCGCGCGGTTGCCCTGCGTGTTCTTGCGACGGTGGGCCGCCTGGCCGGGCGTCAGCCGAGCTTCTTTTCGAAAAACAGAGCCTGGCCCATGGCGGGGTCGAGTTGATAGCCCTCGAAGCCGAAATCCAGGTAGGCGCGGCGGGCACCGTGGTTGCCTTCGAGCACCTCGAGGGTCAGCTTGCAGCAGCCCCGCTGGCGAGCCATCGCCTCTACATGCGCGAGAAGGGCCCGGGCGATGCCCTGGCGGCGGAAATCCTCGTGCACCACGATGTCGTGCACGTTGAGCAGCGGCCGGCCGGCGAAGGTCGAGAAGCCCTCCACGCAGTTGATCAGCCCGACCGCGCGTTGCCCGGTGTCGGATACCCGGTAGGCGATGTAGCTGAGCACCTGGGGCCGCCGGCGCAGCTCTGCCGGCAGGCGCTGGCGCAATTCGTCGCTCATCGGCTCGCCGTTGCCCGTCGGGCTCTGCATGTAGTGGTCGAGGAGGGCGAGGAAGTCGTCGCAGCTGCGGGGGTCGTCGAAGTCGGTGGCAGCGATGACGAGGGGCTGCGCTTCTCCAGATTGCCTTGGGGTGTTCATGGCCGCGTTGCTCACTTGCCCGACACCGCGTACAGGAGGCCCACCGTGAGCGCCGTCAGCGTCAGGATGATGCTGCCCGCCACCAGCAGGATGGGCGTGTAGCTGACGATGGCGAAGTGTTTTCCGCAGTGCTTGCAGCGGAAGTATTCGGTGAAGTTGATCCCGGCAAATTTGTGGGGCTGGATGCGCGAGGTGCGCACATTGGTGCTCTTGCAGTGGATGCAGTGGGGGTTGGCGCTGCGGATCAGGGCGTAGCGTCGGGCGGGCCGGCCGCTCCGTTTTTGTGCAGCCTGATCGGGAACGGAGGTGGTGTTCGCTGCGGTGTCCTGGCTGGGCGGCACGCTCTCCGGGGCGGCACTGGCTGGGGCTTCGCTGATCGGCGCGGCGACCCCGGGCTCCTGGCGTGCGGGGTGGTGGGCGCCAGGCCCCTTGTGCCGGTCGGCCGAGCGCTTGCGGTGCATTTGTGAGCGCCGGCGCAGGAGATAGGCTGCGAGCACGGCACAGAAGGCCAGCGCTGCGAGTCCTGCGGCCTTGACGTGGGGGGCGATGATCTCCCAGATGGCTTCCGGGTTGAGGGCCGGAGCCGCCGCTGGTTGGGCCTCTGTTTTGGCGGCACTCTTGGCCCGCAGCTCCTTGAGTTTCTCGTGGCCGTGCCAGGCGGCTTCGGCGGGGCTCATGCCGCTGCGGGCGAGTTGCAGCGCGTCCTCGAAGGCGAAGCCGGCCTCCCACCAGGCCAGCCGGTCGGCGGGGGTGAAGCCTTCGCGCTTCCATTCGCTGGGGTCGGAGCGGTCGAGGTCGGCCATCAGGGTGGTCGTGCTGCGCGCCGAATCCAGCCAGTTGCGGGCCTCCTGGGGGTCGAAGCCCTTGTCGGCCCAGGTGCGGGCCACCACCGGCGCAAAGCTTGCGCCCAGCCAGTCGACGGCCTCCTGGGGCTTGAAACCGTAACTCGCCCATTCCTGGGCGACCTGGGGCTTCAGGCCGGAGTCTTCCCAGCGGCTGATCCGGACCGGGGTCGTGAGGGCCGTGTCATCTACGCTCGGCTTGGCGGGTGCTGCCGCAGCGGGGCGGCCGTTGTCGGCTGCGGCACTGAGGGCCTGGATGGGTGAGGCGAGTGCGATCAGGACGGCGATGGCTGGAAGATGGGCTTTCATGGGGCGAAGATAAAGCAGGCGCGGGCCTGGGTTCAGCGAAGTTGTGGGTGGGTGCGAAATAAGTCATACGCTCCGCACACCGGGTTTGAAGCGGGTGGCGTGTTGGAGCGCACGTATCGGCCGGCATTTTCTCATGACAAAGGCGTTTCCGGCGCTCGAATTGTGTCCGTCCGTGTATTTCGTTCGGGAGCGGACGATTTTGCGCTGTGTGCGGCGGCTCGCAATTCAACCCGTGAAAAGGGTATCGTGGCATCAAGAGGTGTTGGGCGGGCGGCTTGCAGGCTGCGCCGCCACCGCGGTGGAGACCGGTAATGCACGAAATGTCGCTGGCGGAAGGCATCCGCCAGATCGTCGAGGACGCGGGGCGCAGGCAGGGCTTCCGGAAGGTGAAGACGGTTGTGCTGGAGATCGGCCAGCTCGCCGCCCTCGAGCCCGACAGCCTGCGCTTCTGCTTTGATCTGGTGATGAAAGACAGCATCGCCGAGGGCGCGGTGCTGCAGATCGACAGCCTGCCGGGGCGCGGCTGGTGTGCCCGGTGCGCCGAGACGGTGCCGATTGCGGCCCTGTATGATGCCTGCCCGCGCTGCGGCAGCTACCAGGTGCAGGCGAGCGGCGGCACCGAGATGCGGGTCAAGGAGCTTGAAATCGAGTGAAGGCGGTTTGAAATGTGCAATGTGTGCGGCTGTGGCAGCGGGGAGACCCGCATCGAAGGTGAAGGGGCGAAACCTGCCTATCGTTGGGCGCCGGTCGGGCGCCGCCAGGCGACCCGCGCCCAGGCTGAGGCCGCCCCTCCGGCGTCTGCGCACGCGGCGGGCGGGGAGGCGGGCGAGGGGAGCCTGCATTTCGGCCATGGCCCGGCGGGCGCCCACGCGCCGGGCATGAGCCAGGCCCAGATGGTGAAGATCGAGCAGGACATCCTCGCCAAAAACGATGGCTTCGCCGCCGACAACCGCCGCTGGCTCGCCGAGCGGGGCGTTCTGGCCCTCAACCTGGTGTCCAGCCCCGGCTCCGGCAAGACCAGCCTGCTGGTGCGCACGATCGCCGCGCTGCAGTCCCTGCCCCAGCCGGTGCCGGTGAGCGTCGTCGAGGGCGACCAGCAAACCAGCTTCGACGCCGAGCGCATCCGTGCCACCGGCGCTCCGGCGCTGCAGATCAACACCGGCAAGGGCTGTCATCTGGATGCGCGGATGGTCGGGATCGCCATGGAGAGGCTCGCGCCGCCCGAAGGCGGCGTGCTGCTCGTCGAGAACGTGGGCAACCTGGTCTGCCCGGCGGCCTTCGACCTGGGCGAGGCGGCCAAGGTGGTCGTGCTGTCGGTCACCGAGGGCGAGGACAAACCCCTCAAATACCCCGACATGTTCGCCGCCGCCAGCCTGATGCTGGTGAACAAGATCGACCTCCTGCCCCACCTGAACTTCGACGTGAACAAGACCATCGAATTTGCGCTGCGGGTCAACCCGCGCCTTCAAGTGATCTCGCTGTCAGCCAGCACCGGTGAGGGTTTCGAGGCCTGGCTGGACTGGCTGCTGACCCGCCGGAAGGCCGCCCGCATCGCCCGGGCCGAGCGGCTGGCGGGGCTGCGTGACGCCGCTGCCGATCCCGTTGCGGAGGCTGACCTCGAGCCCGCCGCCAACAGCGGCAGGGCAGGGTGAGCGTCCGATGCTGATCGTCGTCGACCCGACCCGCGTCGCCCGCCGGCTGCGGGTGCGCGGGGTGGTCCAGGGGGTGGGCTTCCGGCCCTTCGTCTATCGCTATGCCCGCAGCCTCGGCCTCGTCGGCTGGGTGCGCAATGACGGTGGCGGGGTGGAGATCGAGGTGCAGGGCAGCGAGCCGCTGGTCGAAGCCTTCACCCGCGGTCTGGTGGCCGAGGCGCCGCCCCTGGCGCGCATCGACACCGTCGAGCCGGAGGTGATCCCGCCCGAGGACGGGCGCCGTGATTTCGCGATCCTGCCCAGCGCCGGCGGCACCGTGGCCACCGCCATCGGGCCCGATGTAGGCGTCTGCCCGGCGTGCCTCGCCGAGCTGTTCGACCCCGCCGACCGCCGCTGGCGTTACCCCTTCATCAACTGCACCCACTGCGGGCCGCGCTACACCATCACCCGCAGCCTGCCCTACGACCGCGCCCGCACCAGCATGGCCGGCTTCGAGCAGTGCCCCGCGTGCGCCACCGAATATGCCCACCCGGGCGACCGGCGTTTCCATGCCGAGCCCAACGCCTGCCCGGTGTGCGGGCCGCGGCTCAGCCTGTTCGAGCCCCACGGCGTGCCGGCCCTGGCGCGCGATGCGATCGCCGAGACCCTGCGCCGCATCCGCCTGGGCGAGATCGTGGCGATCAAGAGCCTGGGTGGTTTTCACCTGGCCTGCGACGCGGCCAACGCTGCGGCCGTGGCCCGCCTGAGGGCATCCAAGCAGCGCCCCGACCGGCCCCTGGCGCTGATGCTCGCCAATCTTGCCAGCGTCGCCCCGCTGGCCCGGCTGGGCGGCGCGGCGGCAGCCACCCTCGAGAGCGCCGAGCGCCCCATCGTGCTGCTCGACAAGCAGGCCGGCTTCGACGCCCGCCTGCCCGGCATCGCGCCGGGGCTCGACGAAGTGGGCATCATGCTGCCCTACACGCCGCTGCATTACCTGCTCTTCCACGAGGCCGCCGGCCGCCCCGCCGGCACCGCCTGGCTCGCCGAAGCCCAGCCGCTGGCCCTGGTGATGACCAGCGCCAACCCCCACGGCGAGCCCCTCGTGCAGGGCAACGACGAAGCCTTCGAGCGTCTCGCCGAGATCGCCGACGTGCTCCTGATGCACGACCGGGACATCGTCGTACGCTGCGACGATTCGGTGCTCCGCCTGCGCTCCGACCTGCCCGTCGGGCCGGGTGAGGCCGCCGGGGCGGGCGTCCAGTTCCTGCGCCGGGCGCGGGGTTTCACGCCGCTCGCGATGCCGCTTCAAGAGGCCGGCCCGCCGGTGCTCGCCTTCGGCGCTCATCTCAAAGCCACCCTGTGCATGGCCCGCGGGCGCGAGGCCTTTCTATCCCAGCACATCGGCAACCTCAACAGCCCGGCCGCCTGCGCCGCGCTCGACGAGGCGGCCGAGCACCTGCAGACCATCCTGTCGGTGCGCCCGGCGGCGGTGGCCCACGACGCTCACCCCGACTACTACTCCACCCGCGCGGCGCTCGAGATGGCGGCGCGCCTGGGCGTGCCGGCGGTCGCCGTCCAGCATCACCACGCCCACATCGCGGCCGTGTGCGCCGAGCATAGTCTCGATGGCCCGGTGCTCGGCTTCGCCGCCGACGGGGTCGGCCTCGGCACCGACGGCATGCCCTGGGGCGGCGAACTGTTGCAGGTGGACGGGGCCGAATTCCAGCGCCTGGGGCATCTCGCCCCGCTGCCCCTGCCCGGGGGCGACCGCGCGGCCCGCGAACCGTGGCGCATGGCCTGTGCCGTGCTGCACGCCCTCGGAGGCGCCGACGAGGCTGCCCGGCGTTTCGCCCACCAGCCCCATGTGGCTCAGGTGCTCGACATGCTGACGCGCGGCACCCGCTGCCCACCGACCACCAGCCTCGGCCGCTGCTTCGACGCCGCCGCCGGCTTGCTGGGCCTGTGCGAGACGATGACGTTCGAAGGTCAGGCGGCCATGCTCCTCGAGACCGCCGCCCGAGCCTATGGCAAGGCGCTGCCCCTGCCCGGCGGCTATCACATCGACCGTCGCTCGCCCGACGGGCCCCTTGTGCTCAACCTTTACCCGCTCTTCAATCAGCTGGCCGAAGAAACCACGCCCGAGCGCGGTGCCGCCCATTTCCACGCCAGCCTCGTCGACGGGCTTGAGCACTGGATCGGCGAAGCCGCCGAGGCCAGCGGGCTGCGGCGGGTGGCGCTGGCCGGCGGATGCCTGCACAACCGCGTGCTGGCTGCCGGCCTGCGCAGCAAGCTGATGGCCCGCGGGCTGGCCGTCTTCGAGGCCCAGCACGTGCCCCCTGGCGACGGCGGCATCGCCCTCGGCCAGGCCTGGGTCGCCCGGGCGCAGCTCATGACGGGGCCTGCGACTTGAAAAAATCGGCTCACACGCCGGGCAGCGTGCGCCGGCTCGAAGACATCCCCAACGTCGGTTGCGCGGTGGCCGATGAACTGCGGGCCCTCGGCATCACGGCGCCGATTGGGCTCGTCGGCCGCGACCCGTGGGCCCTGTACGCCGAGCTCAACGCCCGCCGCGGCTTCTGCCACGACCCCTGCCTGCTCGACACCTTCATCGCCGCGACGCGCTTCATGGCCGGCGAGCCGGCCCGGCCCTGGTGGCATTACACGGCCGAGCGCAAGGCGCGCCAGGCCGCCAGCAAGGACTGATCCCATGTGCCTCGCCATCCCGACCCGCGTGGTCGAACTCCTCCCCGACAACCAGGCCCTGGTAGACCTGGGCGGCGTTCGCAAGGCCATCTCCCTCGAACTGGTGGACGATGTCGCGGTGGGTGATTACGTGATCATCCACGTAGGCTACGCGCTCACCCGGCTCGACCCCGACGAGGCGGCCCGCACGCTGGCGCTGATGGCCGAGGCCGGCCTCGACGTGGGCGGTGCGGGGGCGTGCCCATGAAATACGGTGACGCGTTTCGTGACGGCGAACTGGCCCGCGGCATCGCCGCCGCCATCGCCCGCGAGGCCAGCCCGGCGCGCCGCTACGCCTTCATGGAGTTCTGCGGCGGCCACACCCATGCGATCTCACGCTACGGCGTGGCGGACCTGCTGCCGGCCAATGTGCGCCTGATCCATGGCCCCGGCTGCCCGGTGTGCGTGCTGCCGGTCGGCCGGGTGGACATGGCGATCCGCCTCGCGCTCGCCCGCCCCGAAGTCATCCTGTGCACCTACGCCGACTGCCTGCGCGTGCCGGCCTCGGACGGCCTGTCGCTGCTGAAGGCGAAGGCGCGCGGCGCCGACGTGCGCATGGTGT
>RRZU010881541.1_pt1 | contig 12547 bp, 14 predicted proteins | sample 2165561 | NCBI WGS metagenome assembly RRZU01 (sample SAMN10456909, study PRJNA506462) | wastewater metagenome | isolation source: wastewater sludge | place: USA: Moscow, Idaho | reverse complement strand
ACTCCAATTTTTGGTCTGTAATAATTTGCATGCACAAAGGTCATGCTACCATTATGGTAATAGATATAACCTACATGGCTGTCAAGGCCTACAACATAAAGTCCTTCTCCCCTTTGTTTTATGTCATCAGTAATTTCGCTCATCGGTCTCTTATGAAAACGCTTTATATCGGTCGATACTTTCTTAATCAGGTATTCCGATGTTTGTTGAGCCCATTTGATGCGGGGAATATTAAAACCCATATCCCGCAATGTGGTGGTAACGAAGTATCCGCAGGCTATGCTTCCTTCTCTTGGAGTCTGGCTATGTCCGTGAAATGTCCACGGAGTATTGTACCACGCCTTGAAGAAATCGTCGGATATGGTTAGCATATATTCTTGAGCTTCGGAGATGATACTATCCTGCTTTTGTTTGTTATTTTCGCTCTTATTATAAGCGTCTCTGAAAGCGTCCCTTTTTTCTAAAGTTTCTTTTTTCAGTTCGGCATAAGGTTTCAATTCTTCAACTGTTTGCTTCTCTTCCTGTGCAGATGCTGCCTGCTTGTCTTGCGACTTGGATGAGCAAGAGAACAATAATAAAAGAGAGGTAAGAAGAGTAAAACCTTGTTTCATCCTCAGTCAATAAACCGTTTTGTAATATCTCCGAAAGCATCGATGCGCCTGTCGCGGAAGAAAGGCCACCAACGGCGTACCTGCTCTGAGCGTTTTATATCTGTTTCGATGACTTTTATTTCCTCTTTATCGTTCGATGCCTGCCAAAGCAATTCACCCTGAGGCCCTGCAACAAAACTGTTGCCCCAAAAGGCGATACCATTTGTTTGTCCTGACGGATCGGGTTCATAACCTGTACGGTTTACCGACACTACATGCAACCCATTGGCTACTGCATGTCCCCGCTGCGAGATCACCCATGCGCCAAGCTGGCGGTCTTTCTCCTCTGGCGTATCGGTCGACTCCCAGCCGATAGCAGTGGGGTATATCAGCAAATCTGCTCCTTTCATTGCCATGAGGCGTGCTGCTTCGGGATACCATTGATCCCAACAAACCAATACTCCCAGTTTACCGACCGAAGTACTGATCGGTTCGAAACCCAGATCGCCCGGTGTGAAATAAAATTTTTCGTAATAAGCCGGATCGTCCGGAATGTGCATTTTGCGGTACTTGCCCGCGATGCTTCCGTCTTTCTCCATCACCACAGCAGTATTGTGATACAGCCCCGGAGCACGGCGTTCGAACAGGGAAAGGACAATTACCACGCCCAGCTCTTTTGCCAACGCTCCGAACTCATCGGTAGACGGGCCGGGAATGGTTTCCGCCAGATCGAAGATGTTCGTGTCTTCTACTTGGCAGAAGTACAAAGAGTTGTGGAGCTCCTGCAAAACAATAAGCTCTGCACCCTGCTCTGCTGCTTCTCGTATATTATTTTTCAGCTTTTGTATATTGCTTTTTATATCAGGCGTATTGGCCTGTTGTATCAATCCTATTTTCATATCAATCGGGTAGTTTAATCGTGTCGGGAGACATTGCTGTATGTTTCTCAAATTCTTCTATTCGTAAGAGTATATCGTCTAGAAACTCCTGTGCGCAACCTGCCGCTTTTGCGTCCTCATAATATCTTTTCAATAAGGGCAGAAACAAGATGTCGTTTCCTGAAAATACCATTGCCGGAACATCGTTTTTCAGGCATCTGAACAATAATGCTTTTTGATCTTTCATCGGTTTCAGTCAATAAAGTTTTCAGGATACTGCATTGTTATGCAATGAAGCGATCCATGCTGGCGAATCAACGGAGAGCAGTCTACCCCTACAATATCTTTTTCGGGGAAAGCTTTTTGAAGCTGAACTTTAGCCTCTTCGTCCGTTTGGGTATCATTATAGAACGGCATCAATACAATGTCGTTCATTATCAAAAAATTGGCATAGGTAGCCGGCAATCGCTCGTTGTCTTCATCATAAACGGCTTTTGCCATCGGCAAAGCAATCAGGTTATACGGCTTACCCTTATAGTCGGTGAATGTCTTCAATTGCTCTTCCATCTTAGCCAAAGCATCGTAATGCTCGTCGTTCGTGTCGTCGCATTTCACATAAACAATCGTATGTTCGTCACAATAGCGTGCCAATGTATCGATATGGCTATCGGTGTCGTCTCCTGCCAAATAACCATGATCGAGCCACAACACACGGTCGAGCCCGAATGTTTCTTTCAGGTAATCCTCTATTCCGTCTTTCGACAAGTATGAGTTTCTATTGGGAGACAGCAGGCATTCTGTTGTAGTCAGCAATGTGCCTTTACCGTCAGACTCCAACGCTCCGCCTTCGAGAACAAAATCTTTTCGGTTGTCCAATTCCACATCCGCATTAAAGATATGCTTGGCGTAAAGTCCACGGGTTATCTGATTGTCGAAGTTTGAGGCGAATTTCAATCCCCAGCCATTGAAGGTAAAGTCGTAAACACATCGTTTATCGTTACGGAAAACCGAGATGCCGCCATGATCCCGCGCCCATGTGTCATTCGTCGGAAGTTCGACAAGAGTCAGATTCCCGAAAAGATTCTCGTATTTTTTCAATTCGTATTTTACAACCGCCTCATTGTGACAAACGATTATCAGTTTCTGTCTTTTGAGTATTTCCGCAGCAACGTTTACATAACAAGCCGTCACCTCCTCGATCATATAATTCCAATCCGATTCGGGATGTGGCCAAGTCAATTGTATCGCACTTTGAGGATACCATTCGGGAGGTAAAAGTATAGAATGAACCATTTAAATTATTTTTAGTTACAAAAATACAAATAAGTAGTCAATTATCGGTTATACTATTGCGAATAGAAGAATTTGAGAAATAGATTCCTTATCGTAAAATCGCGCCCGTAACCATTCTTCCCGAATGGATAGTCTGGCGGCGTGCGGAAAAGAATAAATCAGAATCGGAGTAGGTGCAGCGATCGCTCACCTCTATATTCATAGACGGTATTCCCGCTTCATGCAGCAATATTTTATTTGCCAAGCGAAGATCGATATGCATCTTTCCACTATCAGGATTCCGATATGCAATCGTTTCCATGGGGAAACCGGCTTCACTGAAAGCATCGGCGACCTCTTCGCCTACCTCGAAACATTTTTGAGAAATGCAGGGTGCTATGCCTGCGTACATATTTTGAGGAGAACAATCCAGTACATCGACCATTTTAGCTACTGTTTTTTGTGCAATTCGGGCAAATGTACCTTTCCATCCGGCATGCACCGCAGCCAAAACATGCTTCACGGAATCATAGATCAGAATCGGGACACAGTCGGCAGTGGTTACTCCGATGCAGATGTTCTTCTGGTTGGTGATAAGCGCATCCACGCCATTCAGCGATAAATATTTGTCATTATCGGAAAGAGCCATGAAATGGTCATTCAGAATACAGATTTTATCTCCGTGAGTCTGATATGGGATATAGATATCTTGCAAAGGAACATCGATCAGTGATGCCAAACGGCTTCTGTTTTCATATACGCATTCGGGGTTGTCTCCCGAATAAAATCCGAGATTGAACGATGTGTAAGTGCCCTCGCTAACACCTCCCTGAACGGTTGTCGAAAAATGAGCGACAGAGCCGAACTGACTCAGATTATCGAATTGTAATAGGTTATCGTGCGCCTTGTTTTGCATCATAAAATTTGAAAGCCTAAACGATTTAAAATATCTTTTTCTTCATTCGTTGCATTAACAACACTGTATGCATGATATTCCCTGCGGAGAGGATATTCGTTCCGCAATTTTTTGAAAGAAGCGGGGTCATTTGTAAGACGGGAATAATCGCCTGCCGGGTCGTATGTTTCCAGTATGGCATCATAAATACGGTTGTCCGAATCGGCATACTTATCCATGTCGATGACAGGGTTTGCAGGAGCAGGCTCTTTAACCAATGAAACAGGCTCTTTGCTCATGCCGTAAAAATCAGCGATTGCCGCCAAAGACATACGTGTGGCATTTGCCTTTCCGTCAGCAGAATATCCGGCGATATGAGGCGTAGCTATATCGGCCATCTTCAGATATTCGAGATCGATATTTGGTTCGTTCTCCCAGCAATCGATAACAGCTCCCGATATTTCACCTTTGTTCAGCGCAGCCTTGATGGCATTGGTGTGGATGATTGCACCGCGTGCCGAGTTGATAATTACAGGTTTCTTCTTCAGAGAAGAGAAGAAGTCCGCATCGGCAAGATGATAGGTTTTATATTCACCTTGTTTGGTCAACGGTGTATGAAATGTGATAATATCCGCCTCATTCATTATCGTTTGCAGGCTGACGAAACGGTCATCGCCTTCTTTGACTTGTCGTGGAGGGTCGTTCAGCAAGACTTTCATGCCTAATAGTTCACAGGCTTTCGCTACTTTCTTGCCCACGTTTCCAACTCCTACAATCCCGATTGTCTTGTCTTTCAGATCGAATCCCTTTTTTCGGGACATGGCTATCAAAACAGATATGATATATTGCTGTACCGAGCCGGAGTTGCAGCCGGGTGCATTTGTCCATGCGATGCCGTTCAGGTCGCAGTAAGCGGTGTCGATGTGATCGTAACCGATGGTCGCCGAGCAGATCAGTTTTACCGCTGTTCCTTTCAATATGCCTTCGTCGAAATGCGTCACTGTGCGCACGATCAGCGTATCGGCATCTTTAACCGTTTCGTTGGTGAAGGCCGCCCCGTCCAGATAGATAACTTCGCCAAAAAGCTCGGCGATGCCATTGAGGTAGGGGATGTTTTTATCGGCTGCTATTTTCATTTAAGTTGCAAACAGTATTTATGGATATATTTTGTCATCCTGGGTGGAACGAAGGATCTCTTTTTGAAGATTCTTCACTTTGTTCAGAATGACAAAGTGTGTATTTGTCTTGTTTCATCATTGACAAAAAGTCGAAATGATTTTTCAATTCTCTTTTTTATTGACCAACTCACGAAATATGTTTTCTATCGAATCTATTTCAGACACCTGCCTGTCGGCTATTAAACTGCCTTTATCCAACAGGATCAACCGTGAACAAATATCCTTCACTTCGGACAAAATATGAGTAGAGAATAATATGATCTTGTCTTTGGATAGTTCTACAAACAGGTTGTTGAGGCTTTCACGCTGATTGGGATCCAGTCCGGATGTGGCTTCGTCAAGAATAAGGAAGACAGGGTCGTTTATCAATGCCTGAGCAATACCCACACGCTGGCGGTTTCCTTTTGACAGCTCTTTTATTTTCTTTTTGTATTCGTTTTGCAATCCGGCAGACTCTATTGCTTCGGTTACCCTACGCTTGTCGGATTTGTAAATTCCTCTGACATATTCCAGATATTCACGTACATACATATCGTCGTACAGAGGATTGTCTTCAGAAAGATAACCGATCTGCTTTTTTATTTTGAGAGAGTCGGCTGTAAAATTGTTTCCGAAAAACGATACGGTTCCTTTATCGGGACGGATAATCCCGCTCAGAATTTTCATCAGGGTTGATTTGCCCGCCCCGTTTACACCGAGCAGACCGACTATTTCTCCTTTTTGCATGGAAAAACTCACCTCCGACAAGGCTTTCAGCTCTCCGTAATGCTTCGATATCTGTTCTACCTGTACCAATCTGTTTCTGTTTTATTACTCCAAAAATAAGAAATCTCCCCGAATTAATCCGGAGAGATTCCCTTTTATTATTTGTTTCGGTTAAATTGCAATTGGAGTATAAACTCTCGATTGTAACTCTTTGTCGAGGGTATAAACCCCGAATCCGTTATCTTTAATCATTTTCAAGGCATCGATGTATCCCTGTGCAGTAGCCTCTTCTTCTACCTGCTCGTCTACAAACCATCTCAACATGCTTTCTGTTGCATAGTCTTTTTCTTCTTTAGCCAAAGAAACCAGATCGTTGATAAGGCCTGTTACTACTTGCTCATGTTTCAATGTATCTTGGAATGCGTCTAATGGAGATTTCCACGAATGCGATACTTTAGCGATAGGTTTTAGTTCTACTTTACCTCCTCTTTCGATTACATAGTTAAGGAACTTCAACGCATGGTCTTGTTCTTCTTTAAACTGGATTGCGAACCAGTTTGCAAAACCCGGTTTGCCATCTGCTGCAAAATGTGCAGACATTGACAGATAGAGATAAGCTGACCAAAATTCGGCATTTATTTGAGCATTTAAAGCTGCTTCTAATTTTTTGCTTAACATAATGATATTTTTTGATGTTAGTTTCTCTTTTAACGAATACGAGCCTGATATTGTTCAGACACTTCTGATAAAAGAAGATATGCGAAATTACAAAATATAATTCTTTATTCAAAAAGAATACTGAACAGTGAATAGACCATGCAGAGCCTTTTGTGTTTAATTACAGATTCAGATTACTCCCTTTAGGATATTTCACACTATAGCTTATCTGGTATGTCTTGGTTTCGCCTGCTTTCAGTTCTTCTTCCCACGAGATCACTCCAAGGTCTTCCCTGTTGACAGTCCACGGTGTAGTGTCTTTGGTCAGTAATTCCACCTCGATAGCCTTTTGGGTAGAGATCGGGTACTGATCTTTCAGCGTCATTTTTATCGGTTTATTCTGATTGTTTTTCACTGTCAGTTTATAGGTAAACACCTGCTTCGTGTCGTTGCCTAAGAATTTGGTGCTGCTAAAATCCTGCATTTTCTCACGCTTCACGGCAACACGTTTATCCGTGCCCAGTGTGAGAGCCAGCTTCTCTTGCGTGGAGCGGGCATCGATATACGATTCGCCAACGTAAGTTCCATCGTAGGTAATGTTTGCTTTACCGCTCAACAGGTTCAGTTTTTCCCAGTTCGAGATTTCTGCCAGCAGGTACGTTTCACTATCCAGTTTCGGTGCACAGTAGTATTTATACTCTGCCTGAGTTTCTTTTATTTGCAGATCGATGGTTTGCTCTTTTCCATTGCCCGGGATTGAGTAAGGCATATCTATATTATACACCATATTCAGGTCGTTTTCGGTCTGGGTAATATAATCGTCCATACCACTCTTCAGTGTGACTATTACTACCCCGTTTGCTCCGCGGGAACCATATATCGCAGTAGCGGACTCGTCTTTCAGTACATCGACGTTCTTTATCGAGTTAGGGTCGAGCGAGTTGAGATATCCTTGGCCGACTTCTTCTCCATCGACTATCACCAGAGGTGTAGCTATGTCTTTGATACTGGAAATTCCTCTGATAATTACTCCATCTTCTTTCTTTTCTGCCGATTTTTCATAAGAATAGCTATTTTGCACAGCAACACCAGCCGCTTTGCCTTGTAGCGCGCTTGCAATAGATGGGGCCTGTCTAATATAATCAAGGAACCATGCATTGAATAAAGGGGCTACCTTTCCGTTGCTCGGTGTGGCGGTCGATAAAGTAAGATCCACCCTTTCCCAGTCGACACCCGTTGTCTGGCGCACTTTCGACTTCGCCGCTATTTTGATCGGCTGATCGGTAGAGGCTATATTTATATCATAGTATGGAGTCCAGCTGGCAGCGGCAGTGTAATACGATATGGTAAAGGTGCAACTTGTAGTAAGCGGAGATGTCAGATTCAATCGAAGAATGCCCACTGATTTATTATTCTTCAACGATTCCTGGCTCAGTTGACTCCTTAAACGTATAATGGCATTAGCATAATCGGCCTTTTTCTTATTGTTGGCAGACTGTGCGTTCTGAAGTTCCAACGATTTTGTTTTGTAATAGTCCATGGTCTTCACCAATTCATCGATGCCCAAGCCTTTCTCCGACCCCGAAACATTCTTGTCTGTTCCTTTTTGCAACAGGGCCAATAAATTAGTTGTGATACCGATTTCGGTATTTATTTGCTCCAGCTTTTTATCGTAAAAATCAACGGAATCCTGCAATTTTTTTAAGGCAGGATTTGCGGATTTGCTTTCTGACAGATAATCGATAGAATACTCGTAAGCCGAAACAATGACTCCGTTCGTCGCTTTTATTTTCAAACTATTCTTATCTATATTAGGGCTCAAGCCTTCGATAGAAATTTCATTCTCTCCTTTCGACAGGGAAGAACTTGCTGTATGCGTTAATTCGGCACCCTGAAAAAAGACAGTCGCATTGTCTAATTTCGATTTCACGGCTTTCTTCTCTTGTGCAGCCATACCCAACGGAAGACAGGCAAGAAGAATCCATAGAAGCTTTGTTTTCATATCCATGTTTGTTTGGTTAATATTTATAATCCAAATATAGAATATAAAAAACATACTTTACCCAGAAATGGATAAAATCTCATTTTAGAATCGGCGAAAAATGAGAAGTTAGTAATGGGTTTTTAATCGAGGCTAGCCCTTTCTATAAAGCCTCCTTTGATCAACAATTCTATTGCCCGTTGATAGTTGCCTGACATAACCTGCAATCTGGCAGATCCGCCTTTCGATGTGGAAATACTCAAATATTCTGTGTTTATTGTGCACTCGATGCCATTATCAAGCAGATAAGATTCGGCAATAGCCAAATCGGCTTCGAAATTCGATGATTTTACAGTCCTAAGTTCGTCCATAATATTATTCTTTAGAATTAATATCGCATATAAATATAAGAAAAATCATCGGATTGTCATAGCGTCGGGAGGAGCAATATCAATCAGTCGGAGAATGAAGTAAAATCGGATCTTGTTATGGAAAGTTCATCGAAGGATAATTATCAAATATCCTTGAAATAAATTTTTTGAAAATTAACTTTTTATCTTTATCTTTTTATATTTGTACATTGTGCAATCAATTGTCAAGTTTAACCAAATTGAACTAATATGAAAACTAAATTTCCCCTATTATTTATTATTCTATCAATCTGTTGTATAAATATTAAAGCGCAAGGATTTGATTCTAGTAAATTAATTTTTGGCGGAGATATTGGATTTGCAATATCCAATAGTAGTTGGAGAGTTGGTATATCTCCGCAGATAGGATATAAGTTGACTGATAAATTCCATACGGGAGCTGGTATTAGTTATATACACGGAGAATCTAAAGGCTCCGATATTTATAAGTATAATGAAAACAGTATTGGACTAAATCTTTTCGCCCATTACTATCCTTGGAAAAAAATAGTGCTTAGGCTTAAACCCGAAATTATGTATACGTGGTATAAAGAAAAATATGTTCCGTTATTCTCCGAAAGTTCTGAAATGGAAGAGTATACAACTAATAAATTTGTTCCGGCAGTAGTAGTCGGTGGAGGGGTACATCTTAGACCTGTGATGATATTGTTGAATTATGAACTTATCCAAAATAAATATTCGTCTTATTCAGATAATGTTTTTTTAAGTATTGGGCTTATGTTCTAGTATTTCAACCGCTCACAGACACGATTTAAGGTTGCAATCCTCTCTTATGTGGGTTTATCGAAAACACAATAGGATAAAACACAAAGAAAAAGCGGGATTGTTTCGTTTTCTTTGAACTGAAACAATCCCGCTTTTTCTTTTTTTTCTTAGTTCTCCTTAAACATCTCGTCGAAATTGACAACCTGTTTTCCAGGTAATATCTGATTGAGAACCACACCGATGATTGAAGCAAGAGCCATTCCTTCCAAAGAAAATATCTTGCCGATATGTATAGCAGCTCCACCAATCCCGATAACAAGGATTACAGATGAGATGATTAGATTGCGTTTGCGGCTGAAGTCTACTTTGTTTTCTACCAGCATGCGCAATCCGCTCGATGCAATTATACCGAACAGCAATATGGATACGCCACCCATTACAGGAGTTGGTATAGTCGTCAATAAAGCGGCTATCTTTCCGCAAAATCCAAACAGAATGGCAAAAACCGCTGCCCCCACGAAAAGATATATACTGAATGCCCGGGTGATAGCCAATACTCCGATGTTTTCACCGTAAGTTGTATTTGGAGGCCCACCTATTGCTCCGGCGATCATAGTAGCCACACCGTCTCCCAGCATCGAGCGATCCAGTCCGGGATCTTTTATCAAGTCCTTATTCACTACCTTGCTTAATACCAGCTGATGACCGATATGTTCGGCGATGGGAACGATTGCTACCGGCACCATCATCAAGAATACGCGCCATGTGAAGCTCGGGGTATAATCAACAAACGGAAGTTGGAATGGTGGCATTTGTATCCAATTGGCATCCAATACCGGTTGGAAATTGACTACTCCCATTATCATAGAGAATACATATCCGCCGATGATACCCACAAGCACAGGAATTACACTTAGAAATCCACGGGTGAAAATAGCTGTCAGTATTGTAATCGTCAGGGTTACAAGTCCGATCAGCACATACATCAGGTCATATTCTCCGGCCGGATTGTTGGTAGACATGTTTACGGCTGTTGCCGAAAGCCCTAGTCCGATAACCATAATCACAGGTCCTACCACCACCGGCGGTAATAATTTCATCAGCCAGTTGGTTCCGGCTCTGGATATGATCAGAGCAACGATGGAGTATGTTACCCCCACGAGGAAGCAGCCTACCAAAAAGCTACCCGTGCTGACACCCGATGCGGGGTCGAGCTCCAAGGCTTTGACTGCAATGATAGGGTTGATGAACGCAAAGGACGAACCGAGATAAGACGGAACTTTTCCTTTAGTGATTACAATAAATACCAGTGTGCCTATCCCGCTGGATATAAGGGCCACTGCGGGACTCATGCCCGTTAGTGCCGGTACCAATACAGTGGCGCCGAACATAGCAAACAGGTGTTGTATACTTAACAACAACCATTGTACCGGCTTGGGTTTCTCCATGATTTCCAGTACTACTTTCTTTTCTTTTTTCCTGACTTGTCCCCTTCAAATTTAGTGCGGTCACAAATATCTGTATATCAGCTTAAGTTTATTTTATTTTGCTAAATTTACCGCACTAAAGGCGTTTTTAGCATGAAAATAAGAATCGTGAAAACAGGATCGAACGCGAAAGCCGTTCAGGTGATACGATATCATAATAATAAAAGAGTCATCATGCATCACGTGGGTTCAGCCCATACAAGTGAAGCCCTTGATGATTTGGTATTGGCGGCTGAAGAATGGATAAAGGACTACTCGGCACAACTTTCTATCTTTCCTGATGAGAACCCGAACAAGCTATTGCACCTGAATCATTGTACATTCTTGGGTGTACAATACAACTTTTTCAACGATCAGGTAATTGCCCTTCAAGATAAAATCGGGTTGGGAAAGTTGCCCGCTTTATTGAAAGACCTGGTTACAATAAGGATATTTGAACCGGCATCAAAGCTTCGTTCCTTGGAGTTGATGGAGCAGTATTTTTGTATTCATCATAATCGCAAGACCTACTACAAACTGGCTCCCGGGTGGATCGGGTTGAAAGATGAGGCTGAAGGGGCAGTCATGAACTTTGCCAAGGAGTGCTATTCCTTCAACCACGAATTGCTTTTTTACGACGTCACGACCCTTTACTTCGAGACCTTCGAGGAAGACGAGTTGCGGAAGAATGGATTCTCAAAAGACAACAAGTCCCAGCAACCACAGATACTGGTGGCTCTAATGGTCACCAAAGAAGGTTTTCCCGTTGCATACGAGATATTCAGTGGCAATACTTTCGAGGGGCACACCATAATCCCCGTGGTCAAGGGATTCATTGAAAAAAATAAGGTAAAAGAACTCACCGTGGTGGCCGACGCGGCCATGATCAGCATGGATAATATCACGGAACTAACCAACAACAAGATCAATTACATTGTTGGAGCGCGCTTGGGAAACATCCCGGCGGAATTACTGGAAACCATCAACAAGAATATCTGCCGTGAAGACGGCAAGAGCATCAGGTTGAAGACCGAGCTTGGATACCTGGTTTGTAGTTACTCTTCGGCTCGCTACCGGAAAGAACTCCACGAGATGAATAATCAAATAGAAAAAGCGAGACTGGTTGTCGAACAACCCTCGAAAACCAAGAAGCTAAAGTTCATCCAAACCAAAAACCAGAAAGTCGCACTCAACGAAAAGCTAATCGAGAAAACCAGGAAGACCCTCGGGATCAAAGGATATTACACTAACCTGACCCCGGCGGTGGCAGACGATAAAACAATCATAGAGCGTTATCACGAGCTATACAGGATTGAACAGGCTTTCAGAATATCAAAAAATGATCTTCAGACAAGGCCTATTTTTCATTTTAAAGAACAACCGATAAAACTGCACGTGCTGATTTGCTTTGTAGCCCTTGTCGTATCGAAACATATTGAATTGCAAACCGGCGTCTCGATCAAGAAGTACGTGAGTGAAGCGAAGAAGATTGTCGATGGGCAACTTCTGAACCAAATCACGAACAGGATAGTCACGGTGAAAGCTGAGCCAACAGCAAAAATGAGGGAAATAATGCAAAAACTATTTCCACCGCACTAAAAGGGACAAGTCAGGACTTTCTTTTCTTTTTTGTCGTTTTCCATAATGTAAGAGCATAAAAAAAGCCGACACAAGCATGTCCGGCTTTATTCTGATTATCTATTTAGTGTACATATATCTATCCGATTTTATTTCGAGGGATAAAGATAATATAAAAAATAAAAAACAGCATTTTTGAGTGCTGTTCTTT
>RRZU010741488.1_pt1 | contig 12547 bp, 13 predicted proteins | sample 2165561 | NCBI WGS metagenome assembly RRZU01 (sample SAMN10456909, study PRJNA506462) | wastewater metagenome | isolation source: wastewater sludge | place: USA: Moscow, Idaho | reverse complement strand
TGCTTCATCTTGCGCTTGAAGACCGGGAAGTTGCCGATGTCGGAGCGTCCCTCGGCCGTGACCTCCTCGTTGGCGAGGACGGTCCCCAGCCCGGGGCACCAGTTGACCGGCGCCTCCGCGGTGTAGGCCAACCGGTACGAGTCGACGACGGCCGCGCGCTCGACCTCGGTCAGCTGGGCCCAGGGCCGGTCGCCCTCGACCGGGCGGGTGCCCGCCTCCAGCTCGGCGCGCAGGCCGGCGGTGGGGGGGGCCCGGCCCCGGCCGCCGCCGGGGCGGGCCGCCGAGACGTCATACCAGGAGTTGAAGATCTGGACGAAGATCCACTGGGTCCAGCGGTAGTACTCCTCGTCGACCGTCGCATAGCTGCGGCGGTTGTCGAAGCCGAGGCCGAGGCGGCGCAGCTGCCGCTTCATGATGACGATATTGTCCTCGGTCGTCTTCCGCGGGTGCTGGCCGGTCTGGACGGCGTACTGCTCCGCGGGCAGGCCGAAGGCGTCGTAGCCGAGGGCGTGCAGGACGTTCTTGCCGAGCATCCGGTGGAACCGCGAGTAGACATCGGTGGCGATATAGCCCAGCGGGTGGCCGATGTGCAGCCCCGCGCCGCTGGGGTAGGGGAACATGTCGAGGACGATCATCTTCGTCCCCAGTGCGGCGACCCCGGTCGGGTCGGCCCACGGCCCGGCGGGGTTGGGGGCCTCGAAGGTGCCCTCCTCCTCCCACCGGTCCTGCCAGGCGACCTCGATGTGGTCGGCCAGCTCGGCGGTGTAGCGGTACGGGGTCTCGCTCATGGTTCGGTACGTCCTCGTGTGCTCGGGTTCCCCCGAAACCTACCGCAGCGCACCCGCCCCGATCGCTCCGATAACGATGAGCAGCTGGCCGAGGTGGTAGGTCGTCATGACGACGACCCGGGCCCACGCCTGCCGGGCGACGAACCGGTCCCAGCCGAGGACGGCGTCCGAGACGAGGAAGAGCAGCGCGCCCGCGCCGAGCACCGGCCGTCCCAGGCTCACCCCCAGCGCGGCCATGGTCCCGATCACCGCCATGTATGCCGCCACCGCGCCGCCGAGCACCGGGCCACCCTGGACGCGAGCGCCGAGGAAGACCCGCCGGCCGACGAGGACGAGGGCGACCAGAACGAGGGCGACGACCGGGGACCACGTCGGCTGGGCGAGGAGGAGGAAGGCGACGACATACGCCAGATGCCCGAGGAGGAAGCTGGCCAGCCCGCGGATGAACGAGCCCTCGGCGTCACCGAGGAGGAAGACGTCACCGGCGAGGGAGCAGAGCAGCGCGAGAAGGATCCACCGCCCGACCGAGGTGTCGAGCGCGCCGAGGGAGAGCGCGACACCGATGAGCGCCACGAGTGCCCCTGGCTTGAGCCATCGCTCGGCATCGCGGCGCCCGAAGAGGACCGCGATCTCGTTGAAGACGGCGACGACGACGAAGAGCGCGGTGACCGAGTTCATCCACCCACCCCGATGACGACGAGAACAAGCAGGACCTGGCCCAGATGCTGCGCCGCAGTCGTCACGACGGCAAGCGCACGCTGAGGAGCAACGAGCCGGTGATACCCCGCGGCGCCCGCGGCGAGGACGAGCAGCAGCGCGCCGGCCCCGGCAACCGGCCCCGAGGCGACCCCGACACCGACGAGCAGGACGACCGGCAGCACCGCGAGGGCGAGCGCGACCCCCACCGGGGCGGCGGTCTGCAGCACCGGCCACAGCAGGACCGCGATGGCGACGGAGCACACCGCGGCGACGACTGCACCGACGACCCAGCCGAGCGTGCTCCGCTCGGTCGGCACGAGAAACAGAGCGGCAAGGAAGCCGAGATGGCACACGGCATACCCCAAGACGCCGACCCGACCGGGGCGGGCCCGGCCCGTTCCCAGGGCGACATCGGCGGCGGTGCAGGCCGCAACGGCGAGGAGCACCGCGCGCCCCGCGGCGAAGGACTCGGCCCGGCCCAGCCAGGCCAGCGCGAGGAGCAGCACCCCGAAGGCGGGGCGCAGGATGCGCGACAGGTCCCGGTCGGAGCGGGCCACGGCGCCGACGTCGCCGGCGCCCAGGGCAGCCAGGGCCACGAGGAGGACGACGGCGTACCAGCTCACCGGACGAGCCTCCCACAGACCACGGGCCTAGACTTGAGGCTGTGATGGTGACCGAGCATGTCGTGACCGAGCAGGACACCGCGGCGACGGTGGGAAGCGGTGATCTGCCCGTCCTGGCCACTCCGACCCTGGCGACGTGGTTCGAGATGGCGACCGTTGCGGGCGCCGCGGACATGGTCGAGGACGGCCAGACCACGGTCGGGACGCTCCTGGCCATCGAGCATCTCCGGCCGAGCCCGGTCGGGGCCACCGTGACCATCCACTGCAGCATGCCGGCCCGGGACGGCCGTCGGATCATGTTCCAGGTCCGCGCTACAGACGCCGACGGTGAGGACCTCGCCACCGGCAAGGTCCACCGCGCGGTGGTCAACGCCAAGAAGTTCATGGCTCGCTGCACCACGGCCGAGTGAGCCGCTCGGCCCGTCTGCCTGGCTGGTCACCGGTGCGCTGAGCACTCCCGGACGGCGAGGACGACCAAGGCCCGCGCCACGGCGATGACCTCGTCGAGGTCGACCTGCTCCCTGGGTGCGTGTGCGTACCGCACGTCCCCCGGTCCGAAGTGCAGCGACGGTATGCCGCCCACCCCGACAAACAGCCGAAAGGTCTGGGGCGCGGTGCTTTGGGTCTGGGTAGCGCGCGGCGCGGCCCTTGGGCGGGGTGACCAACACCATGGCGTGGACCGGACCAAAGGCCCGTGAGCAGCACGGATGCAGGTTCGCCGCGGCGTAGCATCGAGGTGGAGGGCAGTCGCCGCCGATCGGGCCCAAGGAATGTGCCGACCCTCGTCAGACCACCCTGCGCGGATGCCGCGCCGGGTCCCGCGTGCCCGCAGGCAGACCTCCCTCCACCGACCCGGACCCGGGCCGGTAGCGATGAAAGGGAAGTAACCATGGACCTCGTGGGGCACCTGCGGGCACAGTCCACCACGCTCGTCGACGAGGCCACCGCAGCGGTGGCCCGGGCCGAGCTCACCCACTACGTGCGGCACGGCGAGGAGGTCACCCGCGAGCACCTGCGGACCCTGCTCGAGCTGACGATCCTCTGCCTGGAGCAGCGGCAGCTCGCCCCGATGGTCGAGCACGCCGAGCAGATCGCGCGGGAGCGCTTCGCCGCCGGCTTCGGGCTCGAGGAGGTGCAGACCGCGTTCAACGTCCTCGAGGAGGCCGCCTGGCTGCACCTGGTGCACGAGGCACCGACCGACGAGCTCGCCCAGGATCTCGGCCTGGTCGCGACGGTTCTCGGCGCCGGCAAGGACCAGCTGGCTCGGACCTATGTCTCCCTCGCCAGCCACCACCAGGCTCCGAGCCTGGACATGCGGGCGCTCTTCGACGGTGTGGCAACGCACAGCATCGCCAACGCGCACACGCCATAGGACGCGCGCGGGCGCTTCGGGGTCAGGGCCCTTGGTGTCAGAGTGCGCGCGGGCACCGAGCGCCCGGCCCTTCAGAACGCGAAACTCCCCGAGTCGATAAGACTCGGGGAGCACGGGACGTCCTGACACATCAGGTCGGTGGAGATGCTGGCTCGACATTCCAGAGCAGCATCACCACTGGGCGGCGTGCGTCAACGTGTTGAGCGCGCCGGGCAGCGGCGCTCCCCCGAACCCGAGCGGAACCGCCTGCACAGTCTGGAGGACCGACTCTCCGAGACGACTGTCGCCAGCATCGTCGCCGACTACCAGCGCGGTGTGCCGATCACTCAGCTGGCGCGCTCGCTCGAGTTGGAAGGCAGGCGTTCTCGGCATCCTGCGTGACCACGGTGTCCAGCTCCGCATGCGCCCGATGACGGACAACGAGGTCAAGGAGGCAGTCCGCCTGTACCAGCAAGGCTGGTCACTCGCGCGGGTAGGCCGGCAGCTCAGCCGTGACCACAGCGCGATACGTGATGCCCTTGAGGGGTCGGGCGTGCCACGACGAGACTCGCATGGCCGAACACGCTTCGAGGACTGAGCAATCCTCGGCTCAGCCAGACCCCCTACCTGACTTTGTTCATCTGGTTAGTGTGTGAGTGTCCGGCCTTGGAGCGCCTTGAGGATGGCCTGCTGATCGGTGGGGATTGCTGGCGGGAAGGTGTGCGTCGTGCCGTTGATCGCGATGGTCGCTGAGCGCAGCGCGCGTAGCGTGCGGGTGAGGTTGCGGATGCTCAGTCCGGTGCGGGCTTGTGCCTCCCGGGAGACGGCTAGCGCGGTGAAGACAATGGTCAGGTGTGCCTCGATCGCGTCGCGTTTACGGCCGAAGAAGGGGCGGGCTCGGAGGTCTGTCTTGCTCATTCGGAAGGACTGCTCCACGTGCCAGAGGTCGTGGTAGGACCCGATGACCTCGTCAGCGGGCATGACTTCAGCGCTGATGTTCGACACGTACCCCTTCAAGCCTGCGAGGCGGCGCGCTCGGGCGAGGGCGGCCTCGTCGAGGGTGCGGGTGCCGTTGCTGGTCTTGACGAACCGTGGTGTGCGGGCGGCCTTCTCGCCGGCGATGACGGCCTTGGCTCGGTTCTCCCCCGCAAGCGGGGGCACCCCCACTGCAACGTCAGGGTCCGCCCGTCACGGGCGGCGCGTTTGGCCGAGTACGCCCAGACCGCCCGCCACGACCCGGGATGCTGGTCGGGGTTCCAGACCGGTTCGCGGCGCAGCATCGGGTTGTTCTCGCTGTTACGTCCGGTCTTGGAGGTGAGCGTGTCGATGATCTGCCCGTCGGTGAAGGCGTCGCCGTGCCACCGGAAGTGCGAGGCCAGATCGAGCGGCGCCTTGACCGTCCGGGACCCGACGATGAACCGTAGCCCGGCCTCGTCCAGCTGGCGCAGATTCGTCGCCGACACCATCCCGGCGTCCGCGACGACGACCATGTCGGCCAGGCCATGGCGGGCCTGGAAGGTCTTGATGACCGGGATGATTGTCGTAGTCTCGGCCCTGTTTCCCTCGAAACAGCCGATCTCCAAAGGGAACCCGCGACGGTCCACAAGCAGCCCGACCACGATTTGAGGGTCGACCCGCCGTTCCTTGGAGTAGCCGACCTTGCGCAGGTCGTCCTCCTTCTCGGCCTCGAAGTACAGCGTCGTGACGTCGTACAAGATCAAGCTCACGTCCCCGGTACTGGCCGCATGCGCGAAGCAGGCCGTAGCGATCCGGTCCCGGTACGTGCGCTTCTGCGCTCGGGCCAGCGTCCGGCGCATCGTCGAGTAGCTGGCCGGGCTACGGGGCTCTTCGTACTTAGCCGGGCATCTCGTTGAGGGCTGTTGACGCCCGTCGGTGTTGGCGGGTGCAGGCCCAGCGTATGCGGCGGCGGTGGTTGTCGACGTTGCGGAAGCCGAAGGCGTTGCGTCCTTGGTGTTTCGCGAGCCGGTTGTAGCCCTCGGATCGGGCGTTGGAGTAGCCGGTGGTGATGGCTGCTTCGACGGCGGGCCACCAGGTCTCGATGGTCGCGGCGAGCCGGTGGACCTCGGGGATCTCGCAGGCAGCGGCCTGGGCATAGAACCGCCACAGTCGGTGGGAGATGACCGACCGGTCCGGGACGGCGCTGCCGGGGGTCGGTGCGAGGGCCAGGAGCTGGCGCAGGTTCTCCTTGACGGTGTAGGCGTGCAGGATCTCGATGCCGGGGTCACCGGCGTCGATCAGCTCGTTCCACATCCGGGCGAACGAGGCGGGGGCGAGCCGTTCGTGGGCGGTCAGCAGCCGGCGCCGGCGGGCCCACTCGGGTCGGTCTTGCGGCCGCGGCGGCCGCGGTACTCGCGGGTGGCTCGCTGCCGGACGTCGGTGAGCATGTCGTTGGCGAGCTGGATCAGGTGGAACCTGTCGGCGACCACGACCGCGTGCGGGAGTGCGTCGGTGGCGGCCTTGAGGTAGGAGGCGGACAGGTCGATCGTGATGTGGCTGATCCCGGCCCGCCAGGCCTCGGGCTGCTCGCCCAGCCACCCAGTCACGGCGGCGGCCGTGCGCCCGTCGACGTGGGCGAGCAGCCCGCCGGTGCCGGCGGCGTCGACGATCCCGGTGTGCCACCGGTCCGCGGCGACGGTCCACCGGCTCGTGACGGGGTCCTGGACCCACTTCGGTTTGCCGCGGCGGGTCTCATCGACCCCCAGCACCCTGATCGGCGGCAGTGGCTGGGCCAGCACGCCCTGCACGTGCGCGACGAACGCGGCGTGGGCGACCGGCCACGACACCCGGTAGTGCTCCGCGCCGGCCTGCACACACGAGAACCGTTCCGCAACACCGGCCCCGCACTCCTGCCGGAGCCGGGTCGTGACCCGGGCCCGGGCCGGGACCGCCGGAATCGATTCGGTGAACGACCCCCGCGGACACGCGTCCTCCCGACACCTCCACCGCCGCTTGCGCCACTGCAGCCGGACCGGCCCCGCACCGTAGGGGATGTCCCGCGGCGAGGTCACCACGTTGCCCTTCACCGACGAGGAGAACACCCCACAGGTCGGGCACGCCGTCGCCGACTCATCGACGGTGACGACGTGCGCCACCCGACCCCCGGCGTCGCCGTCCGGCACGACATCGACGACGGCCAGCCCCTCAATCCCCAACAACAACGACGCCGGACGCGACCGCCGGACAGCCTGAACGTGCGTACCCTGAACCAAGCCCGTGACCTCGCTTCGTGACCATGAACTGCTTCGACAACAGCCATGATCACCTGGGGGTGCCCCCTCTGGGGGAGGTCACGGGCCCTACCGCGTCACCGCGAAGGACCGGCGTGCCCGGCTAAGTTCGAAGAGCCGGCTACGGCCGAGCTCTGTCAACACCCGGCCCATGTCCAGCAAAGAGGTCGGCTCGACCACTCGGGCGATCACCAGGTCCCGGAAGACCTCGTCCTCGACAGCGTCGAATCCCAGATCGGCATACACCGTCGCCAAGGCCTCGAACAGCAACCGGCAGTCCGTGCCCACCACTCGCCCCGGACCGTCGTGGCCCTCCTCCGGGGCGGACGGCCCACCGACCTCGAACAGCGACGGCTCGACCAGCGCCCCGAGGAGCCGCGCCACCGGCGCTGTCGGCTCGACATCGAAGTCCAGCACCCCCTGGGCACGGTCCTCCAACAACTCACGCGCCTTCGCAAGCAGCACACCCAACTCGGCCTCCGAATGCGCCGACCCGACATGCTTGACGATCCGCTGACGCCCGTCGACGTACCGGACGATCTGCACCGCCGTCGCCCCCGATGCCGTCCGCACCCGCCTCAGGAACGCCACACCGCGACCCTAGACGGCCCGATTAGTGCGCGAAAACCCACCACCACGATCGCATCACCGCAGGTCAACCACCCGCCGCCCCGGCCACTGCAGCAAGGTGAACAAACTCAGGCGATACGTGATGCCCTTGAGGGGTCGGGCGTGCCACGACGAGACTCGCATGGCCGAACACGCTTCGAGGACTGAGCAATCCTCGGCTCAGCCAGACCCCCTATGGGGGTCTCAGACTTTCCGCGGGGCGGGCCGTGGTCATGCTGCGTCTGGTCGTGCTCGGTTGAGCGCGATGGTTGAGAGTATCCGGCGCTGGTAGTTCTCGAGGTTGCGGAAGCCGCAGGCGACGCGCTTGGTCTGTTTGATGACCCGGTTGAAACCCTCGGTCCGCGCGTTCGTCACGTCCATCGTCAGCGCGACGAGGATCGCGGGCCACCACGTCTCGATGGTGCAGCGAGGCGGGTGGTCTCGGGCATGTCGGCGTCGACGACGTCGCGGAACAGCTCGTTGCGGCGGTGGTGGATCCGGGCCGGGTCGGTCTCGTTCAGGAGCAGCCGGAGTCGTTCCTTGACACCCCACGCGGCGCCGATCGCTCCGGTCGGGTCCTCGGCGAACGTCGCGTTCAGCCGTCGACGCTGCGGCTCGGTGAGGTGGTCGTAGCCGGTCAGCAGCAGCCGCCGGTTGACCCACACCTTCTCCGCGGTCGTGCCGCGCCGGCCGAACAGCTCGCGGGTGACCCGCTGCCGCACTTCGGTGACGACCTGGTTGGCCAGGGCGACCAGATGCCACTTGTCCACCGCGACCAAAGCGTCCGGCAACCCGGCACGCACGCCGGAGGCATACGGGGCGGACGTGTCGATGACGACGACTTCGATGGCATCCCGGAACGCCGGTGTCTGCTCGGCCAGCCAGTCCTTCACACAGGCCCCGGAGCGGCCCGGGGCCAACCCGATGAGCCGCCCGGGCCCGGTCCTGTCCGCATCGACGAACGAGGTCAGCCACGGGTCGGTTGCGTCTCCACCCGGCGTCGGCCAGGACCCACCGCACGCTTCGTGCCCTGGTCTCGTCGATCCCGAGCACCCGCACCGGTTCCGGTGGTGGCAGCCACCTGGTCGCGGCCGCCACCAGTGCCCGGTGCGCCGTCGGCCACAACACCCCGTAAGCCCGCCCGACCTCCCCCACAGCGCGGTTGCCCGACGCGATCGCCTCCGCCAGCGCGACCCGCAACCGGCTGGTCAGCCGCGACCGGGCAGCGATGGCCTCGGACTGCTGCATGAACGACCCCCTGCCACACGCCGGCTCCCGGCACGCCAGACGACGCTTGCGCCACCACACTCGACCCGCTGACCGCCGGCGGGCAGGTCCTTGACCCGCACCAGCGGCCGCTCCTTCACCCTCGAGGTGAGCGCCCCACACCTCGGGCAGGGCACTTCCCGCCGCTCTCGGTGCTCTATGACGACCCGCAGGTCCTCGCTGCTCAACCGCTCGACACTGGTGACGACGAACTCGTCTTCCAGGCCGAACAGCACTGACGTACTGTCGATCATGCTCGTGGCCCCTGCTACTGCTGAAGGAGTAGAGACCAACAGCATGACCGGGGCCACGAGCCCACTCAGGTCAGGGCACCCCGCTCAAAGTCGGAGAGCCCCCTATGGAGGCCAAGACTGGTACCGTCCTCCCTCCATTCAGGCGAACGAAGACATCCCCAACACGCTCGGCTCAACCTCGCCTTCACGACCGGCGCGGCCACTAACGCAGTGATCCTGCCACGGCCTGCATGAGCTCAATTACGGGAATCGCGTCCCGACCCATACATGGCCTCCCTCCCTCGCCGCGAAGAAAGGCTACCACTTCCTCAATCATAGGTCCCTCAATCAACTCAGGAACCGTGTGGAAGAGCTGTCGCACCTTCCCGTCCCGCAGTCTGAGCGTCGACGGCTCATTTCCGTGGACACTGAACTCCAATATCCCCAACTCGCCATGAACACTCATCCTATCCTCTTTGTCCCAGGCGAGAAAATTGAAGTTAGCCGTGCCCAAAACCCCCGATTTGAAGCGAAGGTTCAAAGTAACGCAGTCTTCACTCCCAAGCGGAGCCTTCCAGTGTTTGGCCTCAGCCGACAGCTGTTCAACATCCCCAAACAGGAACAAAAGAAGGTCGACGCAATGCGGTGCGATGTCGAAGAATTTCCCTCCACCAGAGAGTTCGCGAACGTACATCCATGGGTGACCTGCATCATCTTGAAGGCGTCGCATGAGCCGAAAGGAGAATTCGAGCGGTTTTCCGATGTCAGTCTCAATCAAAGATTTTATTTCTACGAACTTGGGAAGGGCGCGCCGATAATGCGCGACAAATAGAGGAACGCCCGCCTCAGCGAAATTGCGTACGAGCTCTTGCGCCTGCGATACGCTGGTAGTGAAAGGCTTTTCAATGTACACCGGTTTCCGGGCATTCAAACAGACCATTGCCTGGGAGTAGTGCAGGCCGGGTGGCGTGGCAATATATACAGCCTGAACCTCATCTCTAGCCACCATAGCCTCGAGCTGGGTGTAGACCAGATTCGCTCCAAGACGCTCCGCAGTCACCGACGCGTTCTCCACCTCTCGGCGACACACGGCCGCGACCCGACTTTTACCGGGAATATTGAAACCCGGACCACTCTTAGATTCGACGACCTTGCCGCCTCCAAGAATCCCCCAACCGACTTCAGAATCCCGCACAAGCAGCTCCCTTACACCCTAACGCTCAAGTATTTCAGAACCCACGCGCTTCGAGTAGGTTAAAGACTTCCATGTAGTATGATATCACCTTTCGCGCGCGAGGATCCCCCATTGCTTCATGGATGGAGCGAAGCCAGCTGCAAACATCGGAGACCAGGGCCTCAAGCCTCAGGCGACTGTAGCCATTGAACTTCTCTTCGTCCTTCTCCTTTATGGCTGCACTTAAAATTTCACATTCCACACTCCCCACCATTTCAGGTATTGGACAACTAATCCCCAGCGCCCTGCTCAAAATCGCGGCATAGGCCGGGGAGTCTGAGTGTCGGTATCCAGCCTTTGCAAACAGACTATGAATAGGCGCCACCCTCTGCATTACCGTTCTCATCCTCGAGTCTTGGCACAGATCTAAGATATCGATCTCGGACAGATCAGCGTCCGCTGCAAAGCTGAGCCGGCGACGAAGCAGCCTGGCGTAGGCGCTCGCGTTCTGAACCCGCAACACTTTAAGGGGTGACGCGATACGCGCAAAGAGTTTCCTCGAGTTGATGAAGTTCAACGACTCTTCAACTTCATCGACGGTTCCCAACGGGTCCAATAGAATTAGGCCGGCTGTAAAGGCAAGGTTTCGTGCCGCCATCTCGTCAAGTGCCAAGTCGATCGAAGACCACTCAGAAGCCTTCCCATAGCGAGAAAGCTGGGAGGGACTAAATGACTCAATGCCCAGATAGACGTAGATAAGGCCAGCCGCCTGCAGCGCATCCCACGCTGCCTTCCTCATGCTCCGAAGACTTGGATCCTGGATCAAGGCTAACGGCACACTATCAACTCGCGTGTCCACAGCTAGCAGTGCCGCAACTTCAGCCTCTTGAACCTCACGGGCCAAGGACGCTATTTGCTCTGCTCGATCCTCGATCTCGCCTCGCGTCCGACCACCGAAGAAGTTCTCGTCGGTGAAGAATATAAGACATGAATCGCCGAAGGTGCGGATTGTCTCGACAACAGAGCCACTTGGGGGGATCAAGTGCTGTACGACGCCGCGAGTCAGGTCGTGGTTCTGTAGATGGCAGTACAGACAATGATTTTCGCAGCCACGGGTCAAACCTTCGACAAGAAGGAATAGTCCACGCGTGCGAGAGGCGTCCACAATCTGATGGGAGAAGAGGAGTCGGCCGCTGGTTGAGTCCCGTGGCAGGGGCGACAGTATGGCCTCGGGTGCACGGACATGAAAGACATACGGAGCGATGACAGGAGTCCCAGAGACTACGCTGCGAATGAAGTCACACAACCAATTTGCTTCTCGACCTAAGAAGATGTAAATCTCCGACTTGTTGAGTTGTCGTAAGCGCTCTCCGATGCCTTGCGGGCCGAGGGCTGTGACCAATTCTCCTGTGATGGCTATTGTAAGCGCGTCCTGTCGAGATGCGACGAGACCTAGCAGTCGATCCAAACCAACCACATCTGAAACCGCCGCGATGAGGATGTCTGTGGGAGCAAGTTCTTCTATAGCTCTTGCACTGTCGTCATTCGCGCACTCGTCCACGATCCGCGCATCCGCTTGTGGAAACTCATGAGCCACCTGACCCGCAAGTGTCTGGAGATGAATTGGGTTCAAGTAGGGCGCCTCTATGGGAAGCCCAATGTTGGCGAACAGAATTCTCATCCCAAGTCCTCAATTCGTGTGCTCACGCAGTGATCGGTGGCACCAGCCACTCAGGCTCACCGACATCGTCAACTGTTCCATACGGACCCTAGAGTACGCCCACAAAGTCTCGCCCACCAGTCTTCTTTAGCGCATTGGAAAGAAGTTCGTCTGACGCAAAAGCTTTCGCGGCTGCGATGGTTCCCGTGCCGTGAAGGCCCCAGAGTAGGTACACCGGCACGTCGGAGACATGTACCCTACCGAAGACAGCGAGATCAGCCTTCTCCCCGTTGTCCATCGGAGACACGTAGACCTGCGCTCTGTTGCGGTCGACGATTTGCGGAGGCGCTTTCGTTGTATCGATCTCGATAGGGAGCTTGATTTGATCCACTATGTCTTTTGATAAAGCGTTTGCTTTTGGGCCGCATACGAGCACTGTGTTGGCTGATGCTAGTATCGCCCGTCCGTGATCAACTACAGAGGAAGTGCATTTCAGTGCAGCCAGTCTTGAGGTGATAGTCTGGCACGCGATTACGTCCTCTACGCGTGCCATGTGACCCTCGTAGCTGGGGCGCACAATCTGCCAAGTGGAGAAGGTCGATTGACGTAGGAGTTGGGAACGCTGGCGGCGACGCCTATCACGGATTTGCAGGCCAGCGTTGTATGCAATCGGGATGAGGCCGATTAGAGACAGGAGGGAAGCCACCGAGGCCGTGTCGGTTAGGTTCACTGGGGTTTATCCTTTTCATGTCGAGAATCTCGCCAGAGAGAGAATGCGGTCGCAAGGGCCGCTGAAGTTCTCGGATTGGTGTTTATCACGGCCGGCTGGCTCATCTCTATCCTGTCGAAGAAGGACGACCTGCACGGGCGTCTGGAAGTGGATCGCTTGGTTGGGT